>Ga0335078_10002724_pt1 | contig 26650 bp, 20 predicted proteins | sample Lox_Sample_32_FD_206711 | JGI IMG/M metagenome (GOLD analysis project Ga0335078, IMG submission 206711) | Soil microbial communities from Loxahatchee National Wildlife Refuge, Florida, United States - Lox_Sample_3.2 | ecosystem: Environmental > Terrestrial > Soil > Wetlands | place: USA... | reverse complement strand
AGTGGATTCTGGGGCGGAATCCCGGTGGTGGCCACCGAGTGAACCAGCGCGGCGCGCAGGGAATAATCGAGTGAGTTGGTCGGATAATAGAGCCGGCGGCCGGTTTGCAGGTCCACCAGGCAAAACAGCGTAATCAGCAGCCAGATGGCGATCGCCACGCCGAAGAACGCCGACCCTCCGGGCAACCGCAGCCGGCGCGCCTGGCCGCTTCCCACCCGAAATAGCAGGAGCGCGAGCAGCGCAAGCCCGGACACAATATACAGATTCTGTGTCGTGCGCAGAGAGCTGAACCGGCCCGCGAAATAAGTGAGGATCGGGCAGAGCGCGATGGCAAGCGGCAGGCTGATCACCACGCGAAATGCCGCGCTCCGGCTTCGAAACTCAAACAGATTGAACGCGAACCCCAGCAGATAGCCGGGGACCCAGACAAACAGGGGGAAAAGCAGGATCCCTATCAGACTCCCCAAAACATCTGCGGCCATGAAGTGGTATTCGGGCATCGCCGTCCGGAATTTGTTTCAGTGTACCTGCTTTAGCGTCCAATCCGCCGGTTCCGGCGGCGCGATCCGTAACGGAGCCGCGGCCAAAGGGAGCACAGCCCGTCCCTCCCTAGTGCGGATGGCACGAGAACAGGCGAACGAAATGGTTGTGAAAAATGGGATTGCCTGCCCAGACCCAGGTCTTCCGGTCACGCCACGCCGCATCGGTATCCCGGACGACCACGATGTCGATCGGCAGGCTTTGGCACACGGATGCGAACGCCGGCAGCCCGCCTCCGGTGAACAAGCCGGCCAGGACTGGCGTCAGTGAAGCGCATTCCCGGGGATCGCCGCCAAATGTGGAGCCGCAGGCGCCGCTGGTGGCGATCGTCTGGCGCTGGCCGTAGGCGCCGTAGAAAATGTCCTGGTAGACCGGCTCCGGGTTCTGCAGAATCACCGCGGTTTCAGGGCTGCGCACGCGCAGCCATTCATAGGCTTCGCGGTTGGCGGCGGTGCGCAGGCCGAGAAACCGGTCGCTGGCAAGCCAGCCGATTTTGGGGACCAAGCCGGCATCGGAGAGCACGGGATAGAATCGCAGGATCGCCAGATCGTAGAACACTCCCGCCAGTCCCAGCACCAGGCACAAGCGGAGCAGGAACGTGCGTGAGGCGCGCTCTGACAGAATGTCCGCCGCCCACAGGAGAAGGATGAATTGAGCGGGCAGAAAGCCGCGCCAGCCGAGATCGTTGTTGGAGATGATGCTGGACTTCACGAAGGTGCAAATGAGAACACTGGTGGCCGCCATGAGAAGCGCGGCCTGTTCCGCTCGAGTGGCGGGCTGCTTCCGCTTTCGAAAGCGGCTCCAGGCCATCCGCCCTGCGACAAAGAAAACGCCCAGCTCAATGAAATAGTTGAGCGGCAATGAAAGAAGGTCGGCGGCGGCGCGCTCCCAGGGACTCTCCAGCCGGAAGAAGCGAAGCGCGATCTCGGCGGGCGCAAACGCGCGGATCGCGAATTGCAGTTGCAGGCCGGAGCCTTGGGCGACGGAGTCCCGCAGGCTGGCGAAAAAGGGCAGGATCAAAGCCGCCGCTACCACGCCCGCCCAGGCCAGCGTTCCGGCTTCCCGCCAGCGCTGACGAACCAACTCCGTCGCGAGCCAGAGACCCATGAAGACGGCAAACACCATGGCCACATAGATCCCGCAGCCGGCGGCGGTAGCGAACGCCATGCCGGCGATGAAGCCGGAGACGCCGCGTTGCCAGCGTGACCCTTGTCGCGGCAAACTCCACACCATCAGGAAGCCGGTAAGACAGGCTACCAACGAACAGGTATAGTGCGGCTCCCACAGCATCGTGTAGAGCCAGCCGTCCACCTGCTCGTTCCACCATTCCACGGAGGGTGACATTCCCGACACGAGCCCGGCTCGAAACAGCCACACCATCAAGAGCGCGGGCACGATATCGAGGCCGGTGACAGCAAGCAAGGCGATGCCGATGCGGCTGCGCCGCAGAAGATCCTGCGAAACGGGACCGAATAGCCGCAGCGAGAGCGGTATGAGCGAGATCAACCCGATGCCGACCCAGAGCGTCCCGGCGATAAAGGCGTCGCGCGCGTCCACCAGCGGCGCCCCCAGGCGGAAGATCAGCGCGCAGGGGACCATCCAGAAATAGTGGTAGCGAAGACCAGCGGGGTGGCCCGGGAAAAAGAACGGATTCCGTGCGGGAAGCCCAAACGTTCCGATCGAGTGGGTGAAGGCGATACGCACCGAATAGTCGAAGTCGATGATCGAGAAATAGAGCCGGCGGCCGATCGGCAGATCGGCCAGCGACAGAAAAGCGACCGCCATCCAGAGAGCGATGAAGGCTGCGAACGGCCACAACAAGCGGAAGTCGAAGCCGGCAAGAGGCCTGGCTTTTCGCCGCAGGGCGCCGGACGCCAAAGCCGCGGCGAAGAGCGCGCCGTATACCATCCAAACCCCGGTCCACCCGAACCATCGCTCCGCGGTATAGCCAAGCACCGGGCCAACGGCGAGCGAAACCGGCACGCTGGCGGCGAGCCGGAACGGCAGCAGGCGCGTGCGGAACTCGAACACATTGGTCAGCCATCCGATTGCGTAACCGGGGAAAAAGGCCAGCAGCGAAAACAGCGCAAAGCCAGATGAAATGCCGATCAGATCCGACGTCAGAAAATGGAAGGTAACCCAACTCGGAGGCGTCACGATTCGCGATCAGGCTCCAGACTCGACGGCGCGGCGATGGGCGAGCGGGCGATCCGCCAGGCGCAGGAAAACCGGCCCTGCCTGCTCCACCAGTTTAGCATCGGCCTCAGCGCCCGGCGCTTATCTTGAGTGAGCCCGTCACGGAGCGGCAAGCCGATCGAACCGCAGCGGCCAGGCGCAGGGCTGCGGTGAATCAGCAGCCACTCCCCTCGAGCGTGTGCGAAGATGTTGAGTGACGATGGCTCCGTCAAACAAACGCCGCCGGCAATGCGAAGGCTCGATCCACGGCCGCCGCGCGCGTCTATCCCAGTGACCGAGGAACATTCGAGCGCGCAGGCCCGCCGGGCCGTGGTCGTCGTGCCCTGCTACAACGAGAGCCGCCGCCTGCCGGTTTCCGATTTTCAGCAATTTCTCGAACGGCCCGGCGCCGAACTGCTGTTTGTCGATGACGGCAGTGCCGACAACACCGCAGAAGTGCTGAGCCGGATCTGCGCCGCCCATGAAGGCCGCGCCAGGCTGCTGGTATGCGGACGGAACGGCGGCAAGGCAGAGGCGGTGCGGCGCGGCATGCGCGCCGCATTGGAGGATGGGGCCGCGTATGCAGGTTTCTGGGATGCGGACCTGGCGACACCGCTCGATGACATCGCCGACTTTCTACGTATCCTCGAGGCGCGGCCCGAGATCGACATGGTGTTCGGCTCCCGCGTGAAACTGCTGGGCCGCAAGGTGGAGCGGCACGCGATTCGGCACTACTTGGGAAGAGTATTTGCCACTGCAGCCTCGCTTGTTTTGCGGATGCCGGTGTACGACACGCAGTGTGGCGCCAAGATTTTTCGCGCCGGGCCGGCGACCACCGGTCTCTTCGACGAACCCTTCTGCAGCCGCTGGGTGTTCGACGTCGAGATCTTCGCCCGCTACATACGGAAACAGGGCTCTTCCCGCGCCGCGGCGGAACGGATCTACGAATATCCGCTCATGGTCTGGCGCGACGTCGCTGGCTCGAAGGTCAAGCCAAGCGACTTTCTCGTGGCCTTGCGCGACATCCTGAAAATCTATTGGAAATACATGCGGGCCGCTTGACGGATCGCCGTCTCGCGTGGCAGCGCCGCTGCCAAGGATGCCTGGCACGCCCGCATATCAGTATGATGAGATAGCGGATGCTATCCAACCCGCAACCATCTTCGATCGCCGGCGGCCGCGCCATCCGGGCACCGGGGCTCCGCACGGCGCCACCGGCCACATCCGCTCCCGTTGCGGACCGGCAAGCCCGCCTGGCGCGTGAGGACGCGTGGGAAACTCATCCCATCCGCAAACTCTCGCTTTACTTTTGTCTCGCCGCTCTCTTCTTGCGCCTGAGTGTCCTGCCTGAGGTGATCCTTTATGTCACCCATGTCAATACCTATCTTCTCTACCTGGTCGCGCCACCGGCGATCTTGTCGACCCTGTTGATGGGAGGCGTACGGCGCACACTGCAAGCGCGCGCTCCGTACTATTGGCTCGCCTTCTTCGCCTGGATGATCCTGGCCACGCCCTTCAGCAGTTGGCCCGGCGGGTCGGCGGGACGAGTCTTCACCTATGGCCGGGTCGATCTCATTTTTCTGTTTCTGGTTGGGGGCATGGCTCTCAACTGGAAGGAAGTTCGCGCGATATTCCGCACCGTCGCCGCCGCCGCGCTGGTGAATCTGGCCACCACGCGGATATTCGAGCAGGTGGTCAAAGGCCGGGTGTCCCTGCAGGCGAGCGGCACCATCGGGAATTCGAACGATCTGGCGGCGCAAATGCTCTTGGTGCTGCCCTTTCTCCTGTTTTTCATGCTCGGCCGAGGCAGATCGATGTTTCTGCGAATCGCCGTGCTGGGCTTGCTGGTGTACGGGATTTGGATCATATTTGGAACCGCTTCTCGCGGCGGCCTGATCGCTCTGATGGTGGTATTTCTTTATCTTCTGTTCCATATGTCCCTGCCGCAGAAATTCCTGCTGGTGGTTGGCGCGGGTGCGATCGCGGTGGCGGCTTTGGTGGCATTGCCTGCCCAGACGCTGAGCCGTTTGGGCTCGCTATTCGGAGAGAAGCACCAGGAAGCCAAGGAATCGGCGGAGTCCCGCGAGTATCTTTTCCGGACCAGCGTGATGTATACGATCCAGCACCCGATATTCGGAGTGGGACCCGATCAATTCTCCAATTTTGAAGGGAAGTCGAGCCGGGCAGCGGGCGAATTCGGCGCGTGGCACGAGACCCACTGCTCCTTCACGCAGGTGTCTTCGGAGTGCGGCGTGCCTGCATTCATTTTCTTCACTGCCGGTCTCGGATCCGCGCTGCTGATGGTGCGGCGCACCTATCGCGACGCCAAGCGGGACGGCTACGTCGAAATCGCCAATGGATGCTTCTGTTACCTGCTGGCGATGACGGGTTACCTATCCGCTGCGGTCTTTTTGGCCGATGCGTACACATTCCGGCTGCCGGCGATGGTGGGGCTGGCGGTGACCCTGAGTTTCGCGGCAAGGCGAACCATGGAGCTGGGCCCTCCGCCGGAGGCCGCGATGGCGCCGGGCCCATTGCCGCAGCGGATACGCCGGCGCTGAAGGGCGGCCGCGCGCGGCTATCGGGCCGGCGGCCCGGGAGTGTCTGGGTCAGCCGGCTCCGGGACCATCTGTGGCGCCGCGGCCTCAGAGCGCTTCTTGGCATAGTCGCCGCGGCTGAAGTATTTTTCCAGCCAGCAGTAGAGCGCGACAAAAAGGTACCGGCTTCCCATTTCTCTAATCTTCAGCTTGGATATCCCTGACCGTCGGTTTCGCCAGGTGATCGGCACCACGGTCCAGGAGTATCCGCGCACCACTATCTTCAGCGGCAGCTCCACGGTCAGGTTGAAATGCGGCGAAAGGAACGGGCGGCAGCCGTCCAACGCGCGGCGGCGGTATGCCTTGAAGGCGTTGGTAAAATCGTTCAGCGGGACACGGAACAGGAACCGGAGGAAGAGATTGGCCAGCCGGTTGATGACCAGCTTGTGCACCGGATAATCGATCACGCCGCCCCCGCGGACGAAACGCGAGCCGAACACGGCATCCCACCCCCGCCCCAGCATCTGCCAGTAGCGAACCACGTCGCGGCAGTCGTCGGATTCGTCGGCCATCATGATCACCACGCCGTCGCCTTTGCTGTGATCGATGCCGCAAACCACCGCCCGGCCGAAGCCGTGGGCGCCCGAATTCTGTACCGGCCGGAGGGTCGGCACCCGGCTGGACAGATCGCCGAGCACCGTCCAGGTGGAGTCGGTGCTCCCGTCATCCACGGCCACGATTTCGTGTTCGATATTGTGCAGCCGGAGTTCGACGTACAGATGTTCCACGGTGGAGGGCGCCGCGCCGTCCTCATTGCGCATCGGGATGACCACCGAGAGCAGATGGAGCGGCTCGGGCGTTGCCAGGTCCGCCGGACCGGTCATATGCCGCTGGTCTCCAGCCATTCGGGATGGCATTCCGCGTGAGCCGCGATTTCATCGAGAATCGCAGCGAGAGTTGCCTCCGGCTGCCAGCCGAAATCGCGCTCGGCGTCGGCGCTGTCCATGATCATCCAGGGGATATCGTAAGGCCTGGGGCGGGGATCGGCCGCGGGAGTATGCGGACCAAAACGGGCGTCGCACCAGGCAGTCACTTGGGCGAGCGACATGGCATTTTTCGCGCCGCCGCCCGCTACGTAAATGCGCCGCCCGCCGCCCGGCAAAGCGCTCATCTGCGCATCCACCAGCGCGGCGAGATCTCGCGGGTGGAAGGCATCTCTCACCTGGCGGCCCGCCCCTTCGAAGCCGATATAGCGCAGCGGGCGACGGCGCAGGTGCGCGTTGACCCAGTAGGAAAAGATTCCCTGGTCCGGCGTGCCGAACTGCCCGGCCCCGGCCAGTACGCCGCAGCGGTTCACCCACACAGGGAAACCGAAGGCCTCGCCGTATTCGAGAGCGACTGATTCCCCAGCCAGCTTGGTGCTGCCGTACAACGAAATCGGCGGCGCTGTGGAGAACGCCGCGCCGATGCCCCGCGCGGATACGCCCGCCGGGAGCGGGCCGGAGCAATCCAGTTGAAGGGCGCTGCCGCGAATGGCGAGGGGAAGCGCGCACAGCGCTGGGATGGAGTACACGCGGCTGCTGCTCAGCAGGATGAAGCCTGCCTGGTGCCGCTTGCAGTATTCGAGCACGTTGACCAGGCCCGCCAGATTGTGCTCGAACAACTGGCGGCTGCTGAGCGGGCCCTGTACGCCGGCCAGCACGCTCGGCGCGGCCGCGGCGTCGATTGCCCAATCGGCGGCAGGCAGATTCTCCAGGTCACTCGTCACGCGGATGTCCGCGTGAACGAACTCAACGCCCAGCTTGCGGAGACGGGCGCGATTGGTTTCCGATCCCGGGCGCATGAGATTATCCAGGCCAACGATCGTGAGGCCCGAACGCCGCTCAAGCAGCGATTGCGCCAGCGAGCTGCCTGCAAATCCGCAGGCGCCAGTGATCAGGACCTTCATCCGTCCACACTTTCCCGCGCCTGCCGTTCCATCCAACTCTGTGCGATCTCCTGAAAGATGTCGCCCAAACTCTTGCTGATCCCCCAGGCCGGGTAGTGCGACTTCATCTTCCGCAGATCGCTGTAGTAGCAGATGTGATCGCCCACGCGATTCTCGTCGATGTAGCGCCATTTCATTGCGCGCCCGGTCGCCTCCTCCGCCTTGCCGAATGCCTCCAAAACCGAACAGGCGTTGGTTTTGCCGCCGCCCAGGTTGTACACTTCGGCCACTCGCGGCGCTTTCCAAAACTCGAACATGAAGCGCGCCACATCTTCCGCATGGATGTTGTCGCGCACCTGCTTGCCTTTGTAGCCGAACACCTTGTATTCACGGCCCTGAACGTTGCACTTGATCAGGTAGCTGAGAAAACCGTGGAGCTCGACGCCGGAATGATTCGGGCCGGTGAGGCAGCCGCCGCGCAGGCAACAAGTGGGCATGTTGAAATAGCGGCCGTACTCCTGGACCATCACGTCGCCGGCAACCTTGGAGGCGCCAAACAGGGAGTGCTTGCTTTGATCGATCGGGAAATCCTCCGCGATGCCGTCAGCGTAGGCCGGATCGGCGTAATCCCACCGGGTCTCGAGCTCCCGCAACCGAATCGTGTTTGGCCGGTCGCCGTAAACCTTGTTGGTCGACATATGAATGAAGGGCGTTTCCGGGCAGGATCTGCGAGCCGCCTCCAGCATATGCAGGGTGCCGAGCGCGTTCACTTCGAAATCGAGCAAGGGGATGGACGCGGCGCGGTCGTGCGAGGGCTGCGCGGCGGTATGCACGATCAGGCTCGGCCGCAACTCGTCCATCAGGGCAAACAGGGCGTCGCGGTTGCGGATATCGAGTGCTTCGTGACGGTACTCGGGAATCTCGCGGCGCAACCGCTCCAGTACCCAACTGGTATCGCCTTCCGGCCCGAAAAAGATCGCCCGATGGTTACTGTCAATTCCGGCGACGCGGAAGCCTTGCCGGGCGAAGAATACGGAAACCTCCGAACCGATCAGCCCGCAGGAGCCCGACACTAATACCGATGGCCTCGACATTCAACAGATATTGTAGTCGCTTGCTGTATAAGCCTGAGCGCCGAATGGCCTGATATGATTCCGCTCCAGGAAGAAACAGGCCGGAGGGACGGGTTCGCTTATGATGCGATTTCCGCTGGCTCCCTGCCTTCGTTCTTCGGGGTAGCCCAAGCCGCTGCCCGATCGGCGCCGGCCGCCGGGGACCGCGGAGAGCGGAGCCAGAACAAGATCGCCAGGATCGAGAGTGACGACATGGCGGCGCCGAGCCAGGCGGCCGCGAATCCCAGGTTTCGCGCGAGCCAGCCGTACGCCCAAAAGAGTGTCGCGTCGGGAACCGACAGGAAAAGAAGCGCTGCGAGCAGCGCCGGAGGCGCCCACGCCGGGGGCCTCTGCCTCCAATTCCGAATCACGACGGCTACGGGAAGGAGCATGATGGGGAGGTAACGGACCCACGACATGGGCGACGCCAAAAGCATGGCCGCCGCAAACACCGAGTATTCGGCGTCCAGCCGTTCCAGCCCGAGGTTGCCGCGATTCCACGGCCGGAGAAAGACCGCCAGTGCCACCGCGATCACCAGAAGCATAACGGGCGCGACGGCGTTCGCGCTCACACTCCAACCGGCGCCGCGGCAGAAAGTCGTGACCTGCCCCGCAACGGAGAGATTCCCGACTCTGGGGACGAACCGCTGGGCGAGTGCGTCAGCGGTGTTCAGCCATTGCCGGAACGTCCCTCTGGTGGTTAGCCCGGCGGCCGCTGCGGTCAACAGCGCTATCGTTCCCAACCCGGCCACCAGCGCGCGCCGCCACCGGATGGCGAAATACAGCAGGAACAGCGCTGGGAAAGCGTGAATGCACGCAGCCAGCCCAATCGCCGCGCCCGCTATCCATGGCCGGTTCCGGCGCAACATCAACCAGCCGGCGGTAATCAGCGCGAAGAGGACTATGGCGGGCTGCCCGGAACGGAGCGCGGCGCCAACCGGATACCAACCAAAGACCAATCCCATCAGGGCGTATAACTCGACCCTGCGCAAGGGCATGAACAACTCGTGGAGGATCGCCGCCATCGTCAGGTACATCAGCACAATGGACAGCAGCAGCACGAGCACGAAGCTGCCTCGCAGCCCTAACACAAGCACCGGAACCGCCAGCACGATCCCGACCAGCGGCGGATGCGCGTTGGCAGGAGCGGGCGCCTCCGTCAGGCTGTTCAGCTCGTCGTGAACGATCGGCAACCGCCGCAGCACCTCCCGCCCCGGGATAGCCGCTGACAACTCTGCGGTTCCCATTCGGGGTAAGTCCTGGGGGTACATGGTCTCGTGCCTGAGGAACTGGCGCGCGGCGACGACATCCTGCACGTAGTCCCTGGGGTTGATATAGCCCGTCAAGGCCGAGAACGCGATATTGGCGCAGGCGCCGGCCAGGAAGACCGGCATGGCGCGCCGGGAAAGAATCCGTCGCGGCAGATCCCCGGCGGACGGCGCGCCCCGCACGCCAAACCTGGCCGCCCGGACCAGAGCCCAGGCCAGCATCACGGCAACGGAAACCAGCGTCAGGTTGGGTGGCAGCGCTCGCATAAGCTCCAGCAGTAGCCGCGAAAGGAAATGGCTCGCATCGAAACCGGGGGTTTCAGAACTTTTATTGTAACTTCCTGAAATTCACGCCCAGCGGCATCCGGCATGCGCGGCCACTCAGCCGAGGTGTGCCTCGATCACCGTTCGCACCAGCCTCTCGAACCCGTCGAACCCGAGATGCTCTTCCGCGAAGCGCCGCGTGAGTTGCGACATGCGTGTCAACTTCGGCGGATTGTCCAGGAGAAGGCTGATCTTTTTCGCCCAGGCCGCAGCATCAGCCCCCCGCTCCATCACGAAGCCGGTCGCCCCATGCTGGACGCAATCGCGAACGCCATCCACATCCGTGACAATCGACGGCAACCCCACCGCGGTGGCCTCAGCGACTACTTCGGGGGTGAAATCCTGCTGCGTGGGGAAAACGAAGATGTCGCAGCCCCGATAGACTTCGAGCATTTGCTGGCGGTTTTTGCCCGATAGCACGGTCACGCCAGGCGGCAAGCTGCGCCGCGGCAGTTGTGAATCGTTGGATGCGATGATCAGCGTGCTCTTGCGGCACAGATGCTCCGCGTAGAGACGGAGAAGGAACTCTCCGCCCTTTCTGGCAAAATCGTTCCCCACGAACAGTAAGCGGGCCGGCGGAGCGTGCGGCTTGTCTCCTGGCCGCCAGGTCTCGAGGTGCTGGTGCGGCAGCGCCAGGTAGCAGCACTCTCTCGGTACGCCGTAGTCCTGCACCAGGGATTCCAGGCAGGCGGAGCTCTTGGGGAAAAAGAAATCGAACGCCCTGACGGCTCTCGCAAAGGAGTGGTCATGGATGCGATGCGCCGCCCAACGCTTGATCCCTCTTCGGCCCCGCATCCGCAACTGCGCGTTCATCGTGGCCGGCACGGCGTCCACAACCAGGCCTGCGGGCACGCGGCGGGCGAGCCGCCGGAACTCCACCGCCAACTCCCAGGCGTTCACCAGCAGCAGGTCGAAGGTCTGGTTCTGGAGCACGGGCCTGATTTTTTGACGCACCAGAAATCGCCCGTGCCACGGGTCCGTGGCGCGGGCCCACCATGGCGCCTTGATCTCCGCGTAATCACGGGCGTCCAGCATCACATAGGTCGGCTCAACGGTCCCCATCCCGTTCAGCACATTGATGAACCTGTGGCATGGGGCATCATGCCCGAGGATGTTCGTCAACACGCAGAGGACGCGGTGACGGCGAACGCGTCGTTCAGCCGGTGTCCGCTGCGCTGGGTCCGCCACCCCGACTGCTGCCGCCGTTGGGTATGCCTTCGTGGGAACCGGCCGATCGGTCAAGCAGTTCAATTGTCCAAGAATGGTTGGCAACAGATGCAGTTTCTCCGCCCTGCCGGACGCGGCGCCGGGATAATCGGCCGCCCCGCATCTGGCCAAGTGGTGGACTCGAGGGGCGTAAATTCTCATCGGGATTCGCCGTTCGTGGCCTTCGGCTTAGCCTGTTTTCGGCCGCCGTCGCTCCCTCGGCTACACTGGTATTGAGCACGTTATCCCGTGCTCGGCCGTTTCACAGGCGCAATCCTTTATGTCTCCCCTCGGTCAGGCCAGCCAGCCCGGCGAGTCCAGACCGGCTATCCGCGTGCTGCACCTCGTCACGATGCTTCGTTCCGGTGGCGTCGAGCGGTGGATCATGGACCTCTGCGAAGGGGGCCGCGCACAGGGACTCACGATGGACATCGCGGTACTCGAGGATGGGGAAGGCCTGTTCGCGAACCGGGCCCGCGATCTGGGAATCCCGGTTTTTCACTGCGTGGCGAACCGCAATCCGTTCCTGTTCATCCGCAATTTTGGTCGCCTGCTGCGCGAGCACGGGCCTTATGACGCCGTCCATTGCCACATCCATGCGTCTAGCAGTTTTGCGGCGCTGGCGGCACGGCTGGAAGGCGTTCCTGTCAGAGTCGTCCATTCGCACAATGTGGTTCAACTTTCTTCGCGGTCGCTCTTCCGCCGAGTCTATCTGATAATCGCCCGCGTCCTGATCAGAATGTTTGCAACGGCGGGCATGGCGCCTTCGGCCGGCGCGTTGGAGGACCTCATGGGCCCCTCCTGGAAAAATGACCCGCGGTGGTCTGTGATACCTTGCGGGATTGATCTGGCTCCGTTTCGCGCGCCGCTAACCGCGGCATCATCGCGGGCGGCGCTCGGCATTCCCGAAGACGCGCTGGTCTTGGCCAGCGTCGGCCGCCTGAGGCGCGAGAAAAACGCGGAGTTCCTGGTCGATGTCCTCGCGGCGGTGCTTGACCGCGCTCCCCATGCGTACCTGCTTCTCATCGGGGAAGGCCCCCTCCGTGACCGTCTGGCCAGCAAGGCGCAGCAGGGTGGTTTTGGCGGGCGTCTGTTGCTTCCCGGTACGCGGCCGGATGTGCCTGCGATATTGCGAAGCGTGGCGGACGTCTTTGTGTTTCCCTCGCCGCCGCCGCCGGTGGGAAACGAAGCGCTGGCCATTGCCGTGGTAGAAGCACAAGCGGCCGGCCTGCCGACGATAATCTCGGACGGCATCCCGCGGGAGGCGATCCTTGTTCCGGAATTGGTCAGGCAAATTCCGGCCTCGGCGGGCGCGGCGCTCTGGGCCGCCACGGTGCTCGAGATGGCGCGCCCGAGGGATTCCGATGCCGCCCGGCGTGCGCTCGCGATCGTCGAACAGTCCGATTTCAACTATCGGCGCACCCTCAAAGCTCTCGCCAGGCTGTATTCGCGTCGGCCTGCCAGTTGACGAATCAAGCTCCGCCAGCCCTCGCGGCGCGGCCTGTCCAACGTGCCGGGTCGGAAGTCGTCTCGACATTTTCTGTCAGGAGCGGCTCGCGGTGTTTTGTTCGGGAAAGGTCGCTGCGGGGCAGGGCTGCCCGCACCCTGGCGCCGCGCTAGGACGATGCGTGATGAGGGAACGCAGTCCCCGCGCCTGAGCCGGCCGCCGGCAGCGGCTCGGAAAACGCCGGGCCGAGATTCGGAGACGCTGGTGAGCCGTTCCTTTCCAGCCAGTGATCCAAAACGAGCAGGCGCCACAGCTGGACGGGAACCCACCGCCGCCCCAGCGCCCTCGCAAGCGGCTCCGCGAGTGAACCCTTACGCACCCATTGCTCCCGTTCCAGAACCGTGCCCTGACGCAGGCGCTCCAGCATACCGCTCCAGCGCTCGGCCAGCCAACGCTCGACGGGGACCGTGAATCCCTGCTTTTCCCGCAACGCCACCTCGGGCCCGACACGCCGCCGGACAATCTCGCGGAGCACGGCTTTCAGGTTTCCGCCGGCGAAACGCACCTCGGCCGGCAGGGCCGCCGCGAACTCCCAGATTTTCTGGTCGAGGAACGGCGCGCGCGCTTCGAGCGCGTAATGCATCGTCCCGCCATCCACTTTGACCATGAATTCGCTGACAAAATGCCGGTTGCGGTGATCCGAGAAAACTTCCCACAACAGCCGGCGCGCGGACGCGAGTGACCGGGGAAGTTGCCGTTGGGCAAGATCGCGTCCGGCCAGCGCTTCGCCGAAAATCGCGTGCTCGCGATAGTAAGGCAAGCCGTCGTGCGCGCGCAGGAACTCGCCAAGGCCGCCGGTGGCATAATTCAGAAAGCCCTTCGCCCGCCGCAGAGGTCCAAAGCCCGGGATGACGGAATTCACCCGTTTCCAGGCTGCGGCGGCCGATGGCGGCAGGCGCCGGGCGGCCTTTTGCGCCATCCATGCATTGCGGAAAAACGGATAGCCCAGGAAGACGTCGTCTCCGCCATCGCCGGTCAACAGCACGGTGGCCAGTCGCTTGACCGACCGCGACACCCACAACATGGCCAGCGCCGACTGGCAACTGAACGGCTCGCTGTAAGCATCCGTGAGTTCGTCGAGCGAGAAATCGGCCCCCGGCATATCGACGATCTCATGCGAAATCCCCAGTTTCCGGGCAGTCGCGGCGGCCGCCGCGCTCTCGTCGGTGTCGCTCCCGGAAGCGCGCACCGTGAACGCCCTGACGTCGGCATTGAGCTGGCGCAGCGCCCAGCAGACCAGCGCGGAATCGACGCCTCCGCTCAACAGCGCGCCCAAGGGTACATCCGAAATCAACCGCAGCTTGACTGCTTCCAGGATCAGTTCCTCGGTGTGTTCGACGGCCTCATCCCACCCGATCGCGCTGAATTCGCCGGTCTCCGGCAGCGACCAGTATTGCCGTCGCTCCAGGCGCCCATCCCGCCACTCGGCGATCGTGGCCGGCGCCAGCTTCTCGATACCCTCGAAGATGGACCGCGCCTCGGTAACGTACCCGAATTCGAGGAATTCGAGGACGGCTTGCGGATCGATGCCGCCGCCGAATCCGGCGCTCCGCAGGGCCGCTACGGTGGACGCAAATGCGATCTCGCCATGGCGCGCGCAGAACGCCAGCGGCTTGACGCCGAGACGGTCGCGCACCAGCGTCAGCGCGCGCCGCGGATTGTCCCAAACGGCGAAAGCGAACATGCCGCGAAGCCGGCTCACCAGGGCATCGATTCCCCATTCCCGGTAGCCTACCAGCAGCACCTCGGTGTCGCAGTGCGAGCGGAATCGATGGCCGCGGGCCTCCAGTTCCCGCCGCAGTTCCTGAAAATTGTATATGCAGCCGTTGAAGACGACGCCGATTTGGCGATCGCCGGAAAGCATCGGCTGGCTCCCGGCGTCGCTCAAATCCAGAATCGCCAGGCGGCGGTGGCCCAAGGTGGCCGAATCCCACTTCTCCACGCCTTCCGAATCGGGGCCGCGCCGCGCCAGCGCCCGAACCATCGTCCTGACCGCTGGATCGGCAGGCTGGGCGTTCAGCGTCGAGGCGTGGCCCGCAATTCCGCACATACGATCATTATTTCAGAAAATGACAAGAAGCCCGCCGCAACGGGAATCGAATCGAATCGCGGCGGAAAATGACTCGCCCCCAGCCCGCTTGGCGCGTGCGAGAATGGCCGAGTCCGTGCCCGGACCTGTACCGCGCGCTTCAGTCGTGGCGCGCGTAAAGATGCCCGCGCGCTGCCTCCACCGCGTTCTGCGGCGTGATCTGTGTTTGCGTCTCTACGTGCAAAATCTGCCGGTAGCCCCGCGCCCAAACATGCTCCGTGATAGCCTGCACCCGCCGCCGCTTATCGGCCGCATCGGCTCCATGCATCTCGAGAAACAGGTCGGGGCCGCGCTCGAGCGTCCGCGCCGCGCCCCTGAGAACTTCGAGCTCGAATCCTTCCACGTCGATCTTGATCAAATCCGGCGGCTCCAGCCCTTCCTCTTCATCGAGCGTGCGCAGCTCGACCGTCTCATGTTCGCCGCCGCAGGCTACTCCGCTATCCAGGCTCGCCATCCCCGACATCAGAGGGTCGAAACTCATCTCTGCCCGCGCCGCAATGGACGCGAGACCGTACGGTCGCACAATCACGTTGGAGAACCCGTTCAGGCTCAGGTTCTCGATCAGGCGCCGGCGATTCCGGCTGTTGGGCTCCCAGGCAACCACCTCGCGCGCATCCCGTGCATAGTGGATGGTAAGAAGGCCCTGAAAGGCGCCGATGTCGTAAACCACCCTGCCGCGCAGGTCCAGCGATTTCCAGAAGCGCGCCTCGGGAGTATCGCGCTCCATGGGGAACCATCCCAACCCTCCCTTGCGGCGCAGCCCCTCGTTCAAGCCATTGCGCACCGTGTAGGTGACGTGATCGAACAGATTGGCGCTCACCCAGGAGAGGACTCGATGCTGAAGAGCCGTGCGCCCGCCCTGGACAGGGGCCCGGTCCATGGGCTCCCGGCGCTCATGCCAAATCAGGCTGGCGGGTTCCTCCGCGGCCGTTTCGCCGGGCTGCAAGGCGTCCGCGGCTGGCGCGAAGCTCCAATCCGATTCGCCGTCGCGGCGCTTGCCATGCCCGCCGTCCAGGTGAACCGGCGCATTGACGAAGAAACCGTCCGCGAGGCGCAGCAGGGTCCGCAGAATGGGGCGCTTCGCGGGAACCCGTTCCAGCCCCGCCGCATGCGGCTCCGCCCGGTTCGTTTTGCCGGCGGCCGGAAGGATGGGCTCCAGGACCAGGCTCCGCGCGCCTCTGCCTTCTTCCGTCCTCGAGCCGGCCATGATGAGCTAGTGGGCGGAAGGTCGGGTTCTTCTCGAAAAGAAACCGGCGCGCCGTATCCGGCCCAAGCCTACCTTCGCTTTTCAATCACCTCGGCGAACAATGTCTCGTACCGGTCCACCACGTGGCCGGTCGAGTAATTATCGACTACCCGCTGCCGCGCGGCCTGGCCCATGCGGCCGCGCAGTGCCGGGTCGCGAAACAACCGGAGCAGGGCGGCGGCCATCGCGAAATCGTCGCCCACCGGCGTTGCGAAGCCGTGCACCGCGTCCTCGATGAGCTGCACGTTTCCCGGGATTCGGCTGACCACCGAGGGCAGCCCCGCGCTCATGGCCTCGGCGAGTGCGCAGGAAAAACCTTCGTTCGGCGACACCAGCGTGAATACATCGCCGGCGCGCAGCCACAGCGGGACCTCCGATGCATCCGCCCTGCCGGCAAAGCGCACCCGCGCGGAACCGAGCCCCAGCTCCGCGGCCAGCGTTTCGAGATCCTCGCTCATCGGGCCCTCTCCAACCAGCACCAGGATCGCGCGCGCTTCCTCGCGAGCCGCCAGGGCAAAGCCTTGCAACAAGGACCGCAATCCCTTCTCCGGCGCCAGCCGGCCGACGTATACGGCCGCCAGGGCATCCGGCGGGATTGCGAAGCGGGCCCGCAGCCCGGCAATCTCTCCTGGGTCCCCCGGCCGGAACAGCGCGGTGTCCACCGGATTCGGCATCCACAGAATCTGCTCGCGCGCGAAGCCGTCCGCCATTGCCTCCTGCAGCATGCCATCGTTGAGAATCAGCAGGCGCGCGGCCCATCGGCGCAGCCAGCCTAACTCCAGGCGCCCCACCCGCGAACGCCGCACCAGCGGAATCACGCCGCTTCCGCCGAACTTCATCACGATCGGCTTGCCGAGCGCGCGCGCCACCGGCAGTCCCGCCGCCAGGTGCAGCCCCTGCATCAGGAAATAGACGATCCGATAGTTGCGCCGTTCGCGCCACAGCGCCCACGCGGCGCGGCATGCAAATACGATGTCCTTCCAACGGTCCTGCGCCCGACCGGTGAGAATCCGCACCGGCACGCCTGCCGGGTCCACCCAGTTGCGCACCGCGGGCATCGGAGCGCCGCCCGAAGTCAGCACCAGCACCCGATGTCCTCTGCGAATCATCTCCGCGGACACGCGCTGCGCCTCGGTCTCGGACCCGCCCACCACGGGAGGATAACTGTGCGAGATCAGCAGCAGCGAGACCGGCTTCATGCCGCGGCGGCCAACGCCACGTTCTCCATCTCCCACCCGTTTCCGATACGCTCCAGCAGCTCCCAGCCTCGCTCCGAACGCCGGAAAAGCGACGCATGATTGCTGAGATCGTGTTCCCAGGTGCGGCCCACAATCCAGATGCCTCCCGGGCGAAGGCAATGAAAAGCGGCTTCCGCGCCCCGCTCCAGGTCCTTCGCCAGGAAGTAGGATGGGTTGAGAATGTTCATCGTGCGCAGCACGTCGCAGCTCGACGGCGTCTGGTCGAACACGCTTTTCACGCGGAATTGAAAGTTCGCATTGCGGCGGCTCAGCTCGCGCGCCAGCGGATGAACACACGGGATGCTGCGGATCCGCCAGCCGCGCGCTTCCGCGGCCTGCTTCCAGTTCTTTCCAAAATTCAGCTCCGCAAACCGCTTCCGTGCCCACAGCGCCACCAGACTGTTCACCGGGTAGCGCCGCGGTTCCCGATGCGCCAGCGAAACGGCGAATGGCGGCTTCACGTACTGCAGCGGCCAGCCGCTCGGTTCGAGGATGAACGCTTCGTTGCCGCGCGATAGCTCAACCAGCTCCAGCAGGATATCCGAAGCTTCGAACCTGGCGTTCGGAAACCTCCAGAATACGCGGTTCGCCCACTCCCACGAGGTCAGCCCGTGCGATACTGCGCGGTCCTGAACCTCGATCGCGGAATCGGCGGCATAGAACTTTTCCATCCACTCGAGCGCTACCGCATCCAGGTCCTGAAGGCGGTGCCCGAAGGTCGTGCGATACGTCCCGTTCGAGGTGCGCAGCTTGAAGGTGATATCTTCGAACGCGCGAACCTGTTCGGCGCTCGGATTGTCGCCTACGTCCAACAAACTGTAAGCGACGTGCGCGCCCGAATTGCGGCGACGTTCTCCGGCTCTGAGATACTGTTCTTGCGTGCAGAAGCCGAATTTAACCATTTTGAGCCGATCTGTTAGATTCTACCATTCCGGCGATTACAAGGAGGTGATCTTCCGGACGGCGATCGGCCCGCAGTGAACCTGCCGGGCAAGCCGGACTAACCGGTGGTTACTTCCACCGGTTGAGAACGATCCCTGAGATCATCCGCAGCCCCACTTTTAGCGCTCGTGCGTTGCTCGCATTGCCGCCCTTGCTCACCCCAACCCTGTCGTGGAACGTGATCGGACACTCCACAATGGAGAATCCGTTCGCCAGGGCCGTATCCAGGAAATGCGCGTTGAACTCGAGATTGATATCCGGGTTTACCAGCGCCAGCAGTCGATCGAGCGCTTGGTTGCGGCACAACTTATATGTTGTGCCGACATCGGTGAACGTCCCGCGGCCAATATGCTTGGCTTCGAGCAGCTTGCCCGCGAAGAAGTTACCGTAATACATGAATGTCGTCAACTGCGTATGGTGGGCGCGCAGCTGCTCCACAATGCGCGTGCCGTTCACCAGATCTGCGTGGGGTATATAGGACAGAAACTTTTCGATGTCATAAGCGCGAAACGTCATGTCCCCTTCGCAAAGCAACGTCAGTTCGGTATCTTGATAGCGGGAACCTTCCTGCAAAGCCCGCCACACACAATGGCCATAACCGCGCTGCGTTTCGAGCACCACGATCGCGCCCGCGGCACCGGCGACCTCGCGCGTCCGGTCCTTGCTGTTGTTATCGACCACGACTACGCGCTTCACCTTCGGGTGAGGCCGAAAATCCTGCACGGCCAGCCCGATGCTTGCTTCGTCGTTGTACGCAGTCAGCACCACGGTGATATCGGTGTTCGGTGGCGCGTTAAAGGTGACGTCGAGGCGCGTCCGCTTCCGCGGCAGCAGGATCAGCAGATCGAGGGAAATGAGTCCGATGCCGATGACCAGCGGTATTCCGCTGTACCAGACGAGATACTCTGCCGCCCCTTTGAGCAATCCGTTCGGCCTGACGAACAGGCTGCAGAATTTCAGCAATACTCCCAGCGAGTAGCCGGCGAAGCCCGCTCCCGCAAAGAGCAGTCCGTAGAGCAGAGCGAAGAAACCTGTACGCGGGCTCGTGCCGGGCGATCGGCCGCTCATTTGCGCCTGTACATCAGCCACCAGCCCGATTCCGCAGCGAGGTTGTATCGCTGCTCGAGCCCCGGCTGGTACGCCTTGAGGAAATCGGTGTAGAAGGCATCGTCTTGCGCCGGCCGCTTGGGCAGCATGACAATGTCGGCGTCCCCAAAATACCGGTCGTCGGAAGGCCTGTATTGGTCGCTCACCGTGTAGTGGTAGGTCATCGCGGCCATCCCGCCGCGTGGCGGGCGCCGGTCCAGCGCGTAAGGAAACGGGTTCGCCATGTCCATGGTCAGGACGGTCTCAGTGCGGCGCGTCGTCCGTTCGAGCAGAGCAACCCCGTCGTTAACGTAGCTTGTGTAATTGCGGCCGTTGCTCCGCGAGTTGGCGCCGTCATACAGTAATAGCGCCGCCAGGCGAGGCGACGTGAAACGCAGCACGGCGGACGGTGTCGACGGTCTTTCCTTTTTCCACGCCGCATAGCCCAGACCCGCCAGATCACCCGCAAATTGCGGGAGAAACAGCAGCGCAGCCAGGCACAGCACTGCCACATACCGCGGCGTGGCAGAAGACGCCTCCGCGGAAGCCACAGCCTGCTGGTCTTCGGTGATTTCGCTCAGCATCAGGATGGCGAAAATAGCGCATAAGGGGAACGCATCCCGCTGCGCATTGCTCGACATTAGGCCGATATCGGCGAAAAAAAAGAACGCTCCGAGAATGGGCAATTTCAGCCCGCGCCATCGTTGCGCCCGGTCGCCGAACAGGACTGCCGTCGCGAAACCGAATAGCACCGCCCCCAACAAGACCGGGGCATGCCCCAGCGCGTACCACAGTGGGATATCGGCCCCCAGTAACTCGGTCCGGGCGCCGGCCGCCATTCGCAAATCCGAGACCATTGCCGCCACATCGAATCGCAGATACGCCAGCAGGCACATCGATACCGCCGCAAATCCTAAGGTGATGCCGAGCAGTCGCCGGAAAGCCGCGCGCCACAGGAACAATGAGAGTGTGACGATCAGCGCAATCGCCATCAGGAAATAGCTGGCCTTGAGAAAGAGCGTGAGGCCTAGGGCGGCACCGGTGGAAAGGCCTCCGCTCAATTCCCCTTTACCGCCGGGGCGGGCGGCGAACGTTTCAATCAGAATCAAGCCCAGCAGCGCGTCTCCATACCGGTTGTAAACCATGGCGTGGCTGGATGCGAATGGCGAAGTACCCAAAGAATACGGGGCGGCCGCCAGCGCCGCCAGGAAAAGGCTCAGCAGGAACCGCGGTGAGGGCGCCAATCGCCTGTCGGCCAGAAAATAAGACCACACGCCCACGATCAATGCGACGACTGCATTGCCGTATCCGATCCCGTCCACCATGCACCCCGCTAGCTTGAGACCTAGGGCGTCGATCAGGAACGTCAGAGGGCCCCACGGGCTGTAATAATCCACATGGGGCCGCTGCCCGTTGATCACCCTCCATGCGTTGTCCAGCAGGAAGAAAATATCGTGACCGAAGATTCTGGTTGGGACCGCGCCAATGAACGCCGTCGCACCACAGATCAGCGCCAATCCAGCAAAAAACAGAAGCGTGAGTCGCGCCGGCCGCAGGGCCGCTGTTCCATGCCAGAGCGTAAGAAACCGCCCAAAACAACGTTCGGCAAGGGAGCACCGCTCGCGAGAAGGAGGGGATTTGCGCCGATTTGTGGCGGCCTCGCCCATGAGTGGCATTCAGATGCCTGAATGTACCATAGACCTGGACGCTGCGAATTCGCCAATCGATGCGTCTTTCCCGCGCGCGGGCGAGGCACGGGCCGCGCAAAACCGGCTCAGCCGGAACAGGCTCGCCAGCGCCACCCGCCGGGTTGAACGAGCGAGCGCTCCCCGTTCACTGCGGCCGCACACGACGGAGGACGATCACAGAGTTGTTGCGTGCCGCAACCTGCAGACCGTCCGAAGGTCTTCCCGCGAGCAATCCGCGAATCAGCGGCGACTCCTGCTGAACCGGGGCTGCCTCCGCCGGCAAGCCCGGATAAATAATCAAATAATCCGACTGGAACCGCTGCATTTCCTTGAGCAGCCGGCTCCGATCCCAGATTTCACTGGTGAATAGCGGATCGATCACGCAGAGCGTCGGGCGGCGCAAGGCGTATGCCGTGGCTTGGCCATCGGTCGCCGTGATCACGCCACCGGGCGGAAGGTTCGCATTCACCCAAGCGGTCAGATCGTCACCGCCGGAAACTCCGCCGCCAAAGGCTCTGAGCACCTCTTCATGAGGTACGGATGGAACGTAGTGGATCAGCGCCCGCATGTGGCAGGCGAAGTACCCGGTAAGAACCAGAGCAATGCAGGTCAGGTACACCGGCTTTTGCGCCGTGCTCTCGATCGCCGGCAGCAAGTAAGCGGCCAGCAGAAAGAGCAACGGCAGCAACGGCACAAGGTACCTCGTGTTAAACGAGATGACCATGGTCGAATCCGCATAAACCATGCCCGCACAATAGGCGAGGATTAACACCCATAGCATCCAATATGCCGGCGCGAGTTTTGGTTTCCCGCCTCGCAATTGCCGCCAGCGCCGGATGGCGAGGAACAGTAACCCCGCCAGGCCGCCGGCAACCAACAGTATCCCCATATTCGCTTTGGCTTTGGGCTCACCGAACAAAGCGTGGTACAAAGCGACCGCCAGCGGCCGCAGCGAAAATAGCCCAAGGTGAATCCCGCGCTTGGCAACTCCGCCCCTCCAGGAACCGCTGATCGCTGCGTTTCGTGTCATGTTGGCGCCCACCGCACCAAGCGCCAGAATCGAAGTCGACAAGTGGAGCAAAGTGCGGCGGCCGTGCCGGAACACCGCCTCGAAACTGAAAAAAGCGATCAATCCCGCCACCATGAACACACCGGCGTAGCGTATCCAGTAAGAGGCGCCGATGAGCAGCCAGCCGCAGATCTGCCATGCCAGTCCGCTATCCTTGGTCGTGCCCAGCGCTCGCGAAAAACACAGAATGGCTGCCGCTACGACGAAGGTGAAGAGGGCGTCCGTAGCAATCGAGTCTGCCATAGCCAGCAGACTCGAATTGACCGCCAGCAACCCCATCACGGTCCGGAATGCCCATGGGCGGATTCCTGGCGGAACAGTGAGTCCGGCGATCAGAGGCAGCAGCGCAAACGACAGGAGCGAAATTCCAACCGCCGATATCTCGGGCGAAATACCCGCCATGCTGACGATTGCCGTGAGGATCGAGTACCCTGGCGGAAACGTCGTCATCGGCGCCGGAATTGTCCCTGGGGAGCGCTCGATATCGTAATAGATAATTGATGTCTTGATTCCGTTCCCGTGCCGTATATTGTCGGCCAGGCTCAGATACTGGTACCCATCGTTTCGAAAAGCCGCCGTGCCGGTGTGGGCGAGAAGGGCCAGCGCGAGAATCCCAGCCAGTGCACACCACCCGGCGAGTTCGACCCAAGTTGGCCGCCACGGTGCGCCCGATGGCGCGTATGTCGCCTGACCCGCGATGGGCCCTCTCCGCTCCGGCGCCTTACTCCGGGTGTTGCCCGTCATGGCCGTCGAACATCCGCAGCAAAACGAACCGGTCATTCTCGTATACGGTGGCCAATCGCAGCGGCCCGTGTGCAATCACCGGGATCAGAAACTGGCGGTCGTCCGACCGGCTCCGGTCGGCTACGATGTAGTCCGGCCGCACCCGTCGCAGATAACGAATCAGCCGCTCCGGCGGACCCTCCGCAGGCCACCCGCTCGCATGCCGCGCGGTCGAAAGAACGAGAACACGTGGGTTCCAGAAAATCGCTAATGCGCCCGGGGCGGTCTGGCTGCGCACCACGGAGCAAAGCGCTTCGTACTGGGGCAGTGATACCAGCGTGTCGTTCCGATTGGGATGAACCAGCACTGCGTTGGCGGCCGGTGCGAACAGAAGCAGCAGCGCGGCGGCGGCCTGCAGGGGCCGCGCGAAGCGCCGCGGCATCGCGTCAACGAACGCGTGAAACCCTTCGAACATATACACCATGTATATTGGCACAGCGCACAGCAGATATCGGGGGCTGGTCACCCAGTAAACGCTATAAATAGCCAGGATCGCCAGCACGTAGAGTTCGGTGATCCCGACACCGGCGCGAACCCGCTTTGCAATCGCAACGAGTGCCAGCCCGAGAGTCAACGCCCACAGTACATACCGGAAGTAATGACTCAGCGGGTTGGCGAAGACATACGAAAAGAGCCCGGCATATTCCAGCGCATGACTGGCCACGCTCGGCATTGACAGGGTGAATTGGTAATCGTAGCTGCTGTCCCTGTGCAGCAATAAATTATTGAGAAGCATCAGCGGAACGAAGGTGATTGCGATCGCGATCAGAAACCTGGTGATGCGCCGTTTCCGCAATAGCTCAACGCCGGCGGCTGCCAGCAGGAACGCCAGCCCGACGGGCCGGATCAGGTACGCTGCCGCGATACCGAGACCCGCGATCAGCCCCCATTTCCACGGCTTCGTTTCATCCAGGTGTTGTTCGTAAATGCTCAGAAGCAACAGCAGGACAAGAGAGGATGCCAGCAGGTACGGGGCGTCGGACCCGATGACGTCAGCGTTCACCAGAAACAGTGTAGAGAAGCCTAGCGCGACGATTAAGAGGAGAGAGGCGAGCACGGGCACGGTCCTCCGGGCATACCAATAGACTGGCCCAAGCGAAAGCACCAGGAAGGCCACGTTCAGCAGCTTGAACACCTTGATATTGAGTCCGAAAACGGCGAAAAAAGGCGCGACCAGAAGCGGGTATCCGGAAGGGTACGAACCAGCGCCGACTTCGGTGGTCGATTCTGGCTGAAATACATAGCCCGTATGCGCATAGGGGAGTCCCTTTACGATATTCCGCGCGTGCATCAGGTACATCGCCCAGTCGGTCCCGTCGGCTCGCATGCCGGGCGTCAATTCGGCTGCCAGGAAGGCGAACAAAAGGACCAGGAAACCCGCCGCCACGACAGGAATCGTGAGCCGCGTTTTCCTCCTTGAAGCGCCCGGTGCTGATTGCCGGGAGCCGGCGTCGGCGGACCCGCAGTCAGGTGCGTGCAGCTCCTCTGCCCTTCCTCCGGAATTATCGTCGAGCAACACTTTGCCGCAGGGATTCATCTGTCGTCCGCCGTGCGCGGTCCGGGAAATACGAAGTGCGATTCGACCGGCCTTGCTCTCATAAATCGAATTCCGGATGCCGGTTCGCCCAGTCGATGAGCCGCCGCCGCGGCCATAGCACACAGGTTACGTTGGGCCGGTACTGGCCTTGCTCATACAGCTTCCGGCGCTCCTTGCTGCCGGTCAGAAAACCCGCATCCGCTGAAGCCGGGCCCAGCTCGGCCAGCAACGCCCCGCCGTCCTGAACGGTCTGGCGCAGCCACGCCAGGTGAGGAGTAACCTGAGCCGTGCTCTGGCTGTATAGCCAGGACGCGGTCATCAGGCCCCGCACGCCTGGCTGCTTCTCCAGGGAACGGGCAGCCCGACAGTAAGAAATATTTGCCTCGTCCTCGAGCAGCAGCCGCCGGTACTTGCGACGGTCGTTGAGGTGCAATTCCCAGAGCGGTGCGAATCCTCCCATCTGCTTGAGTACGTAAGCCAGGACCCTCCAGGGTTTGCGCGCTTTGACGGCCCATGAGCGCGGGAGCCCAGCTATCTCCCAGTGAAACTGCCCGGCAGGATAGCGGCGCAAAGTGGCGATCCGCGCCATCTCCCCATAGCGCACATCGTCGGCTCGAAAACGTGCGGTCCAGGCCGCCGGAGGATTAGCGAAGAACCGGAATTCCTCGACGAACAGGCCCTTCACACTGTCACTTACCGGCAGGCTGGGCACCCGGGCAATAGCGTGCAGCGATGCCAATACCAGCAGCGCCCGCTCCACCGTGTTCTGGCCGGCCTCGGCAGGGATCGAAGCGCATAGCCCGGCGAGCTCCGCGCCGCCTGGATGAACCGCGCCCTGCGACAAAAGCTGGTAGGCCCTCTCCGGCCTTCCATACGGCCCGAGACGGGTCAAAACTCTCGCGAACGAATCTTCATCCAGTTTCCGCCGGCACTCCTCCGCCGCGTCCGCCAGCAGCGCATCGACGCTGATGTCACCGGCCGTCACGCCTCCCCGCTAACTTGCTCCGGTTCCTCCGCCATGGCGACGAACCAGCGGCTGCCGCGCGCGGGACAGCGATTAGTCCGCTTAGTTCCCTGCTGCAGAGGAGAAGCCTCGACCGGGCTCATGGCGCATCTCCACACGCGGAACAGGGAGAACATTGCCGCCAGGGCCATTAATGTGAAATCATAACATTTGGTGCGGCGGTCTGCGAAACCATGTTAAGGGTCCTGAAAAACAGCGCTCTGCGGATGGCTAGAGACCTTGGTGTACTTGAGACCGTGGCCGGCAGCCGCTGGCGCCAGCAGCGCCTGCTCATCCTTGGGTACCACGGCCTCTCCCTAAAAGACGAGGACCGGTGGAGTAACCTCTTTATCACGCCCGCGTTTTTTTACAGCCGCCTCGCGTTGCTTCGCCGCCGGCGGTATCGAGTGCTGCCGCTCAACGATGGTCTACGCATGCTCCGCGAGGGCAACCTTCCTTCCAGGAGTGTCGTGATTACCTTCGATGACGGCTTTCATGACTTCCACCAGATCGGATTCCCCATGTTGCGTGAGTTTGAGTTTCCCGCGACTGTCTATCAGACCACTTACTACTCGGATCATCCATTCCCCATCTTCAATCTGGTGCTGAGTTATATACTTTGGCGCGCAAGCGGCCGAAGGCTCGATGGCGGCGCATATGGTGTTCCAGGCGTGTTCGACCTGTCCGACAGCGGGCATCGCAATCGCGCTTTGCAAGCGTTTCGCGAGTTGGCCCGCCGGCGGCGGTGCACGGCGGCAGAAAAGGACGCGATCGCTTCACGGATCGCCGCCGAACTCGGCGTAGACTATCCCGAAATCCTTCGCCTGCGCATGTTGCAGTTGATGACCGCCAGCCAAATCTCCGCAATTGCGGCGGCCGGTATCGATGTTCAATTGCACACCCATCGCCACCGTGCGCCACTGGACAACCAGCTATTTGTCCGCGAGATTCGCGATAACCGTCAGTGGCTGGCCGCCAGAACCGGAAAGCTGCCGAATCATTTCTGTTATCCGAGCGGCTATCATCGTGATGAGTTCTTGCCGTGGCTGCGGTCTGAGGAGATTGTTTCCGCAACCACCTGCGATCACGGCATGGCCGACCGCACATGCGAACCGCTGCGGCTCCCCAGGCTGCTGGATTCCATGAATGTGAGTGAGGTCGACTTCGAAGGCTGGCTCGCCGGCGTCTCGTCGGTCCTTCCGCACCGCCCGGTGTGAGCCGAGGCTCGCTTCCCGTGCCGGATTTCTCGCTGCCCAAAGCTCGCCGGTTGGCGAGCTCCCGCAACCGCGGCTACCAATACCTCAATCGAGCAGCGCGACCCGCGACTGGGCCAACACACAGCCGCTCTGCGAGAGGTAACTCACACGGTAGAG
>Ga0335078_10002723_pt1 | contig 26656 bp, 24 predicted proteins | sample Lox_Sample_32_FD_206711 | JGI IMG/M metagenome (GOLD analysis project Ga0335078, IMG submission 206711) | Soil microbial communities from Loxahatchee National Wildlife Refuge, Florida, United States - Lox_Sample_3.2 | ecosystem: Environmental > Terrestrial > Soil > Wetlands | place: USA... | reverse complement strand
CGGACCATGATCGGGCTGCTGGCGATGTTCGGCTTCCTGCCGCTCGCCTCGCCGATGGTGATCGCGGTGCTGCCGCTGCTGGCCGAGCGGATGCTCGCGTCGGGCTATCCGCTGTGGTGGCAGGCGAAGTTCCAGTACGACGCGTTCGCGGTGATGATGCTGTGCTGCGCCGCGGTGGACGGCGCTGCGCGGCTGCAGCGTCACTTGCCGGGAAGCTGGGACAGGTGGCTGACCTATCCGTTCAGCCGCCCGGCCTGGCTCCGTCGTGGCGGAAAGCCCTGGCCGGCTGCCACGCTGTGGGCCGCCGCGATCTGCGCCGCCGCCCTGGTCTACGTTCCGTCCTCCCCGTTCGGCCCGCTGCTGAAGCCCGGCTTCTACGGGGTCAGCGCCCGGATGCGGGCGGCCGCGGCGGCCATCGCGCACGTCCCCCCGGGGGTCGAGGTGGAGGCGTCCAACAACATCGGCCCCCGGCTGTCCGGCCGGGACACGGTGCTGCTGCTCGACGGGACGCCCCGGTGGGCGCCGTGGGTCGTGGGGGACACCCTCGGGCTCGATTTCCCGTTCTGCACGCCCAGCCAGCAGGCCCAGGAGGTGGCCTACCTGCAGGCGCACGGCTACGCGCAGGTGTTCGCCGACGACGGCTACGTCGTGCTGCACCGCCCGGCTGACGCGCGCACCGCGCAGGCGCTGGCCCATCCGCTGCCCGCGGCCCGGCTGCACACGGATATCTGCTACTGATGGCGGCAGCACGGGTACTGAGCCTGCGCGCCGTCAACCGCGCGCTGCTCGCCCGCCAGCTGCTGCTCGGGCGCCAGGCCCTGGCCGAGGCCGGGCCGGGCCGGGCCGCGCAGGTGGTGCGGACCATCGAGCATCTGGTCGGGTTGCAGGCCCAGGCGCCGTTCCCGCCCTACTACGGGCTGCATTCCCGGCTGGACGGGTTCCGTCCCGGCGATCTGGCCGCCCTGATCACCGGCCGGAGCGTGGTCAGGATCGCGCTGATGCGCGGCACCATCCACCTGGTGTCCGCCCGGGACTGCCTGCCGCTGCGGCGGATGGTCCAGCCGGTGATCGAGCGTGGCATGCGCGGCGCGTTCGGCAGGCAGCTGGCGGGGGTGGACACCGGGGCACTGGCCGCGGCGGGCCGGCGCCTGGTGGAGTCCGAGCCGATGACGTTCAGCCAGCTCGGCCAGGCGCTGGCGGTGCACTGGCCCGGCCATCCGCCCGCCGCCCTGGCGCAGGGAGTGCGCGCCTTCGTGCCACTGGTGCAGGTGCCGCCGCGCGCCGTCTGGGGCCGGGCCGGGCAGTCGCTGCACACGTCGGCCGAGCACTGGCTCGGCGAGCCGGGCCCGGCGGCCCAGCCGCGCCGCCCGGCCTCCCGCGCCGAGCTCGCGCAGCTGGTGACCAGGTACCTGGGCGCGTTCGGCCCGGCCACCGTGCGGGACGTGCAGGCCTGGTCCGGGCTGACCGGGCTGAAGGCGGTCCTCGAACAGCTCCGGCCGTCCCTGGTCACCTTCCGCGACGAACAGGGCGGCGAGCTGTTCGACCTGCCCACGGCGCCGCGCCCGGGCGGCGAGGTGCCCGCGCCGGTCCGGCTGGTGGCCGAGTTCGACAACCTCGTGCTCTCGCACGCCGAACGGTCCCGCGTCATCAGCGCTGAGGCCACCGGGCGGCTGTACACCATCAACGGCGTCATCCCCGGGCCGGTGCTCATCGACGGGTTCGTGGCCGGGATGTGGCGGCTTACCCGGAGCCGGGAGAAGGCCACGGTGACCATCGAGCTGTTCGGCCCGGCGCGGGAACGCGACGCGCTGGCCGCCGAGGCCGAGCGGGTGCTCGCGTTCGCCGCACCCGGCGCGGCCCACGACATCCGGTTCGCCCCGCTGGCCGGAACGCCGGTCAGCGGCCGGTGAGCCGCCCGGTGCCTGCCGGGCGCATGCGCACTCCAGGGTTCCGTGGATGCTGAAGATCTATGAGTGAAGAGTCTTAAGGACTCTTTAATAATTCGACGGGGGACTTTCTGTTGGCGCGAGGCGCCTTATATCGTCTTATACATCGTGCTGCTCTTGTCCCTGCGCCGTGCCGCTCTCGCCGGGCCCTGGCGGCGGGCCGCCCAGCTGGCCGCCGTCACCACCGCGGCGTGCGCGACGCTGGCGGCGTTCGCTGTTCCGGCCGGCGCGGCCACGGCCGTCGGCCCGTCCGGCGGTTCTTACGGCTTTACCGTCAGCCCGCCCCCCGGCGTCGCCGCACCGGGCAGCCCGGCCGCGGATTCTCTGCAGGCCCCGGCTTCGGCTGGGGCGCCGCGGCAGCTGTTCGTGCCCGATCTCATCGCCGCGGTGCCGAGTGGCATCACCCCGGCGCAGCTAGCGAAGATCACCAAGCTGCACGGGGTACAGGCCGTGCTAGCCGTCGATGGCGGGAAGGTCCAGGTCAACGACAAGACCGCCAATGTGCTCGGCGTCTCACCGCAAGCGTTCCGGTCCTGGACGCCGCTGTCCACGGCTGGCTCGGCGGCGATCTGGTCGGATCTGGCCAAGGGGCAGCTCGTCAGCACGGACGCTGCGGCACGCAGGCTGCACCTCGCCGCCGGAAAGTCCTATCCGGTATCGGCCGCGGTCCTTGAGCAAGTGCCGTTCGGCGCGGCGACCGCGCTCAGCGTGACCGGCGCGGATGCGATCGTGAACCTCGCCAGGTCCGCACAGCTGGGGCTGGCGAAGAATTTCGCCATCCTGATCAGCGTGCTGCCCAGCGCCAGCTTGCCGACGCTGATGACCCGGGTCGAGGCGATCATCGGGAGCGGCGGTCACGTGGTGAACCTGGTGTCCTACTCGCTGGTGACGGCGAGTCAGAGCCCGGTGGCCACGATCGTCCCGGCGGGCGCGCCGGCCAATTACCTGAACCTGTTCAAGGCATCGGCCGCGAAGTACTGCGCGGGAATGTCCTGGACGGTGCTGGCCGCTATCGGCCAGATCGAGAGCGGCGACGGCGCCAACGACGGCCCGTCGAGCGCGGGCGCGCGCGGCCCGATGCAGTTCATGCCGGGCACCTGGGCCGAATGGGGCATCGACGGATTCGGCCCGCCCGGCCCTCCGGACATCATGAACCCGCTCGACGCCGTGCCCTCGGCCGCGCGCATGCTGTGCGCCGCCGGGGCGGGGAACCCCGCGACCCTGCCCCAGGCCATCTTCGCCTACAACCACGCGGGCTGGTACGTCGCCGAGGTGCTGGCCCTGGCCAGCGAGTACGCCAAGAGCTCTGGCTAATTCCCGGCCTTAGCCCGCGGCCGGAGCGGGTACGCCCGCGGTTCTCAGGCGGTGCAGGCCCGCCAGGCAGGTCACGGCGCTGGCGGCACCGCACAGGGCGGCGAAGGCGTATCCCAGCCGCGGGCCGTGCGCGTCGATGACGAAGCCGACCACGGACGCCCCGGCGGCCACGCCGACGGCGATGCCGCTGCTCAGCCAGGACATGGCCTCGGTCCGCCGGCCGGGCTTGGCCTGCGCCTCCAGCAGGCTGAAACCGGAGATGAGGGTCGGCGCGATGGCCAGCCCGCACAGGTAGATCCCGCAGGTCAGCGTGACCAGGTTCGGCTGGGCCCAGAACGTGGCCACGCCGAGCACGGTGAGCGTGAGGGTGAGCGCGAACCTCTTCTCGACCGGCGCCCGCCACTGCCGGGACCCGTACCAGAGCCCGCCCGTGGCGCTACCGAGGGCGTACGTGCCGAGGATGAAGCCGGCCAGCGGCTTGTGCCCGAAATGCTGGGCGAACGCCACCGTGCTCAGGTCGATCGATACGAACATCGCGCCGAGCAGCAGATACACCGGGGCCAGCACGACCAGCCCGGGCGCGGCCGCCCCGCGGACCCGGGCGGGCCGCCCGAGCCGGCTGAAACGCCCGGGATCCCCGGACCGCCCGGCAGCGGACCTGGGCGGCGGCACGACCACCGGCTCTGTACCGCGCTGGGCGGCGAACCACAGCGTCCCCAGCACGCACAGCAGGGCGGCCATGCCGACGCCGGAGGCCGGGAAGATCTCGGTGGCGAGCAGCGTCACCGCGGCCGGGCCGATGATGAAGCACAGTTCGTCGGCGACGGACTCGAAGGAGAACGCGGCGTGCAGCCGCGGCGAGCCCGCGAGCAGGGCGCTCCAGCGGGCCCGGACCAGCGTGCCCAGGGACGGCATGGTGGCGCCGGCTACCGCGCCCGGGATGAAGAACATCCAGGTCGGCAGCCGAAGCTCCACGGTCGCGATGAGCAGCGCGGTGGCCACGGCGAACACCGTGAGCAGTGGCAGCAGGACGCGCCGCTGGCCGCGGGAGTCCACCAGCCGGGCCATCCACGGCGAGACGAACGCGTAGCCGAACGAGCCGACCGCGGCTACCGCGCCGGCCACGCCGTACTTCCCGGTGGCGGCCGAGATGAGCAGGACGGTGCCGAGCCCGAACATCGACATCGGCATCCGCCCGATGACCGCGGCCGCCGAGAAGCGCCAGGCGCCCGGAATCCGGAAGATCTCCGCGTACGGCCGCAGCGGCCGGCTCAGCAGATCGGCGGGGGAGCGGCTGGCGGGCCCCTTCGTCTCGTCAATACCCGTCATCCGCCACAATGCCCCATGATCATCACCATATCGGACGGTACCAAACGGATTTCCGCCCCCGGGCCAGGCCCGGGCCGTCGGCGTGACCGCCCGCCGTCCCTGGTTGGATGGAGGCATGCCGGCCCACGATGCCTTCCTGCTCGTCTCGTTCGGGGGCCCGGAAGGCCCCGATGAGGTGATGCCGTTCCTGGAGAACGTCACCCGCGGCCGCGGTATCCCGCCGGAGCGGCTGGCGAACGTGGCCGAGCACTACTACGCGTTCGGCGGGGTGAGCCCGATCAACCAGCAGTGCCGGGACCTGCTGGCCGCGGTCCGCGCCGACTTCTCCGCCAGCGGCCTGTCGCTGCCCGTCTACTGGGGCAACCGGAACTGGACCCCGTACCTGACCGACACGGTGCGCGCCATGGCCGGCGACGGCGTGCGACGGGCCGTCGCCTTCGTGACCTCCGCCTACAGCTCCTACTCGAGCTGCAGGCAGTACCTGGACGATATCGAGCGGGCCCGGGCCGCGGCCGGCCCGGAAGCGCCCAGGATCGACAAGATCGGGCGCTTCTATGACTACCCGGGCTTCATCGAGCCGTTCGCGGCCAGCACGCGCGCCGCGTTGGGCGCGCTTCCCCCGGACCTGCGGGACGGCGCCCACCTGGTGTTCACCGCGCACAGCGTCCCGGTCGCGATGGCCGAGGCCAGCGGGCCGGGGGCCGGGAACCGGTACGTAGCCGAGCTGACCGAGGCGGCCCGTCTTATTACCGAACGGGTGGCGGGCGACGGGCACCCGTGGACACTTGCCTACCAGAGCCGGAGCGGTCCGGTGTCCCAGCCGTGGCTGGAACCCGACGTCTGCGACCATCTGGAAGAGCTGGCCAAGTCGGGGACGAAGGCCGTGGTGGTGGTCCCGGCCGGGTTCGTGTCCGATCACATGGAGGTGCGGCACGACCTGGACGTGGAGGCCGCGCAGAGCGCCGGCTCGCTGGGCCTGGCCTTCGCCCGGGCGGCCACTCCGGGTACCCACCCGATGTTCGCCTCCATGATCACCGAACTGGTACGGGAACGCCTGGCCCTGCCGGACGGGACCGGACCGGATTGCCCGGCGGACTGCTGCCGGTACGCGCGGCCCGCCCGGGAACGGGAACAGCCCGCCGGCCGGGAACGGGAACAGCCCGCCGGCCGGGAACGGGAACAGCCCGGGGGAGCATCGCGGGCATGACCGGCACGCAGGCTCACGAGGACGCCGAGGCGCTGCTCCGGATCGCGGTGGCCGCGGCCGCCGAGGCAGGCCGGCTGCTGGCCTCCTGGCGGGGCGACGAGCGTCCCGAGGTCATCGACACCAAGTCGAGCCCGACCGACGTGGTGACCGAGATGGACCGCCGGTCCGAAGCCCTGATCACCGGCCTGATCCGTGCGCATCGCCCCGGCGACGCCGTCCTGGGCGAGGAAGGCGGCCAGACGGCAGGCGGCCCGGCCGCCCGCGGGAGTGACGGCGGTCGGCCCGGCCGGGTGCGCTGGGTGGTCGACCCGCTGGACGGTACCGTCAACTACCTGTACGGCCTGCGGGACTGGGCGGTGTCCATCGCGGCCGAGGTGGACGGCACGGTGGTCGCCGGGGTGGTCGAGGTTCCCCGCCATGGCGAGACGTTCACGGCGGTGGCGGGCGGGGGCGCCTGGCTGCACCGCGGCGAGGCCGCGGTGGCGCTGCGGTGCAACTCGGGCGTGCCGCTCGGCCAGGCCCTGGTAGGGACCGGGTTCGGGTACGACGCGGGACGCCGTCAGGTGCAGGGCGAGGTGATCGCGGCCCTGCTGCCGCATGTGCGCGACATCCGGCGCGGCGGTTCTGCCGCCGTGGACCTGTGCTCGGTGGCCGCGGGCCGGCTCGACGCGTTCTTCGAGCGCGGCCTGAACTACTGGGACTTCGCGGCCGGCGGCCTGATCGCCCGTGAGGCGGGCGCGATGGTGGGCGGGCTGGCCGGCCGGACGGAGAGCACCTCGATGGCGGTCGCCGCGGGCCCGGGCCTCTACCAGCGGCTAGATATGTTCCTCAGCAGGCTGAACCCCGAGCGGGACGCGCAACGTACTCAGGAACGGGACGGGTAGGCGGACCCGGGCAGACTCTCGTCAGCGGGCCAGGAACCAGACGTGTCGGGAGTTATCGGCGAGCCGCGTGTGCGCTGCGCGCGAACGTGACAGAATTCCCCGCCGGAATCGGGCACAACTACGGCCTTGAAAGCGTTACAACCGCGCAGCGAATGCGCACTACGGATGAAGGGGGATGGAGTACTCAGATGGCTACCGACTACGACAGCCCGCGGAAGACGGACGACGACCTGACCGAGGACAGCCTTCAGGAGCTTCAGGCGCGCCGGATGGACAAGTCATCGAGCACCATCGATCTTGACCCCGACGATGTTGCCGAGTCCCTGGAGTTGCCGGGGGCTGACTTGTCCAACGAGGAACTCTCGTTCCGGGTGATACCGCGGCAGGCGGATGAGTTCACGTGTTCCCGGTGCTTCCTTGTGCACCACCGCAGTCAGCTTGCAGAAGACCGCAATGGCCAGCTTGTCTGCCGGGAGTGCGCGGCTTAACCGTCCGCGGCGTTGGCGGGCTCGCGGTCCGTGCTGCTTATAGCCTTGCGCGACACAGCCCGGATCGCGAGCACCCTGACCACCGCGACGGTGATGCCGACCAGCACGGACCAGCCCAGCGCCTCAGCCAGTGTCTCCTGCGGATCCTCGGGATTGGTGGGAGGCCTCTTGCCGGTGGCCTTGGTCCAGGCGAAGATGAGTACCTTGCGTGCCAGGAAGGCGGTCCCCGTGGCCGTCAGCATGTACATCATCCTGGTGCTTCTATCTTCTTTGAACTCGTTATCAGCCATCTCGCTGCCTCCTTAGTTGCCCCAGCCCCTACCCTCGTCCGCGCTATCATGCCACTGGTTCGTGGCCGGCTCCCACCCGGCACCTTTCGATGGTGGCGGCCAGCTTCGCCGGATGCCTGGTGCCGACCAGCCAGTACGGGGCCGTCGAGCCCGCTGCCGGGTCCACGGCCAGATAGACGGATTCCTTGAGGTAGGGTCGCGAGTACAGGCGGGCCGCCGGGTCTGCCCGCGGGCCGCGCAACCGCGTGGTCTGCTTTTCGTCGAGGATGACGACCTCGCGGACGGCCGTCAGGGGCAGCTGGGCATTTCCCGCTCGCAGCTTTCCTTCGCTGATCTCCACCGTGGCCAGGCCCAAGGTGATCAGCGACGCGACGCAGCCCGCGGTGAGCCCGGTCATGATGATGACCGGCCAGGGCTCGGCGAGCCCGGCATAGAGTGTGGCGCCGAGGATGAGGACAGTTGGCACGGCGAGCAGCCACCAGGCGAGCGGTACGCGGAGCCGTTCGCGGTAATCATGCATGCACCCGAGAGTAGCTGGTCAGATGGAGTCGTGGCGGGGGCGGGGACGACAGGCTGGCCGTGACGCGCTGGGGCGGCTGACGGCCGCCTGGAAGGCGGGCTCGGGCCCTGGCCTCGATGACGACGGTGGCGGTACGGTCATGACCAGCGATGCGGCCGCCAGGCCGGACCAGCGCCTGGCGGGCGCGCCGGAGCGAGCCCGGGTGGGCGGGCCGGACCGCCGGGAGACCGCGGACGAGCAGAGCCGGGTGCCCGGCTGGCTGCAGACCGGGGCCGCGTGGTCCTGGCGGCTGCTGCTGCTCGCCGCCGTCCTCTACCTGATCGCTCGCGTGATCGGCGTGCTGTACATCGTGGTCGTGCCGTGCACCGCGGCGCTGCTGCTCACCGCGCTGCTGCAGCCGCTGACGGCGCGGCTGCGCCGGGCCGGGCTGCCGAGCCTCGCGGCGACCTGGTGCACCCTGCTGGTCGCGGCCCTGGTGCTCGGCGGGCTGGTCATGCTCGTCACCAACCGGGTCAGCGCCGACTACCCGGCCCTGGTCGACGAGGCCAGGCGCACCACCACGCAGGTCGAATCGTGGCTGTCGGGGCCGCCCTTCCACGTCAAGAGCAGCAATGTCCAGAAGGCCCTGAACAACATCCCGGGCTACCTCAGCAAGCACAAGGCGCTCGTAGAGGGCACCGTGGTGACCGGCGGCAAGATCGCCGCGGAGTTCTTCGGCGGCCTGGTGCTGATGCTCTTCGTCATGTTCTTCCTGATCAAGGACGGGGAACGGATCTGGGCCTGGCTGCTGGGCGCGCTGCGGGCCGAGACCGCCGAACGCGTGAACCGGGCCGGGCACGCCGCGTGGCTGGTGGTGGTGTACTACATGCGCGGGACCGTGGCGGTGGCCGCAATCCACGCCCTGGTGATCGGGCTGACCCTGTACATCATGGGTGTCCCGCTGGTCATCCCGCTGGCGGTGCTCGTGTTCCTGGCCGCCTTCGTGCCCCTGGTCGGGCTGCTGTTCGCGGGGGCGCTGGCCATCCTGGTCACGCTGGCCACCAAGGGCTGGGTGGCCGCCCTGGTGCTGCTCGTCGTGCTGATCATCGAGGACCAGCTGGAAGGCCACCTGCTCCAGCCGCAGGTGGTCGGGCGGGTGATCCGGCTTCACCCGCTCGCGGTCATCCTCTCGCTCGCGATCGGCGGCGTGCTGGCCGGCATCGTCGGCGCCGTGGTAGCGGTGCCGATCGTCGCGGTGATCACCCGGGCGTTGCCCGAGTTGCGGCGGCGAGATCCCGGTCCGGACGACCCATAGGATGCGACAGTGCCCAGATGTCGCGCTATCCTCACCGTGCGTGCAAGCAGTAGGGAGTCCGCAGTTGCCGCATTCCGAATCCGATGTGCTGATCAAGCGCCTCGATCCAGGCGTCCCGCTGCCGTCGTACGCCCACCCGGGCGACGCGGGCGCCGACCTGACGACAGCTGAGGACATCGAGCTCGGTCCGGGCGAGCGGGCGCTGGTGCGGACCGGGCTGGCGATCGCGCTGCCCGACGGGTACGCGGCGTTCGTGCATCCCCGTTCCGGCCTGGCGGCCAAGCACGGGCTGACGCTGGTGAACGCGCCGGGAACCGTCGACGCCGGCTACCGCGGTGAGATCAAGGTGACCCTGCTGAACACGGACCGGGACCGCGCGGTCAGCATCAGGCGCGGAGACAGGATCGCGCAACTGGTCATCCAGCGGGTGGAGCGGGCGGTGTTTCACGAGGTAACGGTGCTGCCCGGGTCGAGCCGGGGCGATGGCGGGTTCGGATCGACGGGCCAGCACTGAGAACAAGACAAGGAGTATGCGGAGTGTTTCGTCGGCGTCGTTCAGCAGACGCGGGCCGGGAATGGCCTGGCGACAGCGATCGGGAGCTGCCCGACGAGCCCGATTACGGCGAGCCGTTCGACGATGAGCTGGCTGAGCGGCAGCAGCCCGCGGGGACGCCGCGGGCCGGGGGCGGCCCATGGGACGTGGCCGAGCCTTTCCCCGCGCTGGAGCGGGTGGACCTGGGCAGCCTGCAGGTGCCGGTCGGGCCCGAGCACGAGATCCAGCTCGTCATGGCCGAACAGCACGGTGCCTGGGTGACGGTCAGGTACCGGGAGAGCGAAGTGCAGATCCAGGCCTTCGCCGCGGCACGCCGTGGTGCGCTGTGGGATGACGTCCGGGCCGAGATCGCCGCCGAGGTGGACACGGCCGGCGGGCGGAGCCAGGAGTCGGAGGGGTCGTTCGGGATCGAGTTGCTGGCTCAGGTGCCGGTGGAACCCGGCCAGCCGGCCTCGGGCATGCGGCTGGTCAGGTTCGTCGGCATCGACGGCCCGCGCTGGTTCGTGCGCGGGCTGTTCACCGGTCCGGCCGCGGGCGGCCCGGATGCGGCCAGCGCAGACCAGGCCCAGCTGCTCGAAGAGGTGCTCAGGGACGTCGTGGTGGTCCGCGGCGAGCACCCGGTGCCGCCGCGGGAGATACTGGAGCTCCGGCTCCCGCCCGAGGCGCGGCAGGCGCTCGAAGAGCAGGCCGCCGCGGAAGAGGAAAGCCGGTTCCGCGGTGACCTGAACCCCTTCGAGCGTGGTCCGGAGTTCACCGAGACGCGCTAGCGCGCCCGCGCTGTCTCACGGGTGATCGCTGGACCGCAGCAGGCGGGCGAGCTCATCCTCGACGTCCTCGCTGGTCACGAAGAAGAGCTCGTCGCCAGCCTGCATGGGGTCGTCCGGGTGGGGCACCAGGACCCGGCCCTCGCGCAGGATCGCCACCAGTGAGGTGTCGGAGGGCCAGTCGATTCCGCCGACCCGCTGGCCGACCAGCGGCGCGTCGTCCGGCATGGTCAGCTCGACCAGGCTCGCCTCGCTCTGACCGAACGTCATCAGCCGCACCAGATCCCCGACGCTGACCGCCTCCTCGACCAGGGCGGAAAGCAGCCGGGGGGTCGAGACGGCCACGTCGACGCCCCAGGACTCGTTGTACAGCCACTCGTTGCCCGGGTGATTCACCCTCGCCACGACGCGCGGCACCCCGTACTCGGTCTTGGCCAGCAACGCCACGACCAGGTTCGCCTTGTCGTCCCCGGTCGCGGCGATAACCACCTGGCAGCGCTGCAGCGCCGCGTCGTCCAGCGAGCTGATCTCACAGGCGTCGGCGAGCAGCCATTCGGCCCGGGGCACGCTGTCCACCTTGATGGCCTTGGGCGAGTTGTCGATGAGCAGCACCTCGTGCCCGTTGTCCAGCAGTTCGCTGGCGATGGAACGGCCGACGGCCCCGGCTCCCGCGATCGCGATCCGCATCAGTGACCGCCTCCCCGCGTCGCGTATGCCGCGGCGATCCGGTCCAGGTCGCTTTCCCTGGCCACCACGTGCAGCACGTCCCCTTCCTGCAAGACGGTGCCCGGTTCGGGCACGAACGCCTGACCGAGCCGGTCCACGAAGGCGACCCGGGTCATCGTGCTGCCCTCGAGCGATTTCACCTGCTCGCCGATCCAGGCGGGCGTAAAGGCCACCTCGGCCAGCACGATCTTGCCGGTGGGATCCCGCCAGAGCGGCTCGCCGCCCTCCGGGAGCAGCTTGCGCAGCATCTGGTCGGCGGTCCAGCGCACCGTGGCCACGGTGGGAATGCCGAGCCTTTCGTAGACCTCGGCCCGGCGCGGATCATAGATCCGCGCGGCCACCCGCTGGACGCCGAACGTCTCGCGGGCCACCCGGGCGGCGATGATGTTGGAGTTGTCGCCGCTGCTGACGGCCGCGAAGGCATCCGCACGCTCGATGCCCGCCTGGGTGAGCACGGCCCTGTCGAAGCCGATCCCGGTCACGCGGTCGCCCTTGAACGCCGAGCGGAGCCTGCGGAACGCTTCCGGGTCCCGGTCGATGACCGCGACGGTGTTATCCCGGTCCTCGAGGATGTGGGCAAGCGTCGACCCGACCCGTCCGCAGCCCATGATTACGATGTGCACGACCATCCTCCCACGATGAGCAGGTCCCTGAGCCAGGGCGCCTAGCCATCACACCAGCACCACAAAGGTATGCCCACACTGGTATGCCCGCACTGGGCATCTTCCCCCAGCCCGAGGGCAGGGGATTTCACCTCACCCAGGAAGGAGCGCCGCGGCGCCGATGAATTATCAAGCTGGTCAGGTCGTCACGGTCACGGCCGGTGACGTGGCGCACGGCGGCTGGTGCGTCGCCCGGCCGGCCGGCGGACCTGCCGTATTCGTCCGGCATGCGCTGCCGGGCGAGACGGTTCTCGCCCGCGTCACGGAGGTTACGTCCCGGCTGGCCCGCGCCGAGGCGGTGGAGATCCTGGTGCCGTCCCCCGATCGTGTCCAGCCCCCGTGCCCGCACGCCGGACCCGGCGGGTGTGGCGGCTGCGACTGGCAGCATGCCACGCTGCCGGCCCAGCGGTCGCTCAAGGCCATGGTGATCCGGCAGCAGCTGAGGCGGCTGGCAGGCCTGGACCGCGAGGTCACGGTCGAGGCCCTGCCCGGCGACGAGGAGCCAGCCGGGGGACTGGGCTGGCGGACGCGCGTGCAGTTCGCGGTGCGGCCCGACGGAGCGGCCGGGCTGCGCGCGCATCGCTCGCACGAGGTGGTCGACATCGGCGAGTGCCTCATCGCCCATCCCGCCATCACCGAACTCGGCCTCACGGCCCGGCGCTGGCCGGGAACGGCCTCGGTGGAGGCCGTGGTCGCAGCCGGATCGGGCGAGCGAGCCGTGATCGTCACCGGCCGCCAGGCATCGATCGAGGGGATCAAGGCGGACTCGGTACTGCGCCAGGCCGGTCCCGGGAACCGCCGGCTGACCCCGGTGCGCGGCCGCACCTACCTCAGCCAGCGGGCCGCGGGGCGGGACTGGCGGGTCAGCGCGGGCGCGTTCTGGCAGGTGCATCCCGGCGCGGCCGACGCGCTGACCGAGGCCGTGCTGACCGCGCTCGCGCCGCGGCCCGGAGATGTGGCCCTCGACCTGTACTGCGGCGCCGGCCTGTTCGCCGGGGCGCTGGCCCCGGCGGTCGGGCCGGGCGGCACCGTGGCCGGCGTCGAGGCGGACAGCGCGGCGGTCAGGGACGCCCGGCACAACCTGCGGCCGTGGCCCTGGGCCCGGGTGCACAAGGGCGACGTCGCGGCCGTGCTGCGCCGCGCTGGCGCCGGGGAACCGGGCGCCGGGGGACGAGCGCTGCCGGCCGCCCGGCTGGTAGTGGCCGACCCGCCGCGCTCCGGGCTGGCCCGCGAGGTCGTCGACTACCTCGGCGCGGCGGAAGGCAGCGCGGCCAGGTTCGCCTACGTATCCTGCGACCCGGCCACGCTGGCCCGTGACATCGGATTGCTCGTCGCGCGCGGCTGGGGACTCGCGGAGCTGCGCGCGTTCGACGCGTTCCCGATGACGCATCATGTCGAATGCGTTGCCACCCTGGTCATGGACGCGCCGGGGGATGGGCGGCGCCAGTGAGGATTCAGGTACCAGGCTGCGCGGGGGGTCCCGGCTCGCTGGTCCTGGTGACGTAGTAACCCAGGCCGGGGATGCGGGTCAGCAGGCCCTCGTCTTCCAGGGTGCGCAGCGCCTTGGCGCACGTCTGCCGGGCATGCCCGTACTGCTGGCTCAGGGTGGTGATGGACGGCGTCGGATTGCCGGGGGCCAGCTTTCCCTCGGCGATCTCCCGGCGCAGTCGCGCGGCCAGTCGCACGTAGGCTCTTGGGTCCGATTCGTCGCTTATCGACACTCTCGTACCGTACTCGATTGGCAATATTGCCAATCGCAACGCTTCGACACTAGTCGAGATTAGACGACACCGAAATGGTGCGCCAACGTCGGAGCAGGTTCTTCCGGCCGGCCGAACCAGATGATCAGCAGGGCCTGGCAGGATGGGGACATGAAGCTCCGGATCTTCACCGAGCCGCAGCAGGGCGCCGACTACCAGACGCTGCGCGCGGTGGCGCTGGCGGCGGAGGAACTCGGCTTCGACGCGTTCTTCAGGTCTGACCACTACCTGGCGATGAGCGGTTCCGGGCGGCCGGGACCGACGGACTCGTGGGTCACGCTGGGTGCCCTGGCCGTGGAGACCAGACGCATCAGGCTGGGGACGCTGGTGACGGCGGCGACGTTCCGGCTGCCGGGCCCGCTCGCGATCACCGTGGCGCAGGTCGACCAGATGAGCGGCGGCCGGGTGGAACTCGGCCTCGGGACCGGCTGGTTCGACCGCGAGCACACCGCCTACGGCATACCGTTCCCGGCGCTCGGCGAGCGCTTCGACCGGTTCGAGGAACAACTCGCGGTCGTCACCGGTCTCTGGGAGACCCCGGAAGGCGAGACATTCTCCTTTGCCGGAACGCACTACCGGCTGGAGAACTCACCCGGGCTTCCCAAGCCGGCCCAGCGCCCGCGCCCGCCGGTCATCCTGGGTGGCGCGGGCGCGAGCCGCACCCCGCGGCTGGCCGCCAGGTTTGCCGACGAGTACAACATGCCGTTCCACTCCGTCGCGGATTCGGCGGCCGCGTTCGCCCGCGTCCGCGAGGCGTGCCAGGCGGCCGGGCGTGACGCCTCGTCCATGACCTTCTCAGTGGCCCAGACGGTCTGCTGCGGCAAGGACGACGCCGAGTTCCGCCGCCGGGCCGCCGCGATCGGCTGGCAGCCGGAAACCTTCCGCGAGGCCGGCATCGGCGGCACGCCCGGCGAGGTGGCGGCCAAGATCGCCAAGTACGCCGAGATCGGCGCCGAACGCGTATACCTGCAGGTGCTCGACCTGAGCGACCTCGACCACCTGGCGCTGATCGCCTCGGACGTGGCGCCGCAGGTGTAGCGCGGACCCGGTGACGCGTCGCTGGCCGGGTGGCACGCACCTCGCCCGTTCGGGAGAAATTCAGCTGAAGGCACGGCGGGCGGCGGCGGCACCGGCCGCGCTGCCCGCCCGGAAGCCGTAGGTCCCCTGCTCGCGCAGTTCGGTGGCGGCGCTGACAAGTGCCCCCAGGGCCGCGAACGCGAACGAGCCGCCCACCGAGATCCGGCTCACCCCGGCCTCGGCCAGTTCGGCCACGGTCGGAGCCCCGTCCACGGCCAGCACGTTGACCGGCCGGTCCACCTCGCGGATCACCTGCCGGATGTCCTGCATGCGGCGCAGGCCCGGGGCGTAGAGCACGTCCGCGCCGGCCTCCTGGTAGGCCTGCAGCCTGGCGATCGTGTCCGCCAGGTCGGGACGGCCGTGCAGGAAGTTCTCCGCGCGGGCGGTGAGCACCAGGCGGACCGGGCCCGCGTGGGCGGTCTCCGCGGCCGCCGCGACGCGTTCGGCGGCCGGCCGGAGGTCGTAGATGGGGTCGTCGTCCCGGCGGGTGAAGTCCTCGACCGAGGCGCCCGCGAGGCCGACCTGGATTGCCAGCCCGATCGTCTCGGCCACGCCCGCCGGGGAGTCCGCGTAGGCGTCCTCCAGGTCGGCCGAGACCGGCAGGTCCGTCGCCGCGACGATCACCGCGGCGTGGACCATGGCTTCGTCCCTGCTCACGGCGCCGTCCAGGCGGCCCAGGGTGGCCGCGAAACCCGAACTCGTGGTGGCCAGGGCCTCGAACCCGAAAGACGCGAGCAACTTGGCCGAGCCGAGGTCCCACGGGTTCGGCATCAGGAGCGGCACGCCCGGCCGGTGCAAGGCCAGGAACCGCTGTGCTTTGTCCGCCTGAGTGGTCATGCGGATAACGTATCGCCAGCCACGGCGGCGGCTGGGCCGAGTGGCTCCGCAAATGGAAAATGGCAGGTCAGTGACGTTGGCGGTGCCGCGCGGCCAATTCAGCTCCCTGGCGTGGCCAGGGCCGTCCGCCAATGGCATTCGGAAATGGTTACAGCTGGTCATTTGGCTTGCGAGGCGGTAACCGCGATGCGATCGTTGAGCAGTGCGCTCCAACTCCGCCACCACCAGGAGGGTGCGGCTCGTCACCGTCCTGTCGGTCGCGGCTGCCGTGACGGTCATGCTCGGCGCCATCCTGGTGGCCGCGAGCGTGGTCATGCGGCTTCTGACCAGGCATCAGCCTGCCCACATGGCCCGGCTGGGGCTGGACGTGGTCGCGGCGGGCATCGGGTTCGGCCTGGTGGTCCTGGTGGGGTTCGCCATCGCGCGGATCGGGGGGCCGGGAAGGTCCCGGCCGTCCCCGGGCCGGGCGGATCACCGGAAGGGCGCCGCCCGCCCGCATCCCGCGCCGGCGTCCGGCGGGCATGGCAGGTCACCGGGGCACGGCAGGTCCCAGGGTCAGAGCCACGGAAAGGACCGGCTCCGGGCGGGCGCGCCGCCCGCGGGCAGCGGCCACGCCGGGCGCGACGGCGGAACTCGTCCGGCCCGTCCGCCCGTGCTGAAGCCGACGAACGTGTACTCACCGGGCGGCCTGATCGACGTGCCCAGGGATGGGCGTGCGCCGGGAGGCCAGGACATCCCGGAAATCCTGCGGACCGCCGGGCCTACGCCAGCCGCGGGAGCGCCGCCCGCGGGAGCGCCGGCCGGCGGGCGGAGCCAGGACCGGCCGCCGCCTGGCCGGGCCGGAGCCCCGCCTCGGCCCGGTTACCAGCCGGGGATGGGCCCGGGCGGTCCCGGCCGGGCGCCGTATCCTCCCGGCGGGCCGCCGCCTCCGATGCCGCCCCGTGATCGCATGCGCCCCCGGGAGGCGCCCCGTACCGGCCACCCGGTGCCGCCGCGCGGAGCCGCCCAGGGCCACGCGGGCCCGCTCCGCGCCAGCGGCCTGCTCCGCGACGCCGGCCCGCCTCGTGAGGGCATGCCGCGGGACGGCATGGGCCCTGGTACGGGCCCAGGCGGACCGAACCGCCCGGGCGGCCCCGTGCCGCCTCGCGATCCCGCCTACCCGCCTCCGCCGGGCCAGGTCCCGGGTCAAGGTCAGGGTCAGGGTCAGCGCGGCGGAGCCGGACGGCACGCGACTGGTCCCGGCTACGCCGCTTCAGGCGGCCGCAGGCCGGGGCACGCGGGACCTCCGGGACCCACCGGACCTGCCGAGCCTTCCGGGCAGTTCGACGGCGGGTACGCGTACGTCATCCGCGCGTCGGATAACCCGGTCCGGCCCGCCGGCCCCGCGCGCCCGCCGGGCTTCGGCCGGGCCGCGGGCTCCGCCTGGCCGCAGGGGCAAGGCCCCACCCGCCCGGCCACCTTGGCCGGCGAGGCGCCCGCGGACGTGTACGTCTACCGGGACACCGATGGCCAGGCCGAGGATCCCGGCACGGCCGCATCCCGGCCGGCCGAGCAGGACGCCTCCTACTGGTATGACCTGCCCGGGACCGGCCCCGGGACCGGCTCCGGGGGAGGCGCTTCGCACGTGGTCGAGGAGACCCGCGGCCCGTTCGAGCCGCTGCTTTCTTCCGCCGGCCCGCCTGGGACGACGCCCCGCCTTACCGCCAGCCCGGATTCCGCCAGCCCCGGCGCCGCCCAGGACAACGCCCGCCCGGCCGAGGCGCCAGGCGGGCCGGACGACCAGAACGAGGACACGGCCCACGCCCAGGCGCGCAAGCTCGAGCAGATCAAGGATCTGTACCTGACCGCGGAAGCCATCGGCGAGGCGAACGTCGACAAGCATTTCGACCAGCTCCTGACCCAGCAACGCGAGCTGATCAGCGAATACTTCAAGCAGTCGAGTGCGGGCCGGCCGGCCGCAGGCCATCCGGGCGAGCCGGAAGCCGAGCCAGCCAGCTCCGGCGGCTCCGGGGATGCGGCCGGCCCGGCGGGCGGGCCGCAGAGCGCCCGCGTCGCCGCCGATCAGCCCCGCGCATGGTGACCCGGGACCGACAGACGCTGGTCATCGCGGTGCTCGGCCTGGGGGAGGCCGGTTCGGTCATCGCGCGCGACCTGGCGGCGGCGGGAGTGCGTGTCCGCGGCTACGATCCGGCGGTAGCCGCGGCCGAACCCGTCCTCGGCACCGCCAGCGAAGCCGAGGCGGCGCGGGGAGCGCACCTGGTCCTGAGCGTCAACAGCGCGAAGGCCGCGATAGGGGCGCTCGAGGCCGGGCTGCCCGGCCTGAGCCAGGAAGACGCATACCAGGCACACCGGGAAGGCCCGCGCCGGGACGTCTTGTGGGCCGATCTGAACACCGCCTCGCCAGGGACCAAACGCCAGCTGGCGGACATCGCGGGGAAAGCAGGCGTCCGGTTCGCCGACGTCGCGATGATGGCCCCGGTGCCCGGGCGCGGCCTGCGCGTCCCGATGCTGGCCAGCGGAACCGGCGCCGTCCGCTATGCCGCCCTGCTCGGGCCCCTTGGCGCCGATATCACGCTGCTCGACGGCCCGGCCGGGCTCGCCGCCAGCAAGAAGCTCCTGCGCAGCGTGTTCTACAAGGGGCTGGCCGCCTCGATCGTGGAGGCCCTGGACGCGGCCCGGGCCGCGGGCGACGAGCGGTGGCTGCGAGAGCACATCGCCGCCGAGCTGGCCGCCATGGACGCCGCCACCCTGGAACGGATCACCGGCGGCACCCGCAAGCACGCCGTGCGCCGCGCCGCCGAGATGGAAGCCGCCGCGGACATGCTTGCTGAACTCGGCGTGCCGCCCCTGATGGCCGCCGCCAGCCGCGCCGTGCACGACCGGCTGGCCGGCGACAACAGCGAATTACGCCAGCGGAGCGAGCGCCTCGGCCAGCGGCTTGAGCGAATCGGGCCTGGCGTGGTGCGGGAGGTTCACGATGATCAGGTCGGCGCCCGCGTCTCGGTAGGCGGCCGCCGTGGTCAGCAAGGGTTCCAGGCCCGCCTCCGGGTCGACGCGCACGTTGACCGAACAGGTGATCTCGTCAACGTCTCTCCCGATGGCGGCGCAGTGCCCGGCCAGCACGTCCTTCAGCTCCAGCCAGTCCTGCGGGCTCTGGGCGATGACGTTCCACTGCTGGGCCCAGCGTGCCGCCGCGCGCAGCGTCCGCTGCCGGCCGCGGCCGCCGATGGTCACCGGCGGATGGGGCCGCTGCACCGGCTTCGGCTCGCATCTGGCGTCGGTGAGCTTGACGTATCGTCCGGCGAATGTGGTGGTGGCCTGGCTCAGCAGCCTGACGATGGCCTCGACGCCCTCGTCGAAGCGGTCGAACCGCTCGCGCAGCGGCGGCAGGTCGATGCCGTAGGCGTCGCACTCCATCTGGTTCCACGCGGCGCCCAGGCCGATTTCCAGGCGCCCGCCGGAGATGATGTCCACGGTGGCGGCCATGTTGGCCAGCACCGCCGGGTGCCGGTAGACCATGCCGGTCACCTGGCAGCCGAGCCGGATCCGCCTGGTGGCCTGGGCCATCGCGGCCAGCATCGTCCAGGCCTCGAAGTTGGGCCCGGTCAGGTCGCCGGTCAGCGGGTAGAAGTGATCCCAGTTCCACGCCGACTCGAAGAGGGGGAACTCGTCCGCCGCGATCCACACGTCACGGATCTCTTCCCAGGTCTGGTGCTCGGGCCGGGTCTTGATCGCGAAGCGCATTCCGGTGACGTCCTTTCCTGGCCGGATGCCGGATGGTCACAGCTGGCCGGATGCCGGGCCGCTACAGCGCATCCTAATGAGCCGTGCGGCCCGCGGATGGGAGGGGTTCCCGGGCCGCAATCCTTCCGGCCCTCACCCCGGGTGAGGCCGTCTTCCGGACGGCGGCGACGGCCGGAAAGTAGCTCGATATCAAGATTTTTTCCCCGGCCCTCCCCAAGTAGCTTGATATCGAGATACTGTAGGTTGGACGTGAGCGCGGGACGGCATGGTACGAGCGAGGAGGCTCAGTAACGATGACGGCGAACAGCTTCGGCAGCCGGGCAGTCCTTCAGGCCGCCGGCGGGCGGTACCAGATCTACCGGCTGGACGCCGTGGAAGGATCGCAGGACCTCCCCTACAGCCTGAAGATCCTCCTCGAGAACCTGCTCCGCCACGAGGACGGCGTCAATATCACCGCCAGCCACATAACCGCGCTCGCGCAGTGGGACCCGGCCAGGGAGCCCGGCACCGAGATCCAGTTCACCCCGGCCCGGGTCATCCTGCAGGACCTGACCGGCGTGCCGGCCGTGGTGGACCTGGCCGCGATGCGCGAGGCCATGCGGGCCCTGGGCGGTGACCCGACGAAGATCAACCCGCTCATCCCCGCCGAGCTGGTCATCGACCACTCCGTGGTGGCGGACGTGTTCGGCCGCCCGGACGCGTTCAGGCGGAACGTGGAGATCGAGTTCCAGCGCAACCGGGAGCGGTTCCAGTTCCTGCGCTGGGGCCAGGAGGCGTTCAGCCAGTTCAAGGTCGTCCCGCCGGGCACCGGCATCGTGCACCAGGTGAACATCGAGTACCTGGCCCGGGTGGTCATGACCCGGGACGAGACGGCCTACCCCGACACCTGCGTGGGCACCGACTCGCACACCACGATGCAGAACGGGCTCGGCGTGCTCGGCTGGGGCGTGGGCGGCATCGAGGCCGAGGCCGCCATGCTCGGCCAGCCCATCTCCATGCTCATCCCGAAGGTCGTCGGATTCCGGCTGGCCGGCGAGCTGCCCAGCGGCGCGACCGCCACCGACCTCGTGCTCACCATCACCGAACTGCTCCGCAAGCACGGCGTCGTGGGCAAGTTCGTCGAGTTCCACGGTGAGGGCGTGGCCGCGGTCCCGGTGGCCAACCGCGCGACGATCGGCAACATGTCGCCGGAGTTCGGCTCGACCTGCGCGATCTTCCCGATCGACCAGAACACCCTGGACTACCTCACGCTCACCGGCCGCCCGCCCGCGCAGGTCGGACTGGTCGAGGCGTACGCCAGGGAGCAGGGCCTGTGGCACGACCCGGACCGCCCGGCGCGGTATTCCGAGGAGCTCAGCCTCGACCTGTCCACCGTGGTCCCGTCGATCGCGGGCCCGAAGCGCCCGCAGGACCGGATCACGCTGGCCGATGCCAAGACGGCCTTCCGTGACGCGCTGCCGGACTACGTGCCCGAGGTCACCCTGGACAACGGCCTGGCCGGCACCTTCCCGGCCTCGGACCCGGTGGCTTCGGGGGACGGCACGCGAGCCTCGAACCCCATCCGGGTCACCCTGGACGACGGCACCGACACCGAAGTCGACCACGGCTCCGTGGTCATCGCCGCGATCACCTCGTGCACGAACACGTCGAATCCCTCGGTCATGGTCGGTGCCGCGCTGCTGGCCAAGAACGCGGTCGACCGCGGCCTGGCCCGCAAGCCCTGGGTCAAGACCACGCTCGCGCCGGGCTCCAAGGTGGTCATGGACTACTACGAGCGCGCCGGGCTGCTGCCCTACCTGGACAAGCTCGGCTTCAACCTGGTCGGCTACGGCTGCACCACCTGCATCGGCAACTCCGGGCCGCTGCCGTCCGCGATCAGCGAGGCGGTCAACGACAACGACCTGGCCGTGGCGGCCGTGCTGTCCGGGAACCGGAACTTCGAGGGCCGGATCAACCCGGACGTGAAGATGAACTACCTGGCCTCACCGCCGCTGGTCGTCGCCTACGCGCTGGCGGGGACGATGGACATCGACCTGGCCCGCGAGCCGCTCGGTTCCGACGCCGAGGGCAAGCCGGTCTACCTGGCGGACATCTGGCCGTCCCCGGAGGAGGTCGCCGACGTCGTGCAGAACGCGGTGGCGCAGGAGATGTTCACCCGCGACTACGCCGACGTGTTCAAGGGCGACGACAACTGGCGCGGCCTGGACATCCCGTCGGGCGACACCTTCGCCTGGGACGAGGCGTCCACCTACGTCCGCCGCCCGCCGTACTTCGACGGGATGCCGGCCGAGCCGGACCCGGTCACCGACATCATCGGCGCGAAGGTGCTGGCCAAGCTGGGCGACTCGGTCACCACCGACCACATCTCGCCGGCCGGCGCGATCAAGACCGACAGCCCGGCGGGCGCCTACCTGACCGGGCACGGCGTCCAGCGGAAGGACTTCAACTCCTACGGCTCCCGCCGCGGCAACCACGAGGTGATGATCCGCGGCACGTTCGCCAATATCAGGCTGCGCAACCAGCTCGCGCCGGGCACCGAGGGCGGCGTCACCACCTTCGATGGCGAGCAGATGTCCATCTACGACGCGTCCCGCCGGTACATCGCCGAGGGCACCCCGCTGATCGTGCTCGGCGGCAAGGAGTACGGCTCGGGCTCGTCCCGCGACTGGGCCGCCAAGGGCACGCTGCTGCTCGGCGTGCGCGCGGTGCTCGTCGAGTCCTTCGAGCGCATCCACCGGTCCAACCTCATCGGCATGGGCGTCCTGCCGCTGCAGTACCGGCCGGGGGAGTCGGCCGCCTCGCTGGGCCTCACCGGGAACGAGACCTTCGATATCCGTGGCATCGAGCAGATAAATTCGGGAAATATGCCGAACGAGGTGGCGATTTCCGCTGACGGAAAGGAATTCCGCGCTGTGGTGAGGATCGACACCCCGGGTGAGGCGGATTACTACCGGCACGGCGGCATCATGCAGTACGTGCTCCGGTCGCTACGGTAACGGTATGCGGTAAGCGCAGCCGCCGGCCGCGTGCACACCGCTAGGGTGGTGCCCCATGGCGAAAGACGCGTTCGATGCGGCGCTGGCCGGTTTCCGGCGGTGGGCCAAGACGACGGAACGGAAGCTCAGCGACGATCCCGGCGCGGTCGCCGACGAGATGCAGACCCTGCTCGACCTGATGCGGGACTACCTCGGCATCGACCGCCCCGCCGATCTCAGCCGCGGTGACCTCGAGGAACTGCTGCTGCGGATCTATCCGCGCAAGATCACCGTGCTCGACCCCGAGGACACCGGGAACACGATCCCCGCGATCCGTGACTTCCTTGCCTACCTGGCCGAACGCGGCGACATGCCGAAGAGAACGGCCGACGCGCTGGAACGCGAGCTCGACCGCATCGCGCCGCGGTTCACCGACGCCGTGATGGACCCGTCGAACTGGGGGATGGCACGTTCGCTGGTCCAGGCGATGGCAGCCGACGGCGTCGACTTCGGTGACCAGGCGGCCGTGGACCGCTGGATCGCCGCGTACAACGACCGGGCGGAACCGGCCGGCGGCCTGCCCGGGCCCTGGGATGAGATAGCCGGGCCCTGGGATGACGACGACGAGGATGACGAGGAGGACATCTCCCTCAAAGATGCCTTCGGGTTGCCCGACCGGCTGCCGCCGATGCGGCTGCCGGCTGAGGCGGAGCTGGCCGGGATGGCCCGCGGCGCCCCGATGATGGGTCAGCTGCGGCTCCTCGCCGAGTGGCTGGGACCGGGGCGCCCGGTGACCGAGAACGCCGAGCTGGCCGCCGCCGACGCCGCCGACGCCGCGGCCGCGATCGGCGCCGGCCTGGATTACCTGTGGCCGCTGGCCCTCGACGCGGGGTTCGTCGAGCTGGACGAGGACGAGACTCATGCGGTTCCCGGCGACACCGCCGCGGCCTTCGGCGACAGCGACGACGACGAGGCGCTGGACATCTGGGACGTGGTGTTCGCGCTGGTCATCGGCACCACGCTGGACGTCGCCGCGTCGCTTGACCGGCGCCGGTCCTCCGAGCTCGACTTCACCGGGCACGGGGCGGCGCTCGCGGTGATGCTCTTCCTGGCCAGGTCGGAGGGCCTGTCGGTCGCCGAGATCAGCGAGGTGATCCAGAGCGTCTCGACCGACGAGCTGCCGCCGGCCCGGGCGGCGAAGGCATGGCGGTCATGGGTCCGCGCGCACGGCGACCCGGCCAGGCTGCTGCTCGACCAGATGGCGGGCACGGGGGCCGTGCGGGTATCGGAGGGCGAAGACGGCGACGTGGCGCGGCTGACCCCGCTGGGCCTCGCGGCCGTCCGCACCCAGCTGATCGAATCGGAAGTGGAGATCCCGCTGCTCCCGCCCCCCGGCCAGATGACCGCGGCGGATCTGCTCGCGATGGCGGGCGGTGCCAGCGAGGACGAATTCCAGGCCGAGACCGCGGACTGGCTGGCCCGCCGCACACCGGAATCAGCCGCGGCGGACCTGCTGTCCGCCGCCGCGCAGTCCGGCGCGGATTCCCGTATGCTCGCGGTCGCCGTCGTCGCCGAGCTCGGCGCTGCCGCCGAGCCCGCGTGGCGTGACATGCTCAGCCAGCCAGAGCTACGCGGTTACGCCAAGCTCAACCTGGCCATGCTGGCGGGCGGCGATCCGGCGGCGGACATGCCCGCGGGCCTGGAGCTTACCCCTGAGGACCTGACCTGGATGCTCGTTGACGGGCTCGTGATGGCAGGCTGGGACGACCTGGACGAGGACGCCGGACATGACCCGGCGGACCTGGCGCAGCAGCTACGGGAGGCGATCCCGGCCGGCCAGGAACCGGCGGTGTTCGAGGTGATGGCGCGGACACCGCACCCGGACGCGGCGAACGTCCTGACGGTGATCGGCAGGCACCACCCGGACAAGAAGATCGCCAAGGCGGCCCGGAAGTCCGCCTACAAGGCAGCGAGCCGGCAGGCCGGGCAGCGGCGATAGTCATTGGCCCTTGCCGACATCGTCACCAGGCTCCGCGCCGCGGGCTGTGTTTTCGCCGAGGACGAGGCGCGGCTGCTCATGTCCGCCGCCCGGACGCCGGCCGAGCTCGACGCCATGGTGGCCCGGCGCGCCGGCGGCCTGCCGCTGGAGCAGGTGCTCGGCTGGGCTGAGTTCTGCGGCCTGCGGATCGCCGTGGCACCAGGCGTGTTCGTTCCGCGGCGGCGTACCGAGTTCCTCGTCCGGCAGGCCGCGGCGCTGGCCAGGACCGCAGACGTGATCGTGGACCTGTGCTGCGGCGCGGGCGCGGTCGGCGCCGCGCTGGCTGCGGTCCTGGACCGGGCCGAGGTGCACGCGGCCGACATCGACCCGGCCGCGGTGCGCTGCGCCCGGCTGAACCTCCCGGAAGGCCACGTCTACCAGGGAGACTTGTACGAGCCGCTGCCCGTCTCGCTGCGCGGCCGGGTGACCGTGCTGGCCGCCAACGTGCCCTACGTGCCGACCGGCGAGATCGGCTTCCTCCCGCCCGAAGCCCGGGAGCACGAGCCGAGGGCGGCGCTCGACGGCGGGGCGGACGGGCTCGACATCCTGCGCCGGATCGCCGCCGGGGCTCCCGGCTGGCTGGCACCCGGCGGGCACCTGCTCATCGAGACCAGCGAGCGCCAGATCCCGCGGGCCGCGGCGGCCTTCACCGCCAGCGGCCTAGCCGCGCGGGTGGCCCGCTCGGCCGACCTGGACATCGCCGTGGTCATCGGGCGCCGCCCGTCGTGAACCGGCCCGCCTCCGCGGTGCAATAAAGAGACGATGGACGACGACGACCTGGTCGCCCGGATGGCGGCCGGCGACGACACGGCGCTCCGCGAGCTGTTCGGCAGGCACGCCTCCTGGCTGGCGGTGCGGCTGCGGTCGATGCTGCCCGTCGCCGACGTGGAGGACGTGCTGCAGGAGACGTTCCTCGCGGCCTGGCGCGGCGCGGGCGGCTACCGGCCGCAGGGCGCCTGCGGCGGCTGGCTGTGGGGCATCGCCCGCCGCCAGGCCGCGCTCCTGCTCCGCCGGCGGGGGCCCGCGGAGCAGGCCGGGACCGCGCTGCCCGCCGATCTGACGGCTCGGCGGGACGCGCCCGATCCCGCCGAGACCGCGCTGGCCCGGGCCGAGCTGGCGGACGCGGTCGCGGCCCTGGGGCCGGACGGGAGCCCGGAACGCGAGGTGTGGCGGCTGATGTACGAACAGGACCGGCCGGTGGCCGAGGTGGCCGAGTTGCTGGGCGTCCCGCCGGGCACGGTGAAGAGCCGTGCCCACCGGGCCCGGCGGCTGCTGCGCGCCGTCCTGCGGGACGGCACGGCCGCGGAAGGAGGCGCCAGATGAGAGATACGGACCCGGGCCTCCCGCAGGGCCAGCAGGCCCCGCCCGACGTCGACCTGGGCCGGGTGTGGACGGCGGTGGCCGCGCAGGTGTGGCGCCGCCGGCCGGGCTGGCTGGAGCGGACCACGGGCCGGCTCCTGCGCTCGCCTGGCCTGGCCCGGGCCCTGCTGACCACGCCGTCGCTGCTGCTGCCCTGGCTGATCGCCAGCATCGTGGTGCTCGCCGCGGGGGCCGCCGCGACGCTGAACAGCGGCCAGCCGGTGGTGGCGCTGCTGGCGCCGGCCGTGGCCGCCGCGGCCATCGCCTACTCCTACGGGCCCGGCGTCGACCCGGCCTGGGAACTGTCCTGCAGCATGGCGGTCAGCGACCGGATGGTGCTCCTGGTCCGGGCGCTCGCGGTCTTCGCGGTGAACGCCGTGCTCGGGCTGGCCGCCTCGGCCGCCCTCGGCGGCCCGGCCCGGTCGGGCGCCGCCGCGGCGGCCGGTGCCGCGGCCGCGGTCACCTTCGGCTGGCTGATCCCGATGACCGCGGTCTGTGCCTTCGCCCTGGCGGTGGCGACGCTGGCGCGGTCGGCGAATGCCGGCGCGGCCGCCGGCGTGGCCGCCTGGCTGATCACGGTGCTGTCCGGCCGGGTGGCCAGCGGGCATTTCGCGGCTGCCGTCACCGATACCGTCCTGTTCCTGCCCTACCTGGCGATCGGCGTGACCTGCGCCGCGGTCACCCTGTTCGCGACGCGGATCCCGAGAGGAAGTTACCGATGAACGTCGAGATCACGGAGCTGACCAGGAGGTTCGGCCGGAATCTGGCGGTGGCCGGGGTGGACCTGCAGGCCGGTCCCGGGGTGTTCGGGCTGCTCGGCCCGAACGGGGCGGGCAAGACGACGCTGCTGCGCATGATGGCCACCGTGATCCCGCCGACCGCGGGCCGG
>Ga0335078_10002722_pt1 | contig 26658 bp, 19 predicted proteins | sample Lox_Sample_32_FD_206711 | JGI IMG/M metagenome (GOLD analysis project Ga0335078, IMG submission 206711) | Soil microbial communities from Loxahatchee National Wildlife Refuge, Florida, United States - Lox_Sample_3.2 | ecosystem: Environmental > Terrestrial > Soil > Wetlands | place: USA... | reverse complement strand
AGGCTGGGCGTTTCGTCGGAAAAATTCGTCTTGATAATGTCGAGCCAGCCATCGCCATCGTAGTCGACAGTGTCGGCGCCCATTCCGCCCTGGGTGCGGCCATTTGCATCGTAGGCTACGCCGGCCAGCATTCCGCTTTCGCGAAAGGTTCCGTCGCGATTGTTCATGAAGAGCAAGCTTGGCGTGGAATCGTCAGCTATATAGATGTCGGGCCAGCCGTCGTTATCGAAGTCGCCGACGCACGGCGTGAAACCGTAAGTTGGGACGGCTTTGGTGATCCCGGCCGCCTCGGAAACGTCAACAAACGTACCATCGCCCTTGTTGCGATAGAGAAAATTCTTGGTGCCTTTGAGGCCGGAGACGCCATAGAGCACCGGTGATTGCTGGCCAACGAGCGTAGGATCACTGTCATACAGCTTCAAGCCGTACTCATAATCAACGTAATTGCTCACGAAAAGATCGAGATGCCCATCGCGGTTGTAATCGAGGAAAGCAGCGCCGGTATTCCAGTGGTCTTCGGGCTGCATCAAACCTGATTCGCGAGTGACATCGGTGAACGTGCTGTTGCCATTGTTGTGATAGAGCACGTTCTTTCCATAGTAGGTAACGAAGAGGTCGAGGTTGCCGTCGTTGTCATAATCGCCAACGCAAACGCCTTGTCCCCAGCCGTGGCGCACCAATCCAGCTTTTTCAGTTACGTCGGTAAAGGTTCCATTGCGGTTGTTGCGGTAGAGATGGTTGGTTGGTTCTTCGCCTTTGGGAAAATCGCGAACGCCCCAGCCATTGACGACGAAGATGTCGAGCCAGCCATCGTTGTCGTAGTCGAACAGTGCGATGCCGCCACCCGTGGTGGAAAGCAGGAAATCCTTGCTCTCATGACCCACCAGCACGGTTTTTGCAAGCAGGCCCGCCTCTCGGCCGACATCAACATAGCTCGGAAAATACGCAGGCGAGTTAGCGGATTGGAGCCCTACCGCGCTTAGAGGACGCAAGAAATAAGCGGTCGCGGCTCCGGCCACGCTCGTGAGCCAGTGTCTTCGGTTCATCATGATGATTTTAATGCTGGGTGAAGGGTGGCGGAAAGCCTCTCGATTGCGGGAGAAACACCTCTCGCCGAAGGTCCCGCTAGGCTCTCACCTCAGACTCCGAATTGGCGAAGGTATTCCTGTCCGGCGGCGGCATTGGCGAGGGGAGCATCGGCGCCTGCGCCGCCCGGCAGCACGTCCGCCTCGACCACCAGCCAGCCGTCGAAGTGTCCCTGCTGGAGAAGGGGCAAGATGCGGGAAAAATCGATGCTGCCTTTACCCAGAGGAGAAAAAATTCCGTGCCTGACGGCAGCGTGAAAATTCATTCGCGCATTGCGCGCCTCGGCAGCCTTGGCCGCGTTGATGTCCTTCAAATGAACGCACCAGACTCGCGAAACCTGCCTTTCGAGAAAGGTCACGGCGTCTCCGCCACCGTAGACGTAGTGCCCGGTATCGAGGCACAGACCCAATTCGTCGGCGGGAAACAGGGAGAAGAGACGATCGATTTCTTCCGGAGTTTCAACGTGGCTGCCGGCATGATGGTGAAACGCGACTTTCAGGCCGTAGCGTTTGCACAGCGCGATCACTTCGCGGATGGCGACTGCGGCCGCCTGCCATCCTGCTTCGCTCCAGGAGATTTGATTGGCGTCGAGGCGGCGCCCGGCGACGGCGTTTCTTTCAGGAGTAATTCGATCAGAAAGAATCAGCAGCTTTGCGCCTGCTGTGCTGATTAACTGGGCGGACCGGCTGACATAATCGAGCGCTTCCTTTTGAGCCGACTTGTTGCCCAACTCGATGTCGACAAATGCCGAGCAAAGGGTGAGCGAGCGCTTCTCCAGTTCGCGGCGAAGAACGGTGGGGTCGGTCGGTAAAAACCCGTAAGGGCCGAGTTCAGTTCCTGCGTATCCCGCCTGGGCAATTTCATCCAGAACGCGGCCATAGGGATAATCAGGGGGATGTTCGACGTGCTCCATGATTCCCCAGCTGATCGGCGCACTGGCTACGCGAATCGCCATCCTTTGACCCTCTTATCCGAAGAGGGCAGTCAGGTCCCCCTGGAGAAATGCTCCTCTCGATGCGTCGCTAACATTTCGCGACGCATCGGGAGCTCAAAACTGAAGCTTGACGCCAAATTGGATCTCGCGCTGGGCGTCAGGGATTGTCTGGGTAATGGCGGCGCCGCCCGGCGAGCGCACGCTACAATCGGTGGGCGTCGGAGGCGCCGCGCCGGTGCAACTGAAGTTGATGATCCCCGCACCGCTGCTGCCACCTCCTGACCCCACGTTAGGCATTTCAAAGTTTGGATGGTTGAAGATGTTGAAGAACTCGGCCCTGAAAACCAGTCCAAATCTCTCGCTCAGCTGGAATGTCTTGTAAGCGGAAAAGTCAAAATTCACAAGGTCAGGCCCGCGCAATATGGCGCGTCCTGCGTCCCCGAACAAGCGCGCACTACACTGGCCGCCGCACAGGCCGGGAGTAGAAGCAAGCGCGGGAGCGACAAAGGCGGCCTGATTGAACCAGCAATTGAGGGTTTGGTGACCCGGATCGCACCCCAGCGCAGCCTGCTCGGCGGTGTTATAGGAAAAGTCATAAGGATTGTGAATTATGTCCGGCCGCGGTGGGAATGCTCCGGTGTTGGTAAGGTCGCCGCCCATGAGAACATCAAAAGCCTCGCCGCTGTGCGCCCTGGTTACTCCAGCGACTTGCCAACCTCCCAGAACCGCCTGCGCCACGCCGCTGGCATCACTTCCAAAGTGTTTGCCCTTGCCGTAGGGCAACTCGTAGACATAGCTCACCACCAACTGGTGACGGAAGTCAGGAGTGGTAGGGCCTTTTTCCGCGGCAACGTCGTGGGCATTTTGAATGTCACACTGGTTTACGTTGCCATCGGCCGTCCCCAGTGATTTTGCGAACGTATATGCTGCCAGCACATTGAAGCCACCCGAAAAACGATGCTCCAACGAAGTTTGGAATGCGTTATAGAACATGCTCAGCCGTGCGACGTCGAGCGGCAGAACAACATTCAGGTTCGGTCGAGTCCCGAAATAAGGCCGTCCCTGGTTAGGAAAGTTCAAAAAGTTTGTGTCCAAAGGCAAGTAAGGCTGGTTGAGGTTTGACGATTCATGGTCAAACAGGTTCGAGCTGCGGGTACCAACGTACCCGACCCGCGCCAGCCAGCTTTGGCCGAGTTGTTGTTCCACTGTCAAGTTCCACTCGTAGATCCGCGGAATCGTTCGAACCGGATCGAAGGTGGTCCCGATCTTTCCTGTTGTCCGCACCGTCCCGCTGGGATCGTTGGGATCGACCGGAGTAAATGTGGCCGGGAAAGCCGTCAGCAATTGATCCGTAGAGGGAGTGCTTGAAGTATTAAAAGTATTGGAAACAACTGCCAGGCTGGGCGGATTCAAGCCCAAATCGTCAAAAATGTTGCCTTCGGGAGCGTAGAAGATCCCACCGCCGCTGCGAATGACGGTATTGGGGCGAACGTTCCAGGCAAAGCCGATGCGCGGCGCGAAATCCTTCTTATCAAAGCCGACTCCGCCGTGAGACGACGTGTTGACAGTGAGAGTGTTGAGATCAAAGTTACCCACGGTCGGTCCGCCGGCGGGTGAAGCGACTTGATACCTTAAGCCAAGATTCAGGGTCAAGTTAGGGGTTACACGGATGTCATCTTGTACAAACTCCGCCAAGTCCCAGTAGCGAGTGGGATCCACGGCGCTGAAGAGGTGATCCTGCAGCGTAGACTGCGGAACAGCAACGAAGGTATCGGCAAGCCCATAACCCGTGTAATTCCCAGTGAAACCCAGCTCGCCGGAAGGCGCTGTCTGCTGGAAGAAGTTTCGTTGTTGCCGCCTGAAATCAACCCCGAACTTCAGGGAATGCTTTCCGTGGGTCCAGCTCATCGTATCCGCGAGTTGGTACACGTTCTCGGCAATCGTTTCCGGCACCCACAGCGAATCCCCAAGCGCCTGGTAGCCACTGATGTTGATTTTGGTCAGGCCAGAAGAATTACCGCCATGGTTGGCGTTGGGAATACCCACGGCGTTCCCCGCATTCGTGCCGAAATCAATCGGCAGAGTGGCATCTTTGAACCGGATGTATCCGGCACGCAGGTCGTTGATTAAGCCTGGATTGAAGACATGAGTCCAGTCACCAGCCAGACTTTGCACCCTGTTGTTTAAGGTGCTTGAAGTGCCAGAACCCGATCCTCCAGTCACGTTGGGAAAGTTGGAAGGGTTCGTTGCATTGGGGGTCGCAATCGCGTAATGGGCAAAGAAACGGTCGTTAGAGGAAATGTTGTAGTCGAAGCGAGTCTCGAAAGCTGTCTCATCAAACTTATACTTCCCGTTGAAAATGAAGTTGCTGGTCAACCCAGCCCCCGGAATATTCGGGAGGGGAAACAGGTTGACGATATTTTTGCCTACATTGTTGATGCAGCCGTCCTGGGCGCACGTGGGAATAATGTTGCCCGTGTACGCGGGGCCTCCCGGGAAAGGGTCGGTGATATTGATCGGGGTTGAGAGAGCAAGCAACTCACTGAAATTCCCGGACTGCATCAATTGGGTGGGAACGGTGCTGATGAAAGGCAGTTCCTCACGGATATCCGAGCGCTGGATCGAGCCGAAAAGAAACATCTTGTCTTTAATGATCGGGCCGCCGAGCTGTCCGCCGTACTGATTTCTCTGAAAGCCCAGCTGCTGGGTGGCGAAGTAATTACGCGCGTCGAGCTTGTCGTTGCGCAGAAATTCCCACGCTGAACCGTGCAGCTGGTTGGTCCCGGAGCGAAGCACGATGTTGACCATCGCACCGCCCAGGCCAAATTCCGCGTTCATGGCGTTTTCTTCCACTCGGAACTCCTGAATGGAGTCGGGAGGAGGCTGAATGACGACGGTCCCGTTGCCAAACTCGTTGTTGTCGATGCCGTCGAGAAGGTAATTATTGTCAAAGATGCGAAGGCCGTTCACGGACAAGGAAATTCCGGGCCGATTATTGTCAGTTGAACCCGCACCTGCGCTGGTTCCAGTCGCTCCTTCATTCGCTCCGGGGCCGAGGTAGGCCAGCTTGAAGAAGTTTCTGCCGTTTAAGGGCAAGTCGACGATGCGCTGTTCCGTTTCGATGGTTCCCAGCGCGGAGGTCTCGGTTTGCAGTAGCGGTGGGGCGCCGGTCACTTCGACGGTTTCAGCCACGCGGCCCACCTTGAGAACGATATCCACGCGCACGACCTGCCCGATGCCCAGGCTGATGTTGGACTGCACGACCCGCTGAAAGCCCTGCTTCTCAACGCTGACCATATACGTGCCGATCTTAAGAGCCGTGGCGCTGTAATTTCCTGAGGCGTCTGTCGTGGTGGTGGTCACCGCCGCGGTCTCGGATTGCGTGATGGTTACCGTGGCCCCGGCCACAGCCGCACCGGAACTATCCGTGACCACCCCGGTGATCTTGCCGGTCGTCACTTGCGCGCTAGCCGAACCCAGAAAAATACAGAACAGCGACACCGCGCAAAGCAGAAGGCTCACCTTGAAACAGCTGTGCTTCGCCATGATTTTCGCTCCCCTTGAACGCGATGAGAGGTCTGTAATGTGACGGCTGCAACCGCCGCGGCACGCATCCGCTAGTACAAAACTACTAATTAGACTAAGCGGTTATCCTATAGCGTGGTTAAACCGCCACTGTCAAGCAATTTTTTCCAGAAAAACCGCATAATCTGCAAAATCGATATTTTTCATGGCGGTTAGCGGCGATGCCGTTTGCCAGGCCATTTCCGACCGCGCATCACATGCCGGTTTCAATCGGGACCGTGCGATTTTCACGGGCCGACCGGTAAATGGCCTGGATGGCCGCAATATCGAGCAGCCCCTCAATCCCGTCTGGCTCGGGGTCACGTTCGCTCCGGATGCAGTCGGCGAAAGCGTCAAGTTCCAGGACGAACTCGTCAACGACTTCGAACTTGAGCTCAAACCATCGGCCCTGGATCTTGCCAAAGAGTCGGCGCTCCTCCTCGAATGCATACGCAGGGTTCAGCGCGGCCCAGCCCCGTTCGCCGTGGACCTGGATGAAGGAAGCAGCAGCCGCGCTGAAGCTCGACGCGCCGAGGCAAACCAGGCCATCGGGATGGGTCAGGCGGAAAGCGATGCTGTCCTCTACATCGCGGAAGCGCTCCGGGTTGTCCGTCCAGGCACTGGCGCTGGCTTCAATCGGCGCGCTGCCCGCCACCCACCGCATGGTGTTAACGCAATAGATACCCAGATCCATCAACGAACCGCCGCCCGCCACATTGCGGTTCAGTTGCCAAACCTGCGCTTTGTTGGGATCCACGATTTCGGTGTAAGTGGAATAGATATGGCGAAGCCGGCCCAACTCGCCGTCCGTTACCAGCTTTTTCAGGGCTACGCTGCCGGGCTCAAAATACTTGCGGTAAGCGATCATGAGCCGGACCCGCCCGGCTTTGCAGGACTCCACCATACGGCGGCAGTCTTTCACAGAGTTGGCCATCGGCTTTTCACACAGCACGTGCTTGCCCGCCGCTGCCGCCCTCATGGTCTGCTCGGCATGAGCGCTATTGACCGAGGCGATAAATACCGCCTCCACCGCAGGATCACTAAGGCATTGGTCCAATTCGTCGTAGCCGTAGCAATTTTTCACGCCGAACTTCACGCCCAGCTGCTCAGCCCGCTTGCGATCGTGGCTGACCAAGGACACTAACCTGGATTTCGTGCTATTGCGAAACGCAGGTAAAACCGCGCCTTCCGCGATGCTGCCCAAGCCGATCACCGCATATCCGACCCGTTTTTCCGCCGCCAAGTCAGGCTCCTTCCATGGGAGTTGTGAAGCCTATCTTCCAAGTGGCAAATCACATGGCAAATCTCCGACTAAGAAATACTCGTCACTTCCTGCCAGCTTCCGGTTTCGCCGGAGCGTTCGATGGCCGCCAATACTTCGGCCACCCGCAGAGCTTCCTTTAAACCGGGCTCCGCCTGGCGGCCCTCCGTGACCGATTTCAGAAATTGATAGGCCTCGATGGTTTTCAGATCTTCATAGCCGAGGGCGACGCCCGCGCCGGGATTAAATCGAGCATGGAATCCATGTTGCGGGCCGCTCAGAATGCGAGTGGAACCGTCCCGCGTGTCGCCGCCGCCCGTCAGAAAGAGGTTCATCTCGTTCATGCGCTCCAAGTCCCAGCTCAACGCACCCTCGGTTCCTTCCATCTCGATGGCGAACTGGCATTTGTGTCCCTGAATCACACGGCAGACTTCGACGCTGCCCTGTACCCCATTGGCGAATTGCATCAGTACGGCCGCGTAGTCTTCGTTGGTCACGTCGGCGAGTGGGCCGCCGCCCCCTATGCTGAAATGCGTACCCGTTCCGGGTGCAGCCAAAGGGCGCCGCGCGATGAAAGTTTTCTGATTGCTGACGACGCGCTGGATGGGGCCAGCGAGCATGAGTCCCATGTCCAAAACATGCGACATGAGATCACCTAAAACGCCAGACCCGGCAAACTCGCGCTGAAAACGCCAGGAAAGCACGCCTTGCGGATTGGAAGCGTAACCGGCAAAGAAACGGCCGCGAAAGTGCGTGAGCTTGCCGAGTTTTCCCTCCCGGATCAGTTTCCGCGCGCACTCAATCAGCGGCGTCCAGCGATAGTTGTACCCAACAAACGTGAGAACGCCTGCTCGCCGGGCCAGGGCCACGATTTCCGCGGTTTCCTGCGGGCTTCTTCCCACCGGCTTTTCGCAAAAGATATGTTTGCCGGCGGCGGCCGCTGCGGCGGCGACTTCGCGATGCAGGTAATTCGGTGTCGCAATATTCACCACTAGCACCTGGGGATCCGCGATCACCTCTTGCCAGCGAGTGGTTGTGCGTTCGAAGCCAAAGCGCTCCTGTGCCTCTTTGGCGCGGCCTTCCGCCTCATCTGCGCAGATCACCAGCCTGGGACGAATACCGGCGTCGTAAAAACGCTCGGCAGCCTGAAGGTAAGCACGGCTGTGCACCATGCCCATCCAGCCCATTCCGATCACTCCGATGCCGACGGCCTGCGCCATTGCTAAGCTCCCCAGGGTGTGAGTCTTAACAGACAACCAGTTGCTTACGCGACATCCGGATTCGGCAGCATGAAATCACGCACCAAAGCGTCCAGATCATGGCAGGCCGCAATAAATTGGCGGAGAGTGCGACGAGTCGCAGGGAAGAAATCGAATTCGTCGATGGCCAGGCCATCCTCGGTATAGGCGCGCCGGAAATCGGTAAACTTCCGGAGAAGTTGCTCGACGATTTCAGGCGCAACGGGCTGATCGATGCGGGAACAAACCTCGATGTCGCTGGCGTTGAAACGAACTTGCCAGGCGTGAGGCGGCGAAATGACAACGTCTCCGCCGATGAATTCGCTCCAATGCATGTGGTTGCGGAATGCCGCAGAGAGAAGCCGTACGCGGTAGCCACGCTTGCGGAAAATCTGGTAAGCCTTCTTGAACACGGCGACCCCGGCCCATTCGAGATAACCAGGATCGATGGTGATGTTGTCTTTTTCGGCCGCCACTTTCAACCAATCGTCGAGCCGCCCGACCATGATGGTGCAAACCGGGCCCATGGCGGCGATTTCCTTGCCTTCTTTCTCGCGGCGCGCCAGGCCGCGTTCCACGGCTTCGGCTACGGCGATGCACTGCGGCAAAGTGAAGCACACTGTTGCGTTGATGCTGATTCCCCGATAGGTGGCTTCTTCGATGGCCGGAATGCCCGCGCGGGTGACCGGAATTTTCACGATCATGTTGGCCGCGAGCCGGCTGAATTCCTCCGCCTGCTCCACGATGGCATTTGTATTGCGATAGAGGCGCGGATCGGTCTGGATGGAAAGCCTTCCGTTGCGGCCTTTGTGTTCGTCGAAAATGGGTTTCAGCAGGCTGGCTGCTTTGATCGAGACTTCGCGCACGAGCTGCCAGCCAATTGCATCCTCGGTCGCCGTCGCGTGCGATTCGATCAGAGCGCGAATGCGGTCCTTCCATGTATTCATTTCTTTCTTTAGCACTCCGAGCACGATCACCGGATTGCAGGTCGCTCCCACGGCGCCGTGTTCGATCGAGTAGGTAAGCTCCGCGATCGACGCCGAGTCGTTCCACAGGCAAGTCGGCGTGGATTGCGTCATTTCATGCAAAGGGCTCTTGTAGGCTACCGAAGCTGTCGATCGGCCCATAGGTTCCTCCCCGTCGCACCGGCGACGCTCATAGTTAGCTCGCGACCTTGCCCGGCTTAGATTCTCGATAGGAATTCTCGGCGGCCACGGCAATCTCGAGCGCGCGCAAGCCGTCTTCGCCGGTGACCCGCGGCGGGCGGCCATTCAGCACCCTGTGCACAAAATCTCTCATTTCTGACACATAGGCATCAGTGAATCTTGTGAGGTAATGATCGGCAAGAATCTCGGTGCCGCCATTCGCCGTCAGAAAGACCGCCGGAAGCTGTCGCAGGCTGCCGACAAAAATGGAAGCCTTGGAGCCGACAATCTCTGTGCGCACGTCATAGGCATAGGTTGACTGCACAAACGACTCGATATTGCCGATCGCCCCGCGGCCGTATTTCAGATTCACTACGCTTGCGACGATGTCACCGTATTGCGCCACTTCGGGTCGGATCGCCACCGTGGCAAAAGTGTGGACTTCGGCGACTTCATCCCGCATCAGCCAACGGGCGAGGTCGAAATCGTGAATGGTGTTGTTGTACAGGAGCATGCCGTTCAGCTTGGACTGATAGGCTGAGAGCGGAGGTGCGTCCTTGTCGCGTCCGATGGATTTGAAAACAACCGGCTCGCCGATTTCGCCGGCCTCGATTCGCCGCATGGCCTCGGCATAGCCCGGATCATAACGGCGCATAAAGCCGACCTGTAACGCGACCCCCGCCTTCTGCACGGCTGCCAGAGCGGCATGGGCGTCGGCCAGATTTAAGGCCAAAGGTTTTTCGCAAAAGATGTTTTTTCCGGCCTCCGCCGCGACGCGCACAGCTTGGGCATGAAACTTGTCAGGCGTGGCAATCACAACGCTATCGATTTCCTTGAGTCCGAGCATTTCCTCCAGGCTGCCGAAGGCTTGTTCGATTTCGAGTTCTGCCGCGACCAGCTTCGCGCGTGCGGCCGCAACGTCGGCAACCGCCAACAGCCGGGCTTGTGGCGCCAACCGACGGATGTTCTCGGCATGGCGCCTGCCCATGTCGCCGACCCCGAGAACGCCTAGCCCCAATTTACTCATGCAGATTCACAAAATCTTACCGCTTTGACAACGGTATATCGCCGGATCCGTATTTCGCTAGCCCTGGTCCTGATCCGCGGAATGAAGCAATCTGCTTTCGCGCCGGAATTGCGACTCCGGCAGAAAGAATACTGCAAGTCGCCGGGAAAATGCTAGCATCTTCCGAAGGCTGCCAAACCGCTTAGGTGGTTGCCCTTTTCGCCCAACCCCGGCCGCCACCGGCGCGAACATGCACGTATTCTGGGATTTGATAAGCTGTGATACGGTAATCGGCTTGTTGCTGGAACGAATGCGGCAGGGGTCTTGGCGCAGTGATTTCTTATGAGTGAAAAAGCAAAACGTACTCGGGCCTCCGGTCGCACGTCGAAGGCGCCCAGTATCTATGACGTGGCTCGTGAGGCGAAGGTTTCGGTGTTTACCGTCTCTGCCGTGATCAACAAGACCGGGCGGGTAAGCGCCACCTTGAGCCGGCGCGTGGAGGCGGCGATCCTCAAATTGAATTACCGGCCGAACCTGCTGGCCCGCAGCTTAGCCAAGCAACAAACTCATACCCTGGGCATGGTCGTGAGCGACATTGCCAACCCGTTTTTTCCGGCGATCGTGCGCGGCGCGGAAGATGCAGCGCAAAAAGCGGGTTACAGCGTTTTGCTTTGCAACAGTGACGACAAAGAGGATAAAGAGGCTGTCTATCTGGAGCTTTTGCTTTCCAAACGAGTAGATGGAATCATTCTCAACAAAACCCCTTCCGAGCTTTCAATTGCCCAGCGCAGGATGCTCGACGAGGCAAAAGTTCCGATCGTGCTATTGATGAGGACGTGCTCCGGCCTGAAGACTGATGTCGTACAGACCGACGACCGGCGTGGCGCCATGGATGCGGTTTCTCATCTGGCGCGCATTGGCCACAAGCGGATTGGCTTTGTGAGCGGCCCGTTGCATGTCAGCAATGCTCGCGCCCGCCGGCAGGGATACCGCAAGGCGCTGGAGGCCGCCGGGCTCGAGTATCTGCCGGATCTTAGCTTCGAAGGTGACTACCGGATCGAGTCCGGACATCGTGCCGGACTGGCGGTGTTACCGCATCGCCCCGATGCCGTTCTAGTGACCAACTACCTCATGACGGTTGGTTTCATGAGCGCAGCCGACGAAATCGGGATGCGGTGTCCGGAAGATTTCGCCCTGGTTAGCTTCGATGATTATCCCTGGTTGGGATGCTTCCGGCCGCGTCTCACCACCATCGAGCTGCCTAAATACGAGCTTGGCGAAAATGCTGTTCGCCTGCTGCTGGGGCGCATTCAGGGCGAGCACACTCAACCTGTGACCATCAATCTGCAGCCACAATTACGGGTGCGGGAATCCTGTGGTTTCATGTTGCGCGGGCGCAAGGAACCAGCGACCGTTACAGAGATCCAGCCAGCATAGGTTCGGCTGCGCGCCAAGTGCCAACCTCATGATTCGCTGAAGTCGATGACCACCGGTTGAGTGCGCAGGCCTTTCGTTTTCACCACCACGTACAAGCCCCCGCACGCCACCCAGACAGCTCCAATCACCAGCGTGGAGCCCTGTAGCCCCAGAAAGATCACGAGACAGAAGAGAAAACCTAGGCTCGGCACAATCACGTCAAGCAAAATGTTTCGTTTCTCGCCTTCTAGTGGAGAAAAGCCAAAGTGTTTGACTGCTGCCAGGTTCACGGCCATAAAGGCGACTAGCGCGCCAAAATTGAGGATCTCGATCGATCTTTCCCATTGCATGGTCAACGTACCCAGGTAAGCCAGGCCGCCCGCGATGAGAATGTTATAGGTGGGATTGCCTCGCTCCGCATTGAGATGGCCGAAGATCTTTCGGGGCAGCACATTGTCGCGGCCCATGCCGTAGAGCAAGCGCACTGCGCCGAGCAGGCCCGCCAGTCCGCAAGCCAGGCTTGAGACCAGCAACACGACAGCGAACGCGACAAAGAGGTTATAGCCACCTACAACTTTGGCTACATCCATGAAGGCAGTTTCCGCGTTGGTCAGGCTGTGGTAATCGGGCCAGACGCGCTGGGCCAGGTAAACCTGAAAACCTGCCCAGATGCCGGTGAAAACGCAAACCAGGACCGTAGCCAGCATGACATTCCGCCGCGGATTCTTGACTTCTTCGGCCAGGATGCTGACTCCGTCGAAGCCGATGTAGGTAGTCGCGGCCAGGGCTGTACCGGCGGCGATCGCGCGCACGGAAAATGTCCGAGGATCGTAAAACGGCTCCGCAGAAATCAACCCGTGCCACTGCTGGTGCGAGAAGATGTACCAGATCGCCTCACCGAGAAACGCCACCATCACGATGGTCATGAAGCCGAGAAGGATTTGGTTGGCGCGGGCAGTAGTGCGGATTCCAAACCAGCACAGAAGCGTCATAAAGCCGACTGCGACCGCCGACAATAATGCAAAAGGGATATGCGGCAGCAATCGTTGGACGGTGAGGGCCGCGTAAAGACTATTTTGCAAAGGCTGGAAGAGATATTCCAGGAACATGGCCCAGCCGATCACAAAACCTATGTAAGCGTTGAAGCCTCGGCTCACATAGGTGTAAACCGAACCCGCAGATGGATAAACCGTAGCCATGCGGCCGAAACTCACGGCAGTTGCAGTCATGGCGACCATGGCCGCGAGAAGAGTGATAACAGCGTGCCCTTGCGACAAAACCTGAGCTTCGCCGAACATGGGAACAACGGCGATGGGCGAGGTCAAAATGATCCCGTAATACACCAGGTCCCATAAGCCGAGGACCCTCTTTAACCGCGGTGCTGCCGCAGGCTCGGCCGTTGTCGATTGCAACTGATTTCCCCCGTGGTCTTGATTACTTGCGAATAAACCCGCTGCTCAGAACTTAACATCGAATAAAACAGGCTAGAAGATGCGTTCCTTTTCTCGCGCCTGTACGTACTTGGTCCGCGCCGCTTGCACGGACTTACTTTCCGAAACCTCCGCAATCGGAACGTCCCACCAGGACTCGTACCCCGGAACTCGCTGATCGTAAGATGTCTCGATAACGACGACTGAAGTTTGAGGATGCCGCCGGGCTTCGATGAGCGCCTTGCGCAGATCATCGCGCGTTCGTGCCCGAACTGCACAAGCTCCCAGACTTTTCGCGTTTGCCACGAAATCAACCGGGATCGCGTCTCCATCTAATTTTCCATCTCGGCGATAGCGATATTCCGTTCCCATTCCCTGATTACCACAAGCGCGGCTCAAACCGCCGATGCTGGAAAATCCATGATTGTCGAGCAAAACAATGTTGAGCTTGTAGTTCTCCTGGAGGGAAGTGACGATTTCCTGCGCCATCATGAGATAGGAGCCGTCGCCCACCAGCACGTAAACTTCGCGGTCGGGGTGGGCCATTTTCACGCCGAGTCCACCGGCAATCTCGTATCCCATGCAGGAATAGCCGTACTCCATGTGATAGCCCTTGGGATCGCGGGTTCGCCAAAGCTTGTGAAGATCACCGGGGAGGCTGCCGGCGGCGCATACCATGACGTCGCGGGCCTCGGAAACTTCATTAACCACGCCGATCACTTCGCCCTGGCTGATCGGAGGCCCAACCTGCAAGTGATAGATTCGATCAACTTCTTCTTCCCACGCATCGCGGAGCGACTGGAGCTTGGCGCTGTAGGATGCGTCGACCTGAAAACCTCTCAAAGACTCTGACAGTTCTTCCAAGCTGACGAGAGCGTCGCCGACTAGGGGAAGAGCCGCCTGTTTGCCGGCGTCGAATTCGCAGACATTCAGATTGATAAAGCGTAGGGCAGGGTTCTGGAAGGCAGTCTGGGAAGCGGTGGTGAAGTCGCTGTATCGCGTGCCGACGCCAATGATCAAGTCGGCTTCGCGGGCCAGAACGTTTGCTCCTAAAGCGCCGGTGACTCCAACCGCGCCCAACTCCTGCGGATGGTTATAAGGCAACGAACCTTTTCCGGCCTGCGTCTCGACGACCGGAATTCCCGTCTGGCGGCAGAATCTGTCGAGCGCTCCGCTGGCCTCCGAGTACAGCACGCCGCCACCGGCGACGATGAGAGGCTTGCGCGAAGAGCGAATCCATTGCACCGCCTTGCTGAGGATTTTCTCGTCGCTGCGCGCGCGCGGGATCGTCCACACTCGCCACTCGAAGAAACTCTCTGGATAGTCGTAGGCTTCAGTCTGAACGTCCTCGGGCAAGGCCAGTACTACGGCGCCGGTTTCCGCGGGGGAAGTGAGTATGCGCATCACCTGCGGAAGCGCAGTCAAAATCTGGTCCGGCCGGTTGATGCGGTCCCAGTAACGAGCCACCGGCTTGAAGCAATCGTTGACGGAAACGTCCTGGCTGGCAGGCGATTCCAATTGCTGAAGCACGGGCGCAACATTGCGCCGGGCGAAAATATCGCCGGGCAAGAGCAACACCGGCAAGCGGTTGATGGTCGCCCCTGCGGCGCCCGTAACCATGTTGGTGGCGCCCGGGCCGACGGAAGTTGTGCAGATCAGCGTCCGCAGGCGGCTGCTGGTTTTGGCGAACGCCGCCGCGGTATGCACCATGGCTTGTTCGTTGCGAACCAGGTAGTAGGGAAGCGCGGGATCTTGTTCAAGGGCTTGTCCGATCCCTGTGACATTTCCGTGCCCAAAAATCCCCAGGCATCCCTCAAAGAAGCGGTGCTCTTTGCCGTCTCGCTCACTGTACTGGTTCTTGAGGAATGAGATGACGGCTTGGGCCATGGTCAGGCGTTTAGTCATAGAGTCTCACTCCTCTTGCATGATACCGCGTGCGGAATACAGGCGGGCTCCTAAGCGATTTGCTCCCCGGAACCAGTTACGCTTTCACAAGTGGCAAACGGGGATCGGTTTCCTTCCAGGTCGAGCGGATCCAGACGTGCCGCGAATCTTCCGTGATCGCCATGACGCGCGCTGACCCGGCGAGAAAATTTAGGTAGTAGACATCATATCCCGGGCCAGCCACTACCGGGTGAAAGCCACTGCGGACCAGAACCGCATCGCCATCCCTGGTTTTCACCGTCCGCTCGCTGGCGTAATCACCAGAATAAAGATGCTGAAAGGCGAAAGCCCCGGGCTGATTCATGCGGTAATAATAGATTTCGTCCAAATCGACTTCCCGAGGCGGATCATGTACGTCATGTTTGTGGGGAGGATAGCTCGACCAGTTTCCGCCCGGAGTGTAGACCTCGACCACCATGAGTTTGTCTGCCGGGAAGCTGGGAGTCATGAGATCCACGATCTGGCGCGAAACGTTTCCCCCTCCGCGCAGATTGCTGGCGACGTCTTGAGGAGTGATGAGTTTGGGATCGAGGCGCGCTTGCGAAGGGACTCTGCATTCCGCAATTTCACACAAGGTTTCCGCGGTGAAGGCGACGTTGTTTCCCGCCGGAAGGTAAAGCGCGTAGGGAAGGCCATCAAAAACATTTTTGCGTTTTCCGACTAATTGCGCGCCCTTTCCCCAGTCGGCGCGAACGGTTCCACCGAGCAGCACAAAAGCGGCTTCCTCGTGTTTGGTTTCGGCGCGATAAACGTCGCCTGGGCGCAGGCGGCGGACGAAGAAGCTCATCCATTCCCAATTGGCTTTTTGGCGAGGCAGGTTAACCAGCTCGCCAGCTTGACCCGGCGACAAGTTCTGGGAGTGGACGAGAACATCACTGTCGCTCATAATCGCTCTCCACGAGACTTCCAGATAGGGCGTTATTCTCGTGTTCTGCTAACCGCTTTGACGATAGGGCAAATCTCGCTCGATTGTCAATTCCAACTTCACGGGGTCTTCCTGAAAGTAAGTGCGGAAAGCGCCCTTGCGGGGCCAAGCTAAGCATCTGAATTGATGCAATTGAACGAAAACAAACCCGAGTAGGCGGAGTTTGACGCTTTCAGCTCGGAATCAACCAGGAGCACAAAGAGTAGAGCCGGGACCGGTTTGGAGGACCCCGGCCGGTTATGCTGCTTCGTCTTCTTCGTCGGCGAAGCCCCAGGCCTTCAGCAAATCGGTGGGCACATATTTCTCGTCTTTATTCTGCCGGACCCATTCCTTCAGAGGCAGGGAATTTGCGTACTCTTCGGGAGATAGGCCGAGGATCTTCACAACGTGATCGAAGGAAGTTGCGCTTTGCATCGGGGTTCCCCCATCCTCCTTGTCTGAGATTCGGCTAATTCTATAGCCTGGTTGTTAATAGTGTGTGAAAAATTTGTGGTCTAATCGGGGAGCCTGGCGGGGATTTTGATGGACAGAAGTTGACGTTTTTGCTATCGGCTCACAGCCGTTAAACGGCTCTCGGCTTTCTTGCCAGGAGAGAACAGTCATGAAACAGCGATCATCGATCGCCATAATGTGGAACCTGGGTATCGCGCGCTTGTGTCTCTTGCTCGTTTGCGGGATTGCGCCGGACAATCTGGCAGCTCAACCCGCTCCCGCTCCCTCTCACGGGGCGCAGGAATTGAATCAACTGGGAATCGGCCACCTGCAAAATAAAGAGTACCAAGCCGCCATCGATTCGTTCCGGAAGGCGCTAGAGATACAACCCGACTATGTCGAGGCGATGGACAATCTGGGCCGGGCTCTGGCAGCAGAGGGTAAGGATAAGGCAGCGGTTGGAGAGTTCAAGAAGGCCATCAAACTGGCTCCTGATGATGCCCGGCTTCAGAGCGCCCTGGGCCGCACGCTGTTTCACGAACGCAAGTTTGAGGAGTCGGCCGAGGCGTACCGCAAGGCAATTGCGATCCACGAAAACTTCCCGGAAGCCTACAACGGCCTGGGCGCGGCTGTGCTCAGCCTTGGCAAAACCAACGAGGCGGTCGCGGCGTTTCAAAAGGCGGCTGCTTTGGATCCGAAAAATGCCGACGCGCTGAATAATCTGGGTTCTGCTCTCGTGGGAGAACAGCGGGGAAGCGAGGCAATTCCTTATCTGCAGAGTGCACTGAATTTGAAACCGGACGCGTCCGATATTCAGGAGAACTACGCTCAGGCGCTCCAGCAAGCCGGGCGAACCGATGAGGCGATTGCGATTTCCCAGAAAATTGTTGCGCAGCGCCCGGATGATGCCATCGGATGGGCCACGCTCGGGCATTTTCTTTATGCGAACAAGCAATACGACGAAGCGGAAACGAGTTTTCAGAAAAGTCTTGCTCTAAAAGCCGATCAGCCGGAGACAGAGTCAGCATTGGGTGCGGCCTTCCTGGCCCAGGGAAAAGGCAAAGACACGATTCAAGCTTTCGAAAAGAGTCTTGCGCTCAAGCCTGACGACCCAAACACGTTATACAACCTCGGAACTGCGTACCAGGATCAGAAGGAATACGAAAAGGCGGTTGCCAGCTATCAGAAAGCGCTGAAGATCAAGCCGAATTTTTACCAGGCTCTTGCCGGCCTGGCTGCCAGCGAGTTGACCGCGAACAAGCTGGACAGCGCCATCGCAAGCTACAAGAAACTAATTGCCATTCAGCCTGACGACGCCGGTTTCCGGTTCAATCTGGGCACGGCGTTGTTTAACAAGGGAAACTACAAGGCTGCTGCGGAAAGCTACCGCGAGGCAATCCGTTTGAAACCGGATCTTGCGCACGCGCACTACAATCTGGGCATGTCGCTGCTGCGATTGAACGACGATCAGGGAGCGCGCGCGGCCTTTGAACAAGCCAAGAAGCTCGATCCCAGCCTGAACCCTCCGGCGATTGCGTCGAAATAGAGCTCGGGATCAGCCGCGAATCGTGAGCACCGGGCAGCGCGCTTCCGCGACGACCTTGTGCGCGGTTCGCCACGGAAAGTGGGTGGCGGCGGTCAAATGTCCATCCGGTGGCCGCACGCCGAGAACGATCAAGTCGGCATTGCGCTGGGTTGCCATTTTCAAGATTCCGTCCGCGGGCGCCTCGAACCCGATCACGGGCTCAGGCTTGAACCACATTGCCGCATCTTCAGGAACCAGGCTGCTGAGCCGCTGCAACGCGGCTTCGATTGGGTCGGAACCCCGTTCCTGCCGGGGATATTCCTCAATTACGTGCAGCAAAGCGAGCCGGGCATGAAATTCGCGGGCCAGCGAGATTGCGTAGGGAACCGCGGCCAAAGAGTCCGGCGAGAAATCGGTGGCATAAACGATGTCCCGAAGCTCAAGTTCGGCGGGCACGAGATCGTGTTTTTTGCCGGGAACCAGCGGCAACTTGGCGTGGCCGGAAATTTTGGGGCCGACGGTCAAAACCGGGCAAGGCGCCTGGCGGAAGATTTGTTCCGCGACCGAACCCATGAGCAGCTTGCCCACGCCGGTGCGGCCGTGGGTACCGACAACTAGAAGATCGATCGCATTGGATCGGACAAGACCGGAAAGACTCTCCCAGATCTGGCCGTAACTGACGTGGGTCTGATAAGGAACGTCATCGAACCGCTCAGTCAATTGGCTCATCTTGCCTTCGGCGCCGATCTTGGCTCCCTCCAAAACAGATTCGAAGCCGACTGCATCCAGGCTGCCGGTCATGGTCAGCATCTGACCCTCAGACAGCACATGGGCCAGATGCAGCACGCTTCCGTAGCGCCGGCTGATGGCCAGGGCATAGGGGAGTGCAGCCTCGGAGGCCGACGAAAAATCAGTGGCGAAAAGAATGTTTTTCAGAGTGATTGCAGTTGCGGATTGTTGTTCGAGCACGTTCACAGCCTACCTCCTGTCGGGCGGCCGCTCCGACTCAACCGGCGAAGCCATCGGCTTGCGTGACCGCTCCGACGCAAACCTGGTGATCGATGAATTCTTCACCCGTGGCCAAAGCTTTGCGGTCGATCTCAAGCAGATCGGCATTCTTCACTTTGGCCTCAAGCACCTGGATCGCGGTTGCCGGTTTGAGGCATTCGGTGGCTTCGAGCAATGCGCCGAGCATGACGATATTCGCCGCCTTGGCCGAGCCAAGTTTATCCGCCACTTGCGAGGCGGGAATGCAGAGCACCTGCGCCTGCGGACAGGCGAAATCTTCGGGCGGAACATCCCGGTTGTAGAGGATGAGACCGCCGGATTCCACTTCCGGTGCAAACTTGCCCAGTGAGAATTCATTCATAGCGATCAAAACATGGGGATGCGAGATGACCGGAGAGCCGATGCGTTCTTTCGAGAGGCAAACATGGCAGTGTGCACTGCCGGAGCGCATCTCGGGCCCATAGGAGGGCAACCAGCTGACTTCCAGTCGCTCGCGCATCCCCATTTCGGCCAGGAGCTGCCCGAGCAGCAATACGCCTTGTCCGCCAAAGCCCGCGACCTTTATGGTGAGATCATCATAGCGATGTGCGGGCTTGGCTGGAACATTGGGCGTGCTTGGTTCACTGGCCGGTTCCAATAACTCGCGAACGCTGCGCTGGGGTGGCGCATTGTTGGCAGGCATCTCCGTTTTGCGGTCCCGGAAGACGTTCAGCGGAAATGTGGGAATCATCTTTTCTGCCACCCAGCGGCGCGCGTCCACCGGGTCTTTGCCCCAGATGGTGGGGCAGGGAGAAAGAATTTCAACGAAAGAAAAACCTGAACCGTCGCGTTGGATCTCGAGCGCTTTGCGGATGGCGCGGCGCGCCTTCATGATGTTTTTGTTGTCGGAAAGGGCGACGCGCTCGATGTAGACGGGGGCTTCGAGCGTCGAGAGCAGTTCCGCCATGTGCAGCGGGAAGCCTTCATTCAACGGCCGCCTGCCCCAGGGAGAAGTTGTGCTCTTCTGGCCGACTAATGTCGTAGGCGCCATTTGCCCGCCGGTCATGCCATAGATGGCGTTGTTAACGAAGAAAACCGTGATTTTCTCGCCGCGATTGGCAGCATGAATAATTTCCGCGGTTCCGATGGCTGCCAGGTCGCCGTCGCCCTGATAAGCAATAACCATCTTGTCCGGGCAGGCGCGCTTGAGTCCGGTGGCGGCGGCCGGGGCGCGTCCGTGGGCGACCTGCACATTTCCCACATCGAAGTAGTAATACGCAAACACCGAACAACCGACCGGGCTGACGAAAATCGTTTTGTCCTGCAGGCCAAGTTCTTCGATTGCTTCAGCAATCAGTTTGTGGGCCACGCCGTGGCCGCAGCCGGGACAGTAGTGGGTCTGGTGTTGGAGGTCGGTCTTCCGCTGAAAGAGATCGTAGAAAACGGGTGATTTGGAGTGGATTACTTGGTAGCCTTCAAGATCCGCTTCAGGCTCCGCCAGCGCAATTCCCTTTGAGTCCGTCATATTCTTCCCCCTCACACCGCCACCGACATCTGTTGCGCGATGTTGGCCAGCAACTCCTCCACCGACGGAACGTTTCCGCCGACGCGGGCGTAGAAGTCGACTGGTTTTGTGCCGTTGAGCGCCAGGCGGACGTCTTCGATCATTTGTCCGTTGCTGAGTTCCACCACCAATACTTGTTCTGTGGTCTCGGCCGCCGCGGCCAGCTGTTGGCTCGGATACGGCCACAGCGAGATCGGCCGGAACAGGCCAACTTTCAAACCTTGTTTCCGCGCCTCGTCCACGGTCGAGCGCAGAACTCGCGAAACCACGCCGTAGCCAACCAGCAGCAGCTCCGCATCCTCGGCACGATATGTTTCCCATCGCGTTTCAAGCTGCTGCGCGCGGATGTACTTCGCTTCCATGAGCCGCTGGTGCTCTTCCAGATCGTCGCACTCAAGAAAGATCGATGTGACGAGGTTCTTGCGGGTTTCTGCGGTTCCTTTCACTGCCCACGGCTTCGCGGGCGGAACGCTCTCGCTACAATCCAGCTCGAGAGGTTCCATCATTTGGCCGATGAAACCATCGGCGAGCACGACCGCCGGATTGCGATAGTTGTCCGCAAGATCAAACGCGAGCATGGTGAGCTCGGCCATTTCCTGCACCGAGGCGGGCGCCAACACGAGATTGCGATAGTCGCCGTGACCGCCGCCTTTGACCATAGCGAAATAATCGCTCTGCTCGGGAGCGATGTTGCCCAGTCCCGGGCCGCCGCGCATGACGTCGACGATGACGCAGGGCAGTTCGGCTCCCGCCAGATAGGAGATGCCCTCCTGCATGAGGCTGAGGCCGGGGCCCGAGGAGGCAGTCATAACGCGGACCCCGGCCGCAGCAGCGCCGTACACCATGTTAATGGCGGCGACCTCGCTCTCTGCCTGCAGGAAAGTTCTCCCAGCCTGAGGCAAGTAGAGCGCAGCCGCTTCGGCGATTTCACTGGCTGGAGTAATGGGATATCCGTAATAAGCTTGGCAGCCGGCGAGGATGGCGCCTTTGACAACCGCCACATTACCCTTACAAAGCTGCCGCATGTTGGCCTCCTTGTGCAGCTGTCGCCGCTTTAGGCGGAGGCGTCAGGCGATAAACCGTGATTGCCCCCGGCTCCGGGCAGCAGTAGAAGCAAATGCCGCACCCGGTGCACTCGTGACCCGTGTAGCGGGCAGGATGCACGCCATACGCGCTTAGCTCTTCCTGCAGGAACAGGCACTTTGGGGGACAGGATTCAACGCATAACCCACAACCCTTGCATTCCTCGACGTCAATTAGCACATTGCCGCGCGCCTTCGCTGGCATAGTTCACCTCGGCACCGCAGTTTGCGAAACCTGTGGATGCTGCAACCACTTGGTGGTTTCACAGTACCGGTAAAGCTCTTCTCTGAATTTCGGATGCGCCACTTCGATCAGCGCTTTCGCCCGTTCCCGGATCGATTTTCCGTGGAGATAGGCCACGCCATATTCCGTGACCACATAGCGGACCAATCCCCGCGAAGTCACCACACCGGCTCCCGGGCTGAGGGTCGGCACAATTCGCGAAATCGCGCCGTTCTTTGCGGTCGAAGAAATAGCAATGATTGGCTTGCCACCTTTGGAGTGCGCCGCTCCGCGCAAGAAATCCACTTGCCCGCCGATGCCGCTGTAAAACTGATTGCCGATGGAATCCGAGCAGACCTGCCCGGTCAAATCGATCTGCAAGGCTGAGTTGATGGCGACCATATTGTCATTGCGTGCAATCAGCAATGGATCATTGGTATAGGCCGTGGGGTGGAATTCGAAGATCGGGTTGTTGTCGAGAAAGTCGAACAACGCCGGTGTCCCCAGGGCGAAGCCGAGAATGATCTTGCGCGGCTTGAAATTCTTGCGCGCACCGGTGAGCACGCCGGCCTCGATGAGTGGAATAACTCCATCCGCAACCAGCTCGCTGTGCACACCCAGATCTTTCCGGTCCATCAGGAAGGGCAGGACCGCATCCGGAATGCCACCGATTCCTGTCTGAAGAACCGCTCCATCGTCGATCAGTCCGGCAACGTTACGGGCGATGGCGACGTGCAAATCGGTCACTGGATGCGTCTTCATGGCGCACAAGGGTCGCGATGACTCGACGATCGAATCGATCTCGTTGACGTGAATAAAACTATCCCCGTAGGTGCGCGGCATCTGGTTGTTCACCTGGGCGACCACATACCGCGCGCACTTCGCGGCGGTCAGGGTAGTGTCCACGCCTACGCCAAAACTGCAGAAGCCGTGAGAGTCAGGCGGGGAAACTTCAATCAGCGCGACATCAATGGGCATCGCGCCGCTGATAAACAGGTCCTCGATTTCGCTGAGATAAATGGGGGTGTAGTCGGCTCGACCATCGTTGATTGCCTCTCGCACATTGGGGCCGATGAACATGGCATTGTGGCGGAAGTGCCCGGCCATCTCGGGGGCCACGTAGGGCGCGCAGCCCATGGTCATCATGTGCACGATTTCGACGTCGTAAACTTCCGGGCCTCGCCGCATGAGCGCTTCAACCAGCGTTTCCGGCTCGGCGCAGCCAGGCTGAATGTAGACCCGCATGCCCGATTGCACGCACGATAGAGCGTCATCCGCGCTCCTCATTTTGTGTTTATAGTCAGCTTCCCAAGACATCGGTTGTTCTCCTCACCTCGTCCCTTTGCACTGCTACCCAGCTTTTTGCCCGGCCACTTCAGCCTGTTCATAGGCCATAGCAGCATAGTAGATGGCGCGATCAAAAAACCGCTCCAACATCTGCAATAGTTCCAGTTCTCCGAATACCTCAATGGGACGGTCGATCAGGGCTTCCGTTTTCAGGTAGTCCCACAGATTCTCTTTGGTGAGAACGATAGCGAGAATGAGCTCACTGAGCGGCACCTGTTGCGAGGCACGCCGCAGGCCGACCGCTGCATAACGATGCCGGAGCTCACTTTCGTCCTTGCCCATCAACCATTCGCCCAAGTGGCGATAAATGTCGTAGACGCGCCCTCTTAGCTCGTTAAGGGGCACATTCCGATAGCTGGGCAGTTCGGGAGAGTTTTGGACCTTTTGCAGGAGATCGGAGGCAAGCCGGTCAGCGTGAGTTTCGATCAACCGCACAAGCCTGTACGCTAGCATCATGACCGCCTCCTCAGGCTAATCACGAACTCAGTTTCAATCCTGAGAAGGGTTTAGGGCCATGATGAACGGCACAAGCAGGTGTGATCAGGATCACAGCTCAAGTGATTGTCGTCAATGGAGATATCGTGAATGACCTGAACCCTGGCTCAGTGCAGCGTGGCCGGCATGCGGGAAACGGCGCGCATGTACTGGGAGCGTTCGAATGCCGTAGGATCGGCGCAGCGCAGGCGGCTCATGCTGCCCTGCAATTGACGGACGGACTCGTACTCGTGGTTTTCCAGCCAATCCAGCAGGCGTTGCTCCACCAGGCGCATGTAGCCGATACCGTGCCGTAACAGCGTTGAGCACATCATGGTCACGTTAGCGCCCACCATCAACAACTTGATGACGTCGTCGGCGTTGTGAACGCCGCTAGTGGCCGCCAGGCTGGCTTTGACCCAACCATAGAGGATTCCAATCCAAGTGAGGGGCAGGCGCAAGTCCTGCGGTGTGCTCAGCAAAACGTTGGGATGGATTTCCAGGGTCTCGAGATCGATGTCGGGCTGATAGAAGCGGTTGAACAAAACCAATCCGTCAGCGCCGGATTGGTCAAGCCGTTTGGCCATCGACGCCATATTGGTGAAGAACGGACTGAGCTTCACCGCGACGGGAATGTGCACGGAAAGCTTCACGGCCCGGACGATATCGGTATAGACCTTTTCGATGGCGGCGGACGTGACGTCCATGTCGGTGGGAATCGAATAGATGTTGCACTCGATCGCGTCAGCGCCGGCCTGTTCGATCTGTCGGGCGAATTGCGTCCATCCACCAAGCGTCGCGCCGTTCAGGCTGGCGATGATGGGAATATCAACTGCGTCTTTGGCTTTGAGGATGTGGTTCAAATAGCCGTCGGGGCCAGTGTGGAAATCGCCTTGCGGAAGATAGGTGACGGATTCGGCGTAGCTCTCAGTGCCCGCGGCGAGACCTTCTTCCAGTTCTGTAGTCTCGAGGCGCAGCTGCTCCTCAAAAAGCGAATAGAGAACCACTGCCGAGGCCCCCGCATCCTCCATGCGGCGAATGCCGTCGAGCTCCTGCGAAAGCGGCGAAGCGGAAGCAACCAGAGGCGTGCGCAAGGGCAGGCCCATGTAAGTCGTGCTGAGATCAATCATGCTGTCCTCCTCGCGTTGAATTAATGGCCCGCTCCGACTGGAGTTGGCTTTTGCTGCGTTTCTTTGGTTTTGTCTTCCGCCGCATTCCCGTTGCCGTTGAATTTGCGCTGCGCCAGATACTCGTAGAAGCGGTAGCGGAGATCGGCGTCGTGCTGCGCCTGCTGCCACAGCCGCTTGGCCTCTTCCGGCTTGCTCTTGGTGAGCATCTGGAAGCGGGTTTGCTGTTGCAATACTTCTTTTACCTTGCGAGTTGGAGTGCGGGAATCGAGCAGCAGCGGATTTTCACCCGCCAAAGCCCGCTCCGGATGATAGCGATACAGCAGCCACTGTCCAGCTTCGACAGAAGTCTTCTGGTCCGACATTCCCGTCGTCATGTTGATGCCGTGTGCGATGCAGTGCGAGTACGCGATGATGATGCTGGGGCCATCGTAGGCCTCGGCTTCGAGAAACGCCTTGAGCGTATGTTCATCTTTCGCGCCCATGGCCACGCTGGCCACGTAGACGTTGCCGTAGCTCATGGCCATCAGGCCGAGATCTTTCTTGGGGCTAGGCTTACCGCCGGCGGCAAACTTCGCGACGGCTGCACGCGGCGTAGCTTTGGACGCCTGCCCGCCGGTGTTGGAGTAAACCTCGGTATCGAGCACCAGCAGGTTCACATTCCGCCCGCTGGCCAGCACATGGTCGAGGCCGCCGTAGCCTATGTCATAGGCCCATCCGTCACCGCCGACGATCCAAATGCTTTTCTTCACCAGCATGTCGGCGAGAATCTGCAATTGTTTGGCTTCTGGAGAATCGAGCTTCGTGAGTTTTTCTTTGAGCTGAGCCACGCGCTCGCGTTGCTCGTAGATATCGGCGTCATCTTTTTGCGGAGCCGCCAGCAAAGCGGCTGCGAGGTCTTCGCCGATCGATGCGGCCAGGCGATGAACCAGCTCGCGGGCGAATTCAGTTTGCTTATCGACGGAAACGCGGAAGCCGAGGCCGAACTCGGCGTTATCTTCAAACAGCGAGTTCGACCAGGCCGGACCGCGGCCCTCTGCGTTCTTGGCCCAGGGCGTGGTGGGCAGATTGCCGCCGTAGATCGAAGAGCATCCCGTGGCATTGGCGATGATCGCCCGGTCACCGAATAATTGCGAAAGCAGCTTCAGATAGGGCGTTTCGCCGCAGCCGGAGCAGGCGCCGGAGAATTCAAACAACGGCTCCTGCACCTGTTGCTGCCGGATGTTCGTAATTTTGATTTTGCGCCGGTCGAGATCAGGAATATTCAGGAAGAAATCCCAGTTCTCGCGCTCCGGCTCGCGCAGCGGCGGTTGCGGCATCATGTTGATCGCCTTGAGCCGGGTTTCGCTCTTGTTCTTGGCTGGGCAAACGTCGACGCAAATGCCGCATCCGGTGCAGTCTTCCGGGGCGACCTGGATGGTGTATTTCAGCCCGTTCCATTCGCGGTCGAGGGCTTCGGTCGATTTGAACGTCGCCGGCGCGGATTCGAGCTGTTGTGACTCGTAAACTTTGATACGGATCACCGCGTGCGGACACACGATCGCACATTTGCCGCACTGGATGCAGGTTTTCGTGTCCCACACCGGAATTTCAAGCGCGATGTTGCGCTTCTCCCATTTGGCGGTGCCGGTGGGGAAGGTTCCGTCAGCAGGGAAGGAGCTGACCGGAAGTTCGTCGCCGTGGCCGGCATAAATCGCGCCGAGCACCTCGCGCTCAAATTTCGGAGCTTCCAGAGAGAACGGCGCTGGCATTTCGACCTGGCTGGTAACGGCCTCGGGAATCTTTACCTCGAAAAGATGCGCCAGCGTTTCATCGACTGCCAGCATGTTCTTCTTAACAATCTCGTCGCCCTTTCTGCCGTAGGTGTGGCGAATCGAGTCACGAATGGCCTCAATCGCCTCCTCGCCCGGCAACACTTTCGAGATGGCGAAAAAGCAGGTCTGCATGA
>Ga0335078_10002721_pt1 | contig 26663 bp, 15 predicted proteins | sample Lox_Sample_32_FD_206711 | JGI IMG/M metagenome (GOLD analysis project Ga0335078, IMG submission 206711) | Soil microbial communities from Loxahatchee National Wildlife Refuge, Florida, United States - Lox_Sample_3.2 | ecosystem: Environmental > Terrestrial > Soil > Wetlands | place: USA... | reverse complement strand
CATGTTCAAGTGCTCTGGCTCTTCGTGCTGGCGATGCCGGTCGCCTGTGTGGCGTGGACGGTTACGCACGAAGAGATCTTCCGCGAGGCGCGCGAGTATTGCCAGGAACAAAGCCGTAACTGCCAGACGCTTTGGCAGCGGAAGGCTTTTTACGTGATCACGTGCGAATTCTGCCTCAGCCACTGGGTGGCGTTGTTATTCGTGTTGCTCACCGGATACCGCCTGCTGCTCGACGATTGGCGCGGCCTTCTGATCGCCTTTTTTGCCCTGGTGTGGGTGGCCAATCTCTACATGAGCGTCTTTGGACGCCTGCGGCTGGGCATCAAGGCCGAGCGAAAAGATATCGAGATTCGCGAGCAGGTTCTGGCGCGCCGCTGATCGCCGGCGAAACCCGGTCACCAGATACGGACGCGATCCTTGGACGCCAGGTACAGCGCCTGCGATCCGGTCACGGAAAATGCGGCGTACCACGCGTCGATGTTGCGCACCGTGTCGGCGCGATACTGATCGGGCGCATGCCCGTCGGTGGCGATTTGCCGGCGGAGCGCCTCCTCGCGGATCTTGTCCCGCCAGCTCTGGCCAAAGCTGATGAAAAACCGCTGATCGCCGGTAAAGCCGTCTTTCACCGGGTCGGCCGCGTCGTGCAGCGCGATATGGTAGGCGTCATACGAATCCAGCAGCCCGGCGACATCGGCGATGTTCTCGCTCAACGTCTGATGGCCGTTGACCGCCAGGTCCGGAAAAGGCTTGTAGGCGTCGAATTGCGCCGCCAGCGCTTCACTGGCCGTCTTGAAATGGTCCATATCGTCTTTGGTCCACCAGTTGGCCAGCCGCCCTTGCGCATCGAACTGGCTGCCCTGGTCGTCAAAGCTGTGGCTGATCTCGTGGCCGATGATGGCCCCCATCGCGCCGTAGTTGTGCGCGTCGTCGGCTTTGACGTCATAGTAAGGCGGCTGGATGATGGCGGCGGGAAAGTTCAGCGCGTTCTGCAGTGGCAGGTTCACGGCGTTTACCGTCTGCGGCGTCATCCACCATTCGGATCGGTCCACCGGCTGGTGCAGTTTGGCCAGTTGCTGGTGGTAATGGAAAAGGGCGGCGCGTTCCTGGTTGCCGAGGGCGTCGCCGGCATTCACTTCCAGGCCCGCATAATCGATCCAGTGATCCGGATAGCCGACGCCGACTTTGAGGGTCGCGAGCTTGGCCTTGGCTTTTTGCCTGGTTTCGGGCGACATCCAGGAGAGAGCGTCGATGCGCCTGCCGAATGCGCTGATCAGGTCGGCCACCATAGCCTGGACCTTGGCTTTGGTTTCCGGCGGGAAATAGCGGGCCACATAGAGCTTGCCGACGGCGTCTCCGAGGGCGTTGCTGGTGAAGTCCATGCCGCGCTGCCAGCGGGGACGCTGCTCCGGAGTGCCGTTCAGCGCCTTTCCGTAGAAGTTGAAGGATTCATCTACAAACGCTTTCGCGAGAAACGGCGCGGCCCGCTCCACGGCATGGACCGCAAGCCAGTCCTTCCAGCTGTCCAGCGGTTCGCTGGCGGCGAGCTTCGACAGAGCCGGAATGGCTTTCGGGTGCCATATGTAGAAGACCGGAACGTCATTTAAGCCGGCGGCGGTAAGAAGCGCCGTCCAGTCGAGACCCGGGGCTTTGGACGCCAGTTCCCGGCGATTCCAGGTGACCGCCGAATGAACATCCTCCGATTCCACGCGCGTGGCATGTACCTTGGCGATGGCGGTTTCCAGATCGAGAACGCGGTGGGCGCGCTCGGCGGGATTGGTGAAGCCGGCCAGGCCGAACATCGCCTGCAAGTGCTCCAGGTATTGCTTCCGCACGTCGGCCATATGCGGGTTGGTGGAAACGTAGTATTCGCGATCGGGCATGCCGAGCCCGCCCTGGAGGAGATACGGATAGCTCTGCGACGGGTCGGTCAGGCCCTGCGTAACCCACACGCCGAAGATGTTGGGGGTTTGCAGGTCGGTGTTGTTCAACACGTCGACGTCGGCGCGGAGTTCGCTGCCCAGAATGCGGGCCAGGTCGCGCCGGTCCTTGACTGCCCGGATGGCATCGAGCTCCGGCTTGAGCGGCGCTATTCCCTTCGATTGGATAGCCGCTTCGTCCATGAAGGTCGCGTAGAAATCGCCGATTTTTCGGGCATCGCCGGCGGCGGCGGAGCCGGCCTTGGCGGTCTCCTGTATCAGGTCGCGGAGGCGGGTGCGGGTCTGGTCGGCCAACATGCTGAAAATGCCATAGCTGGCCTTGTCGGAGGGAATGGGGGTGTTCTTGATCCACCCGCCGTTGGTGTAGCCGTTGAAATCGTCGCCCGGGGCGATGGATTTGTCCATTCCGGCGATATCGATGCCGGCGGTGAGCGGCGGCGGAGCGGGTTTGCAGGCGGGGAGAGCCGCGAGGAGCGCGAACAGGAGCGTGGCAGCCAGATTGCGGTCGTTCATACGTGTTTCCGAGATTAGCTCATAACACCAGGGTCCGGCGGCCCAGGCGCAGAAAAAGTGCTTGACATCGCGGCCGTTTAGTACTAATTAATTAGTATGCGACGGCGCAGCAGCACCCTTACCGAGCAGGAGCTGGAAATCATGAAGGTGGTCTGGGAACTGGAAACCGCCACCGTGCGCGACGTCTACGAGAGATTGCTCGAGCGTCGCAAAGTCGCCTACACCACCGTCATGACCATGATGAAGATCCTGGAACAGAAAAAATATCTGAAGAAGTCGCAGGCCGAGCGCGCCTACGTGTACCGTCCGGCGCAGCCCAAGGGCCAGGTGATCGGCGCCATGGTGAAAGAATTTGTGAACCGGGTCTTCAACGGGTCGGCGCAGCCGCTGCTGGTGCACCTGGTGGAGGATGAGAAGCTGTCGCCGGAAGAATTGGAAGAGATCGCGCAAATACGGAGGAAACCATGAGCACGGCGCTGGCGTGGAACAATCTCGTGGCCTACAGCCTGCAAATCGGGCTGTTGGTCGCCATCGCGGCCGTGATTCCGGGACTGCTGCGGATGCGGCTTCCCAAGGCACGGCTGCTGTATTGGCAGGTGTTGCTGGGGGCTTGCCTGGTGCTGCCTCAGACCCGGCCCTGGCAACAGACGGTGGTGGCGTTGACCACGCCTCCGTCCGCGGCCTCGCCGCCGCTCCATGCTCCCCTCAACCCGCTTCCGATTCCCGCCAAGCCGTGGACCGCGGCCGAGATCGCGCTTCTGATTCTCGCGGCGGGCGCCGCGGCGCGGCTGGCCTGGCTGGGAACCGGCTTCTGGAAGCTGCGGCGCTACCGCATCCACTCCACGCCCTGGCGCGGCGAGACGGCCCATTTCGGCGCGCAGAGGCCGGAATACCGGATCTCCGGCGAGATTACGAGTCCGGTGACCTTCGGCATGTCGCATCCGGTGGTTTTGCTGCCGGGGAAATTCCTGGAGCTGGAGCCTTCCATGCAGGAGGCGATTCTGTGCCACGAAACCATCCATGTCGAGCGGCACGACTGGGCGTTTACGGTGGCCGAAGAACTGGTGCGCGCGATTTTCTGGTTTCATCCGGCGATCTGGTGGCTGCTCGGCGAGATCCAATTGGCCCGCGAGCAGGCCGTCGACCGCGAAGTAGTGGAGCGGACGCAGGCGCGCGACGCCTATGTGGATGCGCTGCTGGCGGTGGCCGGCGCGCGGCTGGAAACGGACCTGGCGCTGGCGCCGATGTTCCTCCGCAAGCGCCATTTGAAACAACGAGTGATGACGATCGTAAAGGAGACGGGGATGTCCAAGCTGAGAGCGATGGCGGCCATGATGGCCGGCCTGACGATGGTCGCTGCGGCGTGCTGGCTGGTGACGGCCGCCTTCCCGCTGGCGGCGGAGCCACAGTCCGTAATCGATGCCGCGGGCGTAACGGTAGATCTCGGCGGCGCCGAGTTGATGCACCGGCCGCCGGTCTCGTACCCGGCCGAGGCGGCACGGAAGGGAGTCCAGGGCGCGGTGGTGGTGCAGGTGCGGTTGGCGGCGGATGGAACCGTAACCGACGCCAATGTAGTGAGCGGTCCGGATGAATTACGCCGGCCGGTGCTGCAATCGGTGCTGGAGTGGCATTTCAGCCGCTCCCTGGGCGGCACGACACGCCAGGTGACGGTCAACTTCCAATTGCCAGCGGAACCCGCGTCAGCCACGCCGCTGCAGGTGCGGATTACGCAGGTGCCCACAAGCGCGGACGGACAACCGTTCGTGTTACGGCACATCGTTGTCCAGGGTCTTTCAGACCAGGCCCGCAACGAACTCCTGTCCGCGTTGCCTGTGCATGAGGGAGATGCGCTGACGGCAGATTCTATGAAACGGGCGGTGGAGGCCGCTCGCGCTTTCGATTCCCATCTGGTCGTGATGAACCGGGCTGACCGGACCACGGGAGATCACGATCTGCTGGTTGTCGCGCCGGGCGGCAATGCAGCCGGGGCCGTGACCACAGTCGTTGGAACGCCGACGACGGGTGGGCGCCAGGCCACGACCGTCACCCAGTCGCTGACACTGCCGGCGCCGGAGCAGGCTCCTACCGCCGAGAAACGGGTCGTGATTGGAGGCAACGTGCAAGCCACCATGCTGCTCTACGGTCCCAAGCCGGAATATCCCTCGCTGGCCAAGCAAGCAAGAATCAGCGGGACGGTGCAACTGCATGCGTTCCTTGCCAAGGACGGATCGGTTGAGAGTCTGGCGGTGATCCCGCCGGCACATCCGCTGCTGGCGCCCGCGGCCGTCGAGGCCGTGAAGCAATGGCGCTACAAGCCGACGCTGCTGAACGGCGATCCGGTAGCCGTCGAAACTACCATCGAAGTAACCTTCATGCTCTCCGACCAGTAGCCGGAAGGCGCGTGTGGGGCAGGTTGGCTCCCTGCCCCACGCTACACTACGTCCATGGGGCGTATCCGCATTCTGCCGGACCAGGTTGCCAATAAAATCGCGGCCGGCGAAGTGGTGGAGCGGCCCGCATCGGTAGTCAAGGAGCTACTCGAAAATTCCCTGGATGCCGGCGCCGGCGAACTGCGCGTGGAAGTGGAAGCGGGCGGCCGCCGCCTGATCCGCATCGTGGACGACGGCTGCGGCATGCTCCGCGACGACGCCCTGCTGGCTTTCGAGCGGCACGCCACCAGCAAGCTGCGCGACGTCAAGGATCTTCTTTCCATCGCCACATTAGGCTTCCGCGGCGAAGCCCTGCCTTCGATCGCTTCGGTTTCGCGGCTGCTGCTGGAGACGCGGTCGCAGGAAGAGACCACCGGAACGCGCATCGAAATCGCCGGCGGCAAAATGCTGCGCTGCGAAGAAGCGGCGCTGGGCGGCGGCACGGTCATCACCGTCCGCGACCTGTTCTACAACGTTCCGGCGCGCAGGAAATTCCTGCGCACGGAACCGACCGAGCTGGCGCACGTGGCGTCGCTGGTGACCCACTACAGCCTCGCCCATCCCGACAAAACCTTTCAATTGACCAGCGGAACCGGCGAACTGCTGTACGTGACACCCGTCGCCACCCTGCGCGAGCGGGTTTACCAGGTCTTCGGCAGCCAGACTCTGGACGAACTGGTCGATATCGGCCTTCGCGAGCGCGATCTGTTCATTCCGCCGGCCGGCGAGGAATCGCGCGAGGAAACGGCCGAACCATCGTCGCGGCGATTTCGCCTCACCGGATTCTTCTCGCGCCCGCAGGTGCAGAAGGCCAATCGGAATTCGATTTATATTTTTGTAAACGGGCGCCTGATCCGCGACCGCCTGCTGCTGCACGCCCTCTCTTCCGCCTATCACAACCTGATTCCGCCCGCGGCATATCCTTTCGCGTTGTTGTTTCTGGAGTGCGCGCCCGAAGAAGTCGACGTGAATGTGCACCCGTCCAAGACGGAAGTGCGTTTTCGCCATGGCTCGTTCGTTCACGATTTTGTGCGCGATTCGATCCGCGAGCGGCTGATGGAAACGCGCCCGGCGCCCGCGTTCGCGATGTCGCCCGCGTCCCATCCCGTCTCGCCGCGAATCCCCGCGCCCGAACAGCCGGCCGCGCGCCTGCCGTATTCGGAATTCAGCCAGATGCTCGAAAACGCAGCGCCGGCGGCCGAATCCGCGGGCGCGGCTGCGATCGAGGCGGAAGTCGCCGTGCCGGCTGACGAAGCGGTTCCGGATTTCCGTCTCCGTCCCACGGCGCCGCCGCCGCAGCGGCTGGATTTCAGCGGCCCCGCCATCGAAGTGGCGCCCGGGCCGCCGCCTTCGGGCAAGCTGTCGCGCCGCCTCGACATGCACGGCGAATTTCCCGCCGATGCGCTGCCTCCGCCCGAGTTTTCGCTTTCGGTGCTTTCCGATCTGCGTCCGCTGGGGCAAATCCACGAGAGCTTTATCGTCGCCGCGGGGCGGGACGGCCTGTGGATCATCGATCAGCACGTGGCGCACGAGCGTATTCTGTTCGAGCAGGTGATGAAGCAGCGGGCCGCCGGGCGCGTCGAAACGCAACGGCTGTTATTGCCGCTGGTTTTGCAATTGACGCCCCAGCAGCAGATCGATTACGCGCGCATCGCCGACGAATTGCACGCGGCCGGGTTCGAAACCGAGCCGTTCGGAAATCGCACCCTCGCCGTGAAAGCCGCTCCTGCGGCGGTGAGCGCGTCCGATCTGGAGAAGATCGTTTTCGAAGTGCTGGAGACCGCCGAGGGCGAATTGCGCGGCGCCTCGCTGGAGGATTTGCGGCGCGATATCTGCGCCTCGATCGCGTGCCGCGCGGCCATCAAAATCAACATGAAACTCGATGCCGCCAAGATGGAATGGCTGCTGCGCGCGCTGGCGGCGACGGACTGCCCCATGAGTTGCCCGCATGGACGCCCCATCGCGCTGCATTACTCCACGCGGGACATCCTGAAGACCTTTCACCGGATTTGAGCGCCTGCCGGCGTCATTTTGCAAACGTCAGCATCATGATGTCGCTGCCGATCTCATCCAGCTGGGAATAGAGCAGCCAGTGATCATCGGGTGAAACCGTCAGGCTGGGAGTCCCCAGGGCGGGCGTGCGAGGCATGGTCGCCACGGTGGTCACGCGACTCGTGGCAAAGTCGTAGAGCTGGATTTCGCAGGGCGGCTGCGAGCCGCGCAGGAAGTAGATGCCGCGGCGCGTCACGGCGAAGTAGCGGGTATGGCGAACCTGCTCGATACGGCTGGTGCTTCGGCCGCTCCCATCCGCGGCCGCCCGCACGATCCCGTTTTTCTCGTCCGCATAGTAAATCCAGTGTCCATCCGGCGATTCCAGGGCATCGCCGGTGGCATCCCGCGAGATTTCGATCGCCGCGCCGCCGCTCACCGGTTTCTTCCACAGCACACGGACGTTGCCCTCCTGGCGCGCAATGTAGTAAATCGACTGGCCGTCGCGCGACCAGGTGGGCATCATGGCATCGCCCGCGTCTTCGACCAGCAACTGCGGCTGTCCGCCGTTGGAATCGACGCGGTAAATCACCGAACGGCCATCGCGCACGGCATCGAAGACGATCTGCCGGCCGTCCGGCGACCAGCGCGGCGAGCCCACCGGAAGGCCGCCGAAATTGGTGATTTGCAGGATATTCGAACCATCCGCGTTAGCCGTCCACAGCTCGTACGTGCCGGTGCGGTCGGAGCCGAACACGATTCGCGCGCCGTTCGGCGAATATTGCTGGCTGTCGTTGCGCCCGGTGCTGGCCAGAAACCGCTCTGCCGCGGAGCTGTGCGTGGCGAGATCGACGCGCCAGACGTTGGAATTCTGCACGCGCTCGGTATAGAGCACGCGGCTGCCATCGAGCGATGCCGCGGCCTGGCGCACGTTGCGCCCGGCCATTTCGATGGGATCCGCCCGGCCGCCGTCTTCGGAAATGCTCCAGAGCATGTTGCCGCCGGCGCGATTGGAAACAAACAGCAGGCGATGTTTCGACCACCACGCCAGCCCGGTGACGGTCTTTCCATCGTGCGTGACCTGGCGCGCCGGCCCGCCAGCGACCGGCATCGTGAACACATCGCTGATACCGCGCGGACTCGCCGTGCGGACGAATGCGATCCGCCGGCCGTCGGGCGAAAAAGCCGCCATGGAATCGCCGAGCGAGCCTGGTTCCGGCGAGGTCAGCTTGCGACGCGCCCCGGTATCCACCGCGATCAGATAAATGGAATCGGGACTGTCCTCGTTGGCGCGATTTTGAATTGCCAGGTACTTTCCGTCGGGCGACCAGGCGGGTCCGACAGGATGCATTGCGGATGCGTCCGGAACCCATCTTGCCTGGGTGGACGAGATTTCGGCGATCTCGCGTTCGGCTCCGCCCAAAGCCGGCACCACCATCAACTGCTGCCGCTCCGGCGAGACCCGTAGAAATGCGACGTAGCGTCCGTCGGGCGACCAGGCGGGGTGCAGATCGTGAGCCGGATCGGTGGTCAGGCGCAGGGGCGTTCCCGCGTCCAGCAGCTTCACATAAATGTCGTAATTGTTGGACTCGCCGTTGTAGACGAAGGCGAACTGCTTCCCATCGGGCGAAATGGCCGGTTCGAACTCGTAGCCGGGGTACGATGTGAGCGGCCGCACAACCGGCAGCGGCGGCGGATTGTGCGGCCGCAATGCCAGGTAGAGCGCGGCCGCTACCAGGGCCAGAGCCGGAATTCCGGCGATCCGCCACCGCAAGGTCCGATGTGGTCTCGGAACGGCCGGGGCGGCGATCGGAATCACCGTAACCGCCGGCGCGACCGCCGGAACGGACACCGGCCGGAATTCGAATCGGGGAACGTAGCCACCCTTGGGAAGATCGATCCGCACGGGATCGGCGCCGCCGGCGGATTCGTAATACTCCTCCAGCCTGGCCCTGAGCCTCCGCGCCTCGGTGCGGACGATGGGTTCGATTCGCGGGTCGTAGCCGGGGTCGCGGCGATACACTTCCACCCCGATGGTGGTCTCTTTCAGTTGGCCGCTCTGCCCCGCCAGGCAGGTTTCCACCACAAATCGCAGGAAGTCGCTCAGGCGTTCCGCCGCCGCGAACTCGGAACTCGCCAGAATTCGAGCCAGTTGTTCGCGAATCAACGAGGCATTGGAGATGTCCCCGGCTCCGTGCGGCTGCAGTTGACCCTCCATGAGCGAGGATAGATCCCAGCCTATCACACCCGGTCCGAAGCTCCTGCAAATGCTGGAATCCTTTTGCAATCTGTTTGTTAGGCGAGGTAAGCGGGCTCCGCTTACCTGCTCGCTACCCCCGCCTACTGCCCTCTTCGGCCGGCTGACAGTCAGAATCCCACCATGGCTTACATAATGCAGACCGAAACCTGGTTAAGGCTCACCGAGCTTTCCGGAAAACCACGGAGCAAATATCTCAAAGGCGTCGATCAGGCGCTGCAGAAGTACCACGCCACACCCGGCGAAATCAGCCTGAGCCAGCTCAAGCTGGCGCTGCATCACTGGAAAATGTCGAAGGGGTACGATGCCGCGGCGGGCAAGCCCGCCTGGATGCTGAGCCCCCGAAACCGCAACCGGGCCTGCGAGACTTTGGATCTCCAGACCTTCGGTATCAGCAGCGCCCTGACGCCGGCATTGGTCGAAATGGCCGATTCTCCGTTCTACGGCATCGAGGCTTGGGCCGGCGAGGCCGCCGCCCGGCAGGCCATGAAGGAAGCCCGGCAACAGGCGCTGGAAGAGATGTTCAAAGGCAAGACCGTCACCATTAAGACGTCGAGCGCTGCCTGGATGGTGGAATCCATGAAGCGCCATCTGAAGACCGCCAAGGCCGACGCGCAACAGGCCGCCGATGCCGCGGCCTCGCTGGCGCTGAAGCCGGCCAAAAAGGCAGCCAGACAGGAAGCCCTTAAGTTGGCCCAACCCGCGATTCAGCAGGTACAACCCTACATTCAACAGGCCCAGGCTGTGGCGCAACAGATGATTGATGAAATTCTGGCGCCGTTCCCCGTGGAAGTCGCGCAGGAAGTTCTGCAGTTCCTGGGCGAGCTCATTCCACAGTTCCTGGTGGAGCTTGCCGGCGCCATCGCGCCTTACCTCGGCGTCGCCGTCAGCGGCGCCAAGGCCGTTTATTACACCGCCCAGACCATTCGCCAGCAGTATAAACAGGAACAGTCCGACCAGCACAGGGCCGCGTTCGCCAAAGGCGATCCCTTCGCCGCCCTGGTAGCCATTCAGCGCATGCTGGAACGGGAGCGCAACCGCTGCGCGCGGCTGGCCACCATCAACGCCAGCGATGCGGCGATCAAGGCCGCGGCCCACATCGCCGACGCGGCCACTTTCGGCGCGCCGACCGTCAGCTCCGTGGTGAGCCCGCTCTCCGGAATGGCGAAAGCCATGGCGATCCTGGCGCAGCAGGTATTCTTCCTGGCGCGGGACATGCAGGAAGCACACGCCGCCAACGTCATCCTGGCTGGAACTCCGCGACTGTCCGCCGGCCTGTTTGAAAAGTGCCCGATACTCGGCTGTTATTTCGTGGCGGCCTCCACCACCAGCAACCTGGTGAACTTTGCCGTGGACGATCTCGGCGCGGTGGGCTGGAATCTTGATGTGGAGGTGCTGGTTCGGAGACACATCCATCCCATGGTGGAAATGGCTCGCGGCGTGATTTCGGATTCCCGCCTGGAAGTCGCTGGAATGGAGCTTTCAAAAGCCGTGGCCGCCGACAGCAGTCCCGGCGTTACGCATCTTCCGGCGCGCATCAAAAAGCAGATGATCGACAAAATCAACGCGGTGCTGCCGTTCCGGGAGATGATCCATCGCGCCCCGACGCCGCTTCGGCCCGCCACCGCCAAAATGGGGATGCAGCCGGTTCCCGCCGGGGTTCTGCAATCGCGCATCTACGGACACGGATAGGAGATTTGCCTCGATCCGCCGGTCCGCCCATTGATATACTGAGTCTCCAAACAGGAGGCGAGCATGGGCCGACGGAAATACGACAAGTCTGTTTTGACGCTGACGCTGCTCCTGCCGGCGCTGATCGCCGCGGTTGCTTTTGCGCAGGATCAGCGCCCGCAACGCCCGGCCCGGGGCGGGCAATCGGAAAGCGCCGATAGCGAAGCTCCGCCGCGGCCGGTCAACCAGACGATGAAGCAGATCGTGCGCGGCACCGAGTATTGTGCCGCGTCGATGGCGCCGCAGGCCACCTTGACGGCCGAGCACGTGCTGCGATCCGGCGGCAACGCTTTCGACGCCATCGTGGCCGGACAGGCCGTGCTGGGGCTGGTGCAGCCGAACCTGAACGGCCTGGGCAGCGACGCCACGCTGCTGATCTACGACGCCAAAACGCAGAAGGTCTGGTCCTTGAACGCCGAGGGGACGGCGCCCAAACTGGCAACCATCGATTGGTACAAGCAGAACAAAGACGGCAAGATCCCGGTGAACGATTCGCTGCTTTCCGCGACCGTTCCCGGGGTGGTGGACGCCTGGTACATCCTCCTCTCGAAGTGGGGAACGAAGACATTCGGCGAGCTGCTGGAGCCGGCCATCGAGCTGGCGGAGCGCGGCGTGGCCATCGGCGGACGCGGCATGAATACCAACGCGCTGAAGAAGTATCCCACCAGCCAGGCTCTGTTCGCGCCGCCGGACGGAAAATCGTGGACCGACGGCCAGGTGTGGAAAAATCCCGACCTGGCTCGCACGCTGCGGCGGCTGGTCGAGGCGGAAAAACAGGCGTCGTCCGCAGGCCGGCTGGCGGGACTCAAGGCCGCGCGCGACCGTTTCTATAAAGGCGATATCGCGCGCGAGATGGCCAAATTCTCGGAAGAGAACGGCGGCCTCTTCCGCTACGAGGATTTCGCCGAATACACCGCCAAGCTGGAAGAGCCGGTTTCCATCGACTATCGCGGCTACACCGTATACAAGAATGCGTCTTCGAGCCAGGGTCCGGCGGAATTGTTCGCGCTGAATATCCTGGAGGGCTACGACCTGAAAAAGATGGGCCACAACTCGGCCGATTACATCCACACTTCGGTGGAAGCCATGAAGCTGGCCATGGCCGACCGCGATACCTATCTCGGCGACATGGACTTCATCAGAATTCCCTATGCGGGGCTGCTCTCGAAGGAGTACGCGGCGGAGCGGCGCAGGTTGATCGACCCCGCCCGCGGTTCGCTCGACTTTCGTCCCGGCGATGTGACTCCCTATGCCGGATCGACCTACGAGCCGGTGGAACATCCGCGCGACGTCGATATGCGCGGCAGCGCCGACCACAACGGCGATACCAGCTACATCGCGGTGGTCGATAAGGCGCGCAACATGATCTCGTTCACGCCCAGCCTGCACAGCGGCTTTGGTTCGAAGATCGTGATCGGAAACCTGGGATTCATCTTCAACTGCCGCGGCGATTACTATTCGCTGGTGCCCGGCCACGCCAACGCGCTCGCTCCCGGCAAACGGCCGCGCAGCACGCTGCAAGGCACGCTGGTGATGAAGGACGGCAAGCCGTTCCTGATCACCGGCAGTCCGGGCGCGGACGATCAGTGCATGCGGACCATCCAGACGTTCCTCAACGTCGTCGAGTTCGGCATGAACGTGCAGCAGGCGATTGAGGCGCCGCGCTGGGCCACGCGCAGTTTTCCGGCCTCGCCATTTCCGCACACCATGTACCCTGGCGACCTGTGGCTGGAGAATCGCATCTCCGACGCGGTGCGCGACGATCTCGCCAAGCGCGGCCACAAAGTGACCATGCGTCCGCCCTGGTCGATGAACGACAGCGCGGCCATCATGATCGATTGGGCGAACGGCACGGTGCTGGGCGGCGCGGATCCGCGCACCACAGCCATGGCGCTGGCCTGGTAAGACGCTCCTACAAGCGGCCGAAAGCGCGCGCGCACGATCCCCGGCCAGGCGCAAAGGAGTCGATCGAGGTTGACACCCGTCCCCCTTATCTGGTATCTGATACCAATACCAAGTTGTACGAGAGTTGGTTGGTTCTCCGTTCTTCACTCGTGTTAACCGCTTGAAAGGGATACACCATGGGCAGGGCCCCAACGAGTCTACTCTGCTTGTAGATTCAGGGGCGTTCAAGGGATAGCGGCGGGGGGCACTTTTTGGTCGATTGTTCCAGATAACCGGCACTGCGCTCCTCGCTTGAACATTTCAGCCGCCTGGGATGGCGGCTCAGACCGCAATTTGGGGGAGTTGGGTATGCGAACGCTACTTGTGACCTCGGCGCTTTGCCTTTTCCTGGCGGGCGGCCTGTTCGGTCAGAACACTTCTATTAACGGAACCGTCAAGGATCCTTCGGGTGCTGTAGTGCCGTCGGCCACGGTGACGCTGACGAGCGTCGAAACCGGGGCCGCGCGCGCGGTGGTTTCCGACTCTCAGGGCCGATACGTCATCCAGCAGGTTCCGGCCGGCAAGTACAAGCTGGCCGGCAAGGCCCCCGGATTCGCCGAGGCGGTCATCAACGATCTCGAGCTTCTCGTCAACCAGCCCGCCACCATCGATGTGAAGTTCGAAAAAGTCGGCAATACCAGCGAAACCGTTCAGGTGGAGGCCGCGGCGGCGCTCATCAACACCACCGACGCTTCGCTCGGCAACGCCATCGATAACAACCTGATCATTCAGCAGCCCAGCTATGCCCGCAACGTGGTCAGCATGCTGGCGTTTCAGCCGGGCGTCACCAGCTTCAGCACCAACGGCGCGGTCGGCTCGAACGACGGCGCGGTCAACGGCGGTAAGCCGGACCAGAGCTATATCACGCTCGACGGAGCCGACGTGGGCGATCAAAACGCCCGTACGGCTTTCACCAGCGTTCTGCGCGTCACTCTCGACTCCGTTGAAGAGTTCCGCACCACGACTACCAACTACGACGCCGCTACCGGGCGCGGCTCCGGCGCGAACGTGCAAATGGTGACCAAGTCGGGAACTAACAGCTTTCACGGATCGGCGTATGAGTACCGGCGCGGCACCGAGACCGCCTCAAATAACTTCTTCACCAACCTGGCCGGGCAGCCGCGACCCTTTCTGCTGATCAACACCTTTGGCGTGGCCCTCGGCGGCCCGATCAAGAAAAACAAGCTGTTCTATTTCGGCAACTGGGAGGGCCTGCGCAACGCCAGCTCGGGCACCACCACCCAGACTGTCCCCACGGCCACGCTGCGGCAGGGGATCGTCACCTACCTCACCTCGGCCGGCCAGCCCGTGCAACTCAGTCCGGCGCAGGTGAAACAAACGGACCCGGGCGGGATCGGAGCGGATGCAGCGGCGCTGAAGGACCTTTCCAGCGAACCACTGCCCAACAACTTCACCGTCGGCGACCTGTACAATACGGCCGGCTACACGTTTAATTTTCCTGCCCACACCATTCAAAACACCTATATCGGCAAGGTCGATTATCACCTGGACGAGAAGAACTCCTTCTTCGTTCGCGGCAATCTGCAAAACGACTGGTCCAACAGTTCGGCCCCCGAATTTCCCGGGCAGCCGCCCTCGTCGGTGAACCTCGCCAATAGCAAAGGTTTGGCGGCGGGCTGGACGTCGGTGATCTCGCCCACCATGGTCAGCACGCTCCATTACGGATTCACGAGGCCCGGCACCCAAAGCTCGGGCGTTCTCGACAGCAATTACGAATGGTTCCGCGGGATCAGCACTCCTTTCGCCACAACCACTTCGCGGACGCGCATCATTCCGGTGCACAACGTCGGCGAGGATGTCAACTGGACTCGCGGAGCGCACACATTCGGCTTCGGCGCGTCCTTCCGCAACATCTCGAACCAATCGGCGTCGACGGCCAACTCCTTCAGCAGCTCCAGCTCCAATCCTTCGTGGCTGAACGGCTCGGGAAACGACCTGCTGAACGGGGTCGCGGTATCCAGCGGATTCAAGCAGAGCTACGAGTATGCCATGGCTGCGGTGCTGGGGTTGGAAGCGCAAGGCAACGCGGACTATAACTACCTGGTGAACGGCACGGTGCTTGGTTTTGGACAACCCGCCCTTCGCGATTTCGTGAACCGCGAAACCGAAATGTACGCCCAGGACACGTGGAAGGCTACCCAAAACCTGACCATCACCCTCGGGGTGCGCATGAGCCTGGAGCCGCCGGTGCACGAAATCAACGGCCAGCAGGCCTCCACCAACGTTCCGCTGGCATCCTGGTTGGGCGCGCGCGCCGATCTTGCCGGGCAGGGGTTGTCGCAGCAGGGCGCCGGCCTCATCCAGTTCATTCCGCTCTCCCAGGGGAATGCGATGTATCCGTTCCACAAGAACTTCGCGCCGCGACTGGGCATCGCCTACGCGCCCCAGGCGCAAAGCGGCGTTGCGAGGTTCCTCTTCGGCGGCCCCGGCAAGAGTTCCATCCGCGCCGGCGCCGGAATGTATTACGACCTGATCGGCCAGCCGCTGGCCCAGACCTTCAGCAGCACCACTCCGGGTTTGTCCACGAGTTTCTCGAACCCGGCGAACATCCTCAACTCCGCCCAGGTGCCGCGATACACCGGATTCAACACGGTTCCCAGCGTGCTTGTGCCTCCTGCTCCCCAGGGCGGGCTGCCGCTGATCTATCCGTACCAGGCCGGCGCCGTCGGATCCTTCGCCATCACCAACAGCATCGATTCGGATCTGGCGGCTCCCTACACCGAAAACTTCGATCTCACCTTCCAGCGCGAATTCAGCAACGGCTTCTTCCTCGAGGTCTCCTACGTGGGCCGTTTCTCCAAGCACTCGCTGATCAATCGCGACATTGCCATGCCGACCAATCCGACCGACCCCACTTCCGGCCAGACCTACTTCCAGGCAATGACGCAACTCCAAACGTACCTCGATTTCCAGGGTTACACCCCGCAGACCATGCCGCAGATCCCGTTCTTCAATTATTTCTGGAAGTCGGCCGCGGGCAATGGAATGACGGGCAGCCAGGTGGTGGCCAGCGACTACTACAATAACAGCGCCACCGGCGACGCCACCAACACGCTGAACAATATCGATAACGCCTCCAACTGCAACAATGGCGGCCCGAGCAAGTTCAGCTCGAAAGGCGCCGTCACCCAAGTGGCCTGCAGCATTTACGGCCCATGGATGGTCTTCAACCCGCAGTTCTCGGCTCTTTCGGCCTGGAGCTCCATCGGGATGGGCAGCTACAACGGCTTGCAGGTATCCATCCGGAAGCGACTCAGCTTCGGGCTGCAGTTCGATCTCAACTACACCTGGTCGAAGTCCATCGATCTGGGGTCGGCGCAGGAGGGGTCCGGTTCCTTCAGCGGCTTCGTCGAAAATACCTGGAACCCGAGCCAGATGCGGGCGGTTTCCAACTATGACACCACCCAGCAAATCAACCTTGAGGGCGTGTATGAGCTGCCCATCGGGCGGGGACGGAAGTTCGGGACCAGCATGAATAAGGTGGCCGACATGTTGATCGGCGGCTGGCAGCTCGCCGGAAATTACCGGCAGACTTCCGCGCTTCCTTTCACGGTGAACAATGGCCAGCGCTGGCCCACCGACTGGAACGTGGATGCCAATGCCACTCCGATAGTCACGGTTCCGATGAGCCTGACCAACAACGCCATCGGGATCAAGGGCGGAGGTCCCAACGTCTGGACCAACCCGCTCTCTCTCGTGAGCACGCCGGGTGAAGCGATCGGCCAATACGGAGACTGGATCGAGACCTTCGCCGGACAATCGGGGCTGCGCAACAACTACCGCGGCTTCGGCTTCTTCAACATCGACACCGGCCTCTATAAGGTATTCCGTATGCCCTTCAACGAACACCATCAACTGCAGGTCCGATGGGAGACGTTCAACATCACCAATACGGCGATCTTTGCCAATCCTGCTCCGTCCGATTTTGCCATCAGCAATTTCGGAAAGGTCACCGGCACCCTGACCCAGCCGCGGCAGATGCAGTTCGCCATGCGCTATACCTGGTAGCCGGCCGGTTCGCACATTCCGATCCGCGGGAGGGTGGGATCCGTCACTGACGGGTGCGGGCATCGAGGGCCCGCACGGGATGAATCCCGCCCTCCGGGAATATTTGTGCTCCTGCCGCGGTCTTTCTGCGTGTGCGGGGGAGTATCGGCAGGCGTGTTACCCAGGCTGTCAAACGGGCTCTTCTGGGCTCGACGGTCTTTCCTCAGCAGTGCGACGTGGGAATCGCCGATCCGCAGGGGGAGATCGCGGTACAACTGCACGGAACGGGCGAGCCTGTTGATGTAACCCAGAGCCACACGCTTGCCGCGGTGGCCCCGTTCACCGTGGCCCTGCCATACAGCCGGGCCATGGAGCTTGCGAACGATCGGCCGGCGCTGCATTTTCGGGAGCGTGCCGGACGGCAGCGGGTGCTCGGAAAACTGGGGTTGCGGCTTGCGAATGCGATCGCGCTCGGAGATCGCCGCATCGGCTGTTTTATCGTCCACAGCCGGCAGAACTATTGTCTGTCCGCCCCCCGGCTTTGGGCGCGATATCTCCACCTGGGATATCAGCGATGGCGGTGGCCGCCGGATGTTCCGGTGTCGGCCGGCGATGTCCACGCCATGGCCATCTTCTTTATTTGCCCGCGTCCGGTGGCGCTGGTGAGCGTGGCCGACGGGCCTGGCGGGAATCTGTTCCCGATGAACCTGATGGGGCCGCTCGGCGGCGATCTGTTCGGATTTGCTTTGAATCGCGCCCGGCCGGCGGCGTCCATGGTGGCGAGCGTCGGACGGCTGGCCCTGTGCAGCGTGCCCATGGAGCAGGCGGCCCTGGCAAGGAGGTTGGGCCGCAACCACTGGCGGGAGCGCATCGATTGGAACGAACTGGGATTTCCCCTGGGGCGCTCGCCGGAATTCGGATTTCCCGTGCCTGCGTTTGCGCTGCGAGTGCGGGAAGCCCAGGTGCTGGAAACGCGGGAAATCGGAAGCCACCGCCTGTTTCTGGCGCGAATCCTCCGCGACGAATGTTGGAATGGGGGACTCCAATTCTGCACCGTGCATGGCATCTATGCGGGCCTCAAAGCCCGCGCGGGATGAATCCTGCCCTCCGGCCGACTTTGCGCGATCATAGTAGGTCATGCTGGGCTCGCGCCTCGGACACTTCGAAATCATCTCGCTCCTGGGACAGGGCGGAATGGGCGCCGTCTACCAGGCGCGCGACACTCATCTCGACCGCCTGGCGGCGCTGAAGGTTCTTCCTCACGACCGCATGAGCGACCCGGAGCGGAAACGGCGCTTTTCGCAGGAAGCCAAAGCCGCCTCCGCGCTCAATCATCCCAACATCATCACCATTTATGACATCTCGTCGGAGGGCGATATCGATTTCATCGCCATGGAATTCGTCGATGGCCGCACGCTCGAATCCATTCTCACCGCCGGGCCGCTCCGGATCTCCGATGCCATCAAGTATTCGCGGCAGATGGCCGATGCGCTCGCGGCCGCCCATGCGGCCGGGATCCTGCATCGCGATCTGAAGCCCGCCAACGTCATGGTGCGATCGGACGGGTTGGTGAAGCTGCTCGATTTCGGCCTGGCGAAACTGACCGACGCCGGAGATGCGGGCGAGAGCGGCGCCACCCGCACCATGGCCCTCACCCAGGCCGGCTCAGTGGTGGGAACCATCGCCTACATGTCGCCCGAGCAGGCCGAAGGGAAGCCGCTGGACTATCGCAGCGATATTTTCAGTTTCGGCCTGGTGGTGTACGAAATGGTGACGGGCAAGCGCGCCTTTGCCGGCGATTCGCAGGCCTCCGTGATCGCTTCGCTGCTGCGGGACGAACCCAAGCCAATCGCGGAATTGCGGCCGGATGTCCCACCCGAGCTGGATTATCTGATCTCGCGCTGCCTGCGCAAGGAACCCGAGCGCCGCGCCCAGAGCATGGCCGACCTTAAGGTCACGCTGGACGATCTGCCGGATCATTTGCGAACCTCTTCCTCCATTCGTCCGGCAGCCTTCCCGCCGCCGGCGCCGCCGCCGCAGCAGCAGCCGTGGGCCGCGTCGCAACCTCCGCCGGCCTGGCAGAGCGCGCCGCCACAGCCACAACCATGGCCTTCGCAAGCGCCGCAATCGTGGGCGCCGCCGCCGCTGTCGCAATCGTGGCCACCATCGCCCGCGCCGCAGCCCGTGCCGCAACCGATCCCCTTTATCCCGCCTCCACCTGCGGTCAGGCGCCGGTTTCTGCGCAGGTATTGGTGGGTGATGGCGCTGGCCGTATGGCTGGTGCCAAAAATGTGGGACGCCTTCTTGTCGTTGATGCGGCTCCCGTTTCAAGTCAAAGCGCCGGTGAGCACCGTTTTGACCACCGTTCCCTTCACCACCGGCGGAGGCTGGGCGAGGCAGCCCGCATTTTCCCGCGACGGCAAACAGGTGGCCTTTTCGTGGAACGGCGGTAGCGGGGATAGCTTCAACATTTATGTGAAATCGGCCGCTCGATCCACTCCGCGACAGGTCACGTCCGGAGGCCGCGATTTCGCGCCGGAATGGGCGCCGGATGGGCGCAACTTCGTGTTTCTCAGAACCCGCCAGGACGTCGACGAGATCATCTTGACGCCTTCGAGCGGCGAGCAGAAGGCGGTGAAAATCGCCGAGATCGCCCATCGCGACGGCAACGGCCTGACCTGGACGACGGACGGCCGCCGCCTCATTTTCCCCGATGCCCCCACGCCCAATGGACAGGTGGCTTTATATGAGCTGACGTTGTCGACCGGAGCCAGGCGCCGACTGGTCAAACCGGGCGCCGGGCAGGACCTGTGGCCGGCGATTTCGCCCGGCGGCGGCAACCTGGCATTCACGCGCCAGACAGCCGACAATCGGAGCGAAATTTATACCGCGGAAATGCCCGATTCCGACGAGTCCGATGCCGGCGCGGAACAGGTGACGTCGCTCGGCGCACTTTCCGTGCATCCGGTTTGGACTGCCGATGGCGACGAATTGATCTTCGCCTCCGGCAAACCGGGCGCCATGGATCTGTGGCGGGTCAAAGCGAGCAACGGAAACAGTCCGCAGCGGCTGGCAGTGGGTGAAGGCGGAGAGGATCCGGCCATCTCCTCCAAGGGGCACAGGCTGGTTTTCAGCAAGAAAGACAGCGGCCTGATGCTGGTCGATCAGTTCCGGTAAATCAGAAGAGTATCGGCCGCACGCGCTGGCGCAATCGAGCCAGTTCAGTGTCGTTGTGCCGAAGGAGTTCGTGGCTCCAGATGCCGCCGGTATCTTGACGGCAATCGCGCGCCAGTCCTGCGCCGATTTGCTCGTAGGATCCCAGGCCACTTTTCAGCTTGTCCGGCTCCGTCCACGTGCCGAGGATGAAGACGCGATCGGACAAGTGCGGCGGGATGCATCGCCTGGCATCATCGAATCTTGTACCGTCGCCATCGAAATCGATCAATAGAATCATGTATCGGTTGGGAACTCTGTTCATGTCGCCGATGTGGTCGGATCTAAAAATGTCCAGCACTTTGTGCCAGCCGCCAGCTTCCGGTAAAACCTGGATTCTGGAGGGCGAGTCAAGGCTGAGCTGGAATCCGGTAGCAATTTCGCTATTGGCGCGGTCTTCCGGAAGTACCAATACGTGCGGACGGAACTTATTTACTCTCATTCGCCGACGTCACCGCGAATCAGTGCCGATACGAGATCCCCATTCACGTTTGACTGATCGAGCCGGCGAACGGTCGTCGGCTCCATATGGTTCTTTCTGGAAAGCACGAGTGTGTTCTCGTCCGAGAAACGGCGGATGGCTTCCGGATTGTGTGATGTTGCAATAAACTGCCCGCCTGACTGAAATGCTTTGCGTAACGCTACGACGAAATGACCCACTTCCGATATGTCCAGGTAATTATCCGGCTCGTCCCAGAAACAAAGCAGCGGGCCATATGCATCGTTGGCGGCAAGCACGGTGGCGCAAATAATGAAACATTTCTCGCCATCGGAAAGATCCTCAAAGGGAAGAGTGACTGTCCCGTTGCCGTTAGAAAAGCGGACATCTAAACTCCGAGAATCCTTACCGACTAGTGGATTCTTTATATCCTTCAGGTCGGGCATTACCTGTTTGAGATAATCGTCGATCTTGGAGTAAGCGGACGGCGCATGTGCCAGCAAGCCTGCAAACCAGGCCCCCAAATTTGTAGCCTGAGTATTTGGCTGCAGCGTCTCCTCCGCCGATTCGCCAAGAATCAGTCCCGGCACTGGCCGTAGAATAATCATTCGGGCTAGCCACTGTTTGAATATAAACAGCGGATCGCTTTCCGATTGCTCCTGGATAAGTGGCAATGCAACCAGATGCCGATCGATGCGGAATGTAGATTCGCCATCTTGTTCGACTCTTGCCAGTCTTACCTGGGCCAATTCCCGTTGATATACATGCTTACCGTCTACGGCGAATTTTTCGTCAAAAACGCGTAGCTCCTTGAAGCCAGCCGGAAAGTCGAATGCAACACTATACTCGTAGACCTTATGTTCCAGATCGACCGATATTTCAAACCGCATCGGCACTTCCGAACGGCCGCGCGCAAAATCTTTGGGGCTGACAAGTTCGCTCACCCGGTTTTTCCCGCGAGCTATCTTCTGGAGGACCTCCAACGCCATTGCCACCGTTGTCTTTCCGGAACCGTTCTTCCCAATGAGCAGCGCCGATGGCAGCCCCGCGATCGGCAACTCAAAATTCTCCAGACATCGGAAGTTGTGCACATACAGACGGCGTATCACATGAGCAATCATAGCGCGGTGGACCCGCGCGGAATCCAGTCTTGACAGCGTCCGCCCTCATCCTGTAAAAATCAGATGCGGGCGAATAGAAAGCAAATATAGACGCCCGGTTTTGGGGAACGATTCGATTCCTTTACGCCGCCCGTAATCCTGCGAGCTCACATGCGGGCGTGATCGTTCGCCTATTTTTGGCCGTCGATGTCCCGCTCAGGCCGCGCGGTGAAGTGAAATTTCGCTCCCTTACCCGGTGCGGACTCTACCCAGATTCTGCCGCCGTACCGGTTTACGATGCGGCGGCAGATCGCAAGCCCCAGGCCGCTACCCGAAATTTCTCTCCCGTGCAGCCTCTTAAACGCCTCAAAAACGCGCCGATGTTGTCCCGCATCGATACCGATCCCGTTGTCGCTCACGACAAAGTGCCACGCCTCGTCTTCCTTCCGAGCGGCTACATGAATAACAGGCGGTTGTTCCGATCGGTATTTTATAGAGTTGCCGATCAGATTCTGAAACAACTGGATAAAATGCTCGGCGTGAACTCGCATCTTTGGCAGGTCATCGCGGGTCACAACCGCTCCCGATTCCTGAATCGCGGTTCTCAAGTTGAGCAGTGCCCGGTCGAAGACCGAGTCGAGATCCACAATCTCGTCGAAATCCCGGTCGCCCTCCGCTGCCTGGGCGTATGTCAGCAGGTCGGTGATCAGTGTATCCATGCGCGTGGAACCATCCACGATCGAATTCAACCAGAGCCGTTCGTCTTCACTCAGTTTTCCGGCGCTTGCCCGCAACAGAAGCTGCGAATAGATCTTCACCGTTCGAAGGGGCTCCCGCAGATCGTGTACGGCGGCAAATGCAAAATGACCAAGCTCCGCATTTGCCTGGGCAAGCTGCACTCCCGCCGTTTCAAGCGCCGAAACCTGCCGGCGAAGCGCGGCTTCAGCGGCCTCGAGTGTTTGACTCTTGTGCTGCAAATCGCGCAGCGTATTCACGGTCCGATATGCAGTGGCCGCGAAGCGTGCGACGCTTTCGAGTTGCCGCAGATCTTCGCTATCGAACTGGCGAACTTTGTCGTGAGCAACGATCCACAGAGTGCCTACGGGCGCCCCTTCCAGATAGAACGGAACGAGAAGGCATTCCTCGACCCGCGGCTTGGCAGCTTCGTAATAGTCGTAGCGCCGTTCGAGGTCGCGAAACAGAAAAGAGCATTTCCGGTCAATCACGTCTCCGCAAGGGCCAAAGTCGCGCGGCGTGCCGCCGCCTACGAAGCCCTTCCACTCTCCCGCAATCGCCGGCCAGTAGAATCGCTCTTGGCCGTCAATCATTACGAGAAGGCTGATGCCGGCCGAATGGGCTTTGAACACCACGAGCATTTCGTCGACAAGCGCCTGAAGGATCGTCTCCGGCGAATCGGCAAGCTTTCCTATGAGGGTGGAGAGTGCGCGAACTTCAGTTGCGTAATCCGGTGGGCGATGCGGTCTTGTTGCCAGGTCTTGGTTGAAAACGACTGATTCCAGAGGAACTGTTGGAACACCACCGGATTGGAAGGCGGGAGTCAATGGCCTCCACATTATCCCAATTCTGCAGCCTCGGGACTGCGCGGTTCCTCACGTCAATATTGGGGTGTTGACACCGTCCCCGCCTATCCTGTAAAAATTAAGTACAGGCGAATAAAAAGCGAATATGGGCGCGGCGGCTCTTCGGGAACAATTCGATTCCTTTCTCGGCGGTCCACTGGACTGGCGAGCGCGCCCACTCCCTGAAACCGTCCCCAGCGGCATAGCGGAAATCGATCTGCCGCGCGGGGCATTGACGGAAATCGTCGGGCCGGCATCGTCGGGCCGGACCAGTCTGCTGCTATCGATATTGGCCGCGGCGGCGCATCGGCAGGAATCCTGCGCCCTGGTGGATGCCGAAGATGTATTCGACCCGGCTTCGGCGGCGGCGGCGGGGGTATGCCTCGACCGGCTGTTGTGGGTGCGGTGCGGGCACAACGCGGAGCACGCGCTGAAAGCCGCCGACCTGCTGATTCAGGGAGGCGGTTTCGGCCTGGTCATTCTCGATCTCGGCGATACGCCGCCCGCCACCGCCAGGCGCATCTCGCTTACCTCGTGGTTCCGGCTGCGGCGCGCCGTCGAAAATACGCCATCGGTGCTGGTCAGCGTGGCGCGAGAGCCGCTGGCCAGGACCTGCGCGTCGCTGGTATTGGAATGCGCGCGCGACCAGGCGGCCTGGTCGGGCGCCGTGCCATGGGGAGCTCCGGCGGCGCGGCTGCTGCGCCGCATACGGGCCCGCGCCACATCCACTCAACGGAGACGGGCATGTTCGCATGTCTTCACGGCCAAGGCGATTTAATCGCGCTGGCGTTCGATTTCTCGCCGATGGTGGAGCGGACCGCCGCCGACACGGTGACGTTCGATGTCTCGGGGCTGGATCGTCTGTTCGGCCTGCCGCAGGATATCGCGGCGGCCATCGCGCGGCGCGCCGCCGAGCGGCAGGTGAAGGCCGGCATCGCCATCGCCGACAATCCGGATGCGGCCATCTGCGCGGCGCGCGGATTTTCCCGAACCAGCCTGATTCCCCACGGCGACGAAGCCAAGTTCCTGGGCGAATTGCCGCTGGCGCTGCTCTCGCCAAGCGAGGAATTGGCCGAAACGCTGGAGCGATGGGGGGTCCGGCGATTTCAGGATCTGGCGGCGCTGCCTCCGCTGGGAATCGCGGAGCGGCTGGGGCCGGAGGGTTTGCACCTGCGGGAGCTGGCGCGCGGCGAAGCCGAGCGAAAGCTGGTGCCGCTGCCGGAAGCACTGTGCTTCGAGGACGCTTACGAGCCGGAATATCCCGTGGATTTGCTGGAGCCGCTGGCATTTCTGCTGGCGCGGCTGATCAACGCGCTGGCGACGCGCCTGGCCACGCGCGGCCTGGCGACGGACGAATTGCGGCTGCGGCTGAAACTGGAGAATCGCGAGACGCATGAACGGACGCTGCGGCTGCCGGTGCCGTCGCTCGATGCCAGGGCGTTTTTGAAACTGCTGCAACTGGACCTGGAGGCCCATCCGCCCGCCGCGCCGGTCGCGCATTTATGGATGGCAATGAATCCGGTAAAGCCGCAGGCCTCGCAGGCGGGCTTGTACATTCCGATTTCGCCCGAGCCGGTCAAGCTCGAGCTGACGCTGGCGCGCATACGGGCGATAGTAGGGCAGGATCGCGTGGGGTCGCCGGAATTGCCGGATACACATCGGCCGAATGCATTCCGCATGCGTGAATTCCGGCCGGGTGGAGGATCAGGCAGGCGGGCGGAAGTGCGATTGGCTTTGCGATTGTTCCGTCCACCGCGCCAGGCGCGAGTGGCCATAGCGTCCGGCAAACCGAATTTTGTGACGGCAGAAGGCGTGCGAGGCAGGGTGCTGGATTTAGCCGGTCCATGGCGGACATCGGGCGATTGGTGGAGCATGGACCCGTGGTCCCGCGACGAATGGGATATCGCGCTCTCCGATGGCGCGCTGTACCGGATCTATTGCGAGCCGAAGGGATGGTTCGTGGAAGGCAACTACGATTAATGGCCACGGATGGACACGAATGCACACAGATAAAAACACGTCTTGGTTTTGTCCGTGTTCATCCGTGCATATCCGCGGCTAATTTTGCTCATGTTCGTCGAACTGCACGCACGCTCCGGCTTCAGTTTCCTGGAAGGCGCATCCGTCCCCGAGGAATTGATCGGAGCCTGCTCGCACTTCGGGATGCCGGCCATGGCCATCGTCGACCGCAATGGCGTCTATGGGGCGCCGCGATTTCATATGGCAGCCAAGAAGGCCGGCATTCGCGCGCATATCGGATCGGAGATCACCTGCACCAATGGCCGGTCGTATCCGCTGCTGGCCGAAAGCCGCCAGGGGTATCAGAATCTGTGCCGGCTGGTGACGCGCATGAAGCTGCGCGCCGCGAAAGGAGAAGGCGCGGCTACGCTGGACGAAATCGCGGAATTTTCGAACGGCCTTCTCTGCATCACGCGCCATCCCGACGAGCGGCTGCTGGAAATCTTCGGCCGCCATCATCTTTACGGCGAGTTGCAGCGCCATTTCGATCGCGAAGAAGAGGCGCAAAACCAGGAGATCGCGGCGCGGGCGCAATCGTTGGGAATCCCGCTGGTGGCCGCCAACGGCGCCGCCTACGCCACCCCGGCGCAGCGGGAATTGCTGGATGTTTTTACCTGCGTCCGCAACCACGTGACGCTGCCCACGGCCGGGCGGCTGCTCGAACGTAATTCCGAGCGGCACATCAAGCCCCCCGCGGAAATGGCCAAGCTGTTCGCCGATTGTCCGCAGGCTGTGGCGAATACCCTGGAAATCTCCTCGCGGCTGGAATTCACCCTCGCCGATCTCGGCTACGAATTTCCGCGCTACCCCACCCCCGATGGCGAAAGCATGATCTCGTTTCTGCGCAAGCGCGTCGATGAGGGCGCGCGGCTGCGCTATCAGCCGTATACCGAAAAAGCCAAAAAGCAGATCGAGCGCGAGCTGGCGCTCATCGAGCACCTGAAGCTCGAAGGCTATTTCCTGATCGTCTGGGACATCGCGCGCTTCTGCCGCGAAAACGATATCCTGGCGCAGGGCCGCGGCTCGGCGGCCAATAGCGCGGTGTGCTACGCGCTGCGGATTACGGCGGTGGATCCGGTGGGCATGGAGCTGCTGTTCGAGCGCTTTCTTTCCGAAGAGCGCGGCGAGTGGCCGGATATCGATATCGACCTGCCCAGCGGGGACAAGCGCGAAAAAGCCATTCAGTACGTCTATCAGCGGTTCGGAAAACTGGGCGCGGCCATGACGGCGAACGTCATCACCTATCGCGGGCGATCGGCCGCGCGCGAGGTGGGCAAAGCACTGGGCTTCGAAATCACCACGCTGGAAAAGCTGTCGAGCCTGGTGCGCGCCTGGGAATGGAAAGATCCCAAAGACACCACCGACCGTCAGTTCCGCGAGGCCGGCTTCGACCTGGACCATCCGCGCGTGCGCAAATTTCGCGAACTGTACACCATGGCCCAGGATCTGCCGCGGCATCTGGGGCAGCATTCGGGAGGCATGGTGATCTGCCAGGGCCAGCTCG
>Ga0335078_10002719_pt1 | contig 26668 bp, 24 predicted proteins | sample Lox_Sample_32_FD_206711 | JGI IMG/M metagenome (GOLD analysis project Ga0335078, IMG submission 206711) | Soil microbial communities from Loxahatchee National Wildlife Refuge, Florida, United States - Lox_Sample_3.2 | ecosystem: Environmental > Terrestrial > Soil > Wetlands | place: USA... | reverse complement strand
TCGCCGGCCTTTTCGCCGAAGATCGCGCGCAGCAGTTTTTCTTCCGGCGTGAGCTGGGTCTCGCCCTTGGGCGTGACTTTGCCCACTAGAATGTCGCCCTGCTTCACGTTGGCTCCGATGCGAATCACGCCCGCTTCATCCAGATTGCGCAGCATGGACTCGCTGACGTTGGGAATGTCGCGGGTCACTTCCTCCGGCCCCAGCTTGGTGTCGCGAGCTTCGATCTCGAATTCTTCGATGTGGACCGAAGTGTAGTAATCGTCCTTCACCAGCTTTTCCGAGACCAGAATCGCGTCCTCAAAGTTGTAGCCGCGCCACGGCATGAACGCGACCAGGACGTTGCGTCCCAGCGCCAGCTCGCCGTGGTCGGTGCAGGGACCGTCGGCAATCACCTGCCCTTTGACCACGCGCTGCCCTTTCTGCACCACCGGTTTCTGGTTGATGCAGGTGTTCTGGTTGGAGCGCTTGAACTTGGTGAGCTGGTAGATGTCGCTGCCCACCTCGCGCGAAAGCTGCCCGGGATGGTGCTCGCCTTCGACGCGCACGATGATGCGCTCGGAGTCCACCGAATCAATCACCCCGTTGCGCCGCGCCAGAATCACCGCGCCCGAATCGCGCGCGGTCACGCCTTCCATCCCCGTGCCCACGATGGGGGCTTCGGCGCGCAGCAAAGGCACGGACTGGCGCTGCATGTTCGCGCCCATCAGGGCGCGGTTGGCGTCGTCGTGTTCGAGGAACGGCACCAGCGACGCGGCCACTGACACCAGCTGCTTGGGGCTGACGTCAATGTAGTCCACTTCATCGCGCGGCACGAGCACGAAGTTGCCCGATTTGCGGGCGTTCACTAGATCGCCCACGATGCGGCCTTTGTCATCCAGTTCGACGTTGGCCTGGGCGATTACGTGCCGGTCTTCTTCCCACGCCGAAAGATAGAACGAATACGGCTCGAACTCAGCCGTCTTCTTGCGGCGCTCCTTCAGTTCGGCATTTGCCTTTTCCGCTTCGTGCTTCTCCACGTGATCGCCGACTTTGTAGTTGCTGTCGCCCGCGTTCACGATGCTGACGTAGTCGAGCACGCGGCCGTTCTTCACCCGCCGGTAGGGCGACTCGATGAAGCCGTAGTCGTTGATGCGCGCATAGCAGCTCAGCGACGAGATCAGCCCGATATTCGGGCCTTCCGGCGTCTCAATCGGGCAGATTCGTCCATAGTGCGTGGGATGCACGTCGCGCACTTCAAATCCGGCGCGCTCGCGCGACAGGCCGCCCGGCCCGAGGGCCGAAAGCCGCCGCTTGTGGGTGATCTCGGAGAGCGGGTTGGTCTGGTCCATGAACTGCGAAAGCTGCGATGATCCGAAGAACTCGCGGATCGCCGCCATCACCGGCTTGGCATTCACCAGGTCGTGCGGCATGGCCGTGGACATCTCCTGGTACACGGACATTTTTTCCTTGATTGCCCGCTCCATGCGCACCAAGCCGATGCGGAACTGGTTCTCCATCAGCTCGCCCACCGCGCGCACCCGGCGGTTGCCCAGGTGATCAATGTCATCCACCGTGCCGATGTTCTTGCGCAGCTTGAGCAGGTAGCGGATGGTGGCGTAAAAATCCTCCGGCTCGAGCGTGCGATTGTCGAGATTGGTGGCGTCGTTTTTCTCGAACAGCTTGATGTTGAACTTCAGCCGGCCCACGCGCGAGAAGTCGTACTTGCGGGGATCGAAGAACATGCCGTGGAAGAGCGCCGTCGCCGTGTCCAGCGTCGGCGGATCGCCCGGCCGCAGCTTGCGGTAGATTTCGATCAGCGCTTCCTGCGGCGTGGTGACCGAATCGCGCTTCAGGGTCTGGCTGATCACCGTGCCTACGTCGTCGCGCTCGGGGAAGAACACGCTCAGCTCGACCACGTTCGATTCGAAAATCTTCGAAAGCTTGTCGGCGGTCAGCTCGGAGTTGGCTTCGAGCATCACTTCGCCGGTGGAGGTGTCCACCACGTCAGCCGCCACCCACGCCCCTTCCAGGTCGCTGATGTCCACTTCGATCTCGCCGATCTTGGCTTCCTGAATGTCTTTCAGGATCTGGTTGTTGATCTTGCGCCCGGAATGCGCGATCTCCTCGCCCGACTTCGACTTGATGCTGTGCGCCAGCTTCATGCCGAGCAGGTTCGTCGGCTTTTCGGCGCCTTCGATCTTCCAGAACAGCTTCTTGTCGCGCACCACCAGTCGGTCCACGGTGTAGAAGGTGCGCAGAATGTCTTCGCCCGAGCGCAGGCCGAGCGCGCGCAGGAAAATGGTGCCCAAGAATTTGCGCTTGCGGTCAATGCGCACGTAGAGGATGTTTTTCTGGTCGTACTCGAATTCCACCCACGAGCCGCGATAGGGGATGATCTTGCCCAGGAAGTAAGTGCGGTTGTTGGCGGTCTCGAAGAACACCCCCGGCGAGCGGTGCAGCTGGCTGACGATCACGCGCTCGGTGCCGTTGATGATGAACGTGCCGTTCTGCGTCATGAGCGGCACATCGCCGAAAAACACTTCCTGCTCCTTGATGTCGCGGATGGAGCGGTTGCCGGTCTCGGCGTCTTTCTCGTAGATGGTGAGCCGCATGGTGACCTTGAGCGGCGCGGAGTAGGTCATGCCGCGCTCTTCGCACTCGGCCACGTCATACTTGAGCTGCAACCCGACCGGGTCGCCGCACTTGTTGCAGAAATCAGGCGTGTTGGCGTTGTAGGTGCCGCACTTCTGGCACAGGACGTCGCCGGGATGGAAGGGGTCGGTGATGACCGTGGAGCCGCAGTTCTTGCAGGTGGTGCGCAGGTGGTGCAGGCCTTTGAGGTGACCGCACTTGCACTCCCAGTTGCCGATGGCGTAGTCCACAAACTCCAACTGCGAGACGTTGCGGAAGTCGGTAATGGGAAACACCGATTGAAACACCGACTGCAACCCCGCGTCGTCGCGTTCGCTGGGCAGCCGGTCCATCTGCAGGAACCGGTCGTAGGAGCGCTTCTGCACCTCGATCAGGTTCGGAATCTGGATGGTGGCCGGAATCTTGGAAAAATCAAAACGCTTGCGGAAGAGATTGTTCTTCGCCATTGAACTCCTAACTTTCAACGCGCAGCCTGGGGCTGCAGGAAAACCGAGGTGAAAAAGATCATGCCCGACGAACGAAAGCGCCCGCTTTCAAGCGGGTACAGCCACTGCTGAATCCACAAAAAGCTACGCGCCCGCAGGGACATGACTCCCCGCAGGCGCCAATCGCGGCGCTTGGTGCTGGTTGAAATTTGTCTTTCCGCGCCAGTCTCTAAGGCCTGTTCCGGTCCCGCTTGTGCGAGACAGCCTGCCAACTTGTCAGCGGCCTAAACGCTGCTCTCCCAGAGTCCGTTGGAATGGAAAGGCCGCTAATACTCCGATGATCAGAAAGCAGTGGTTAGTTAGATGTTACCACGGTTTCTTTGGATTCACCAGAGCCTAAAGGTTTCTCCTCCCATTTTGGGACAACAAGCCCGGGCGGACATCTCCGCTGCCGACCCCGCCAATGGAACGCTTAGGCGATGCCTGGCCGGGCCCAAACCGCCCGGCCGCCCCCCGCGAGATCACTTGACCTCGACGGTCGCCCCAGCCTCGGTGAACTTCTTCTTGATGTTCTCCGCTTCTTCCTTGGAGACGCCTTCCTTCACCGACTTGGGCGCGCCATCCACCAGGTCCTTCGCTTCCTTCAGACCGAGGCTGGTGACCTCGCGTACCGCCTTGATGACATTGATCTTATTGGCGCCAACTTCCTTCAGGACCACGCTGAATTCGGTCTTCTCCTCGACCGGAGCCGCGCCCGCCGCCGCCCCCGCGCCGCCGCCCGCCATCATGACCGGGGCGGCCGCTGCCGCCGAAACCCCCAGCCGCGATTCCAGCTTCTTCACCAGTTCCGAGGCTTCGAGCAGGGTTAAGCCTGCGATTGAATCTTCCAACTGCTGCAAGTCTGCCATGTTCAATTCTCCACTCTTTGACTGAGTAATCGGGTAGTTTGGAAATCGGGTAATTGCAAAACCCAACTTCCCCGGCTACTCATTTTGGGGAGTTACCCCTGTTTGCTGCCTCCGAATGGGTTTCCAGTGCGATCAGGCTGAGCTCCACCGCGCCAGACAAACGCAATCGAACCCGCCGCGCAACCCCCAACCGGCAAAAACAGTTTTGTAATCGGGTGATCAAGAAATTTGGCAATCTTGAAAAATCCTTTGCGCCGCGCGCTTTTCAATTACCAAATTTCAAAATCACTCAATTACCAAATCTCCTCTAGGCTTCCTTGAACTTTTTCTGCTCGACGCCCTGGCCGATTACCACGGCCAGGTCGCGCCCGACGGCGTTGATCGTCGTGACCAGCCGCTGTGCCGGCGAATTCAGCAGGAATAGCAGCTTCGAGTAAATCTCTTCCTTCGACGGCATGGTGGCGAGCGACTCGATCTCCTTGATCGAAATCACCCGGCCCTCGACCACACCCGACTTGAAGGTGAACTCCGGGTTGTCTTTGGCGTACTTCTGCAGCGCCTTGGCCAGGGCCACCGGGTCGCCTTCGGTGTAGGCGATGGAGGTCACGCCGGCGAGGTCCTTGAGCGCGCCTTCGACCTTTGTGCCCTTCGCCGCCCGCTCCGCCAACGTGTTCTTCACCACCCGGTACTTCGCGCCGGAGCCGCGCAGCGTCTTACGCAGCTCGTAATCCTGCGCCACGGTCAACTTGCTGTAGGTGGCGACGATCAGGCTGGAGACGTTCTTCAGCTCCTGTCCCAACTCTTCGGTCTGCTCGATTTTCTTCGCTTTCGTAACCGCCATATTCGATCCCTTCCGATTTTGTGTGGGGAGACCCGGCCGTCCTCCGCATATTGCCGATCCCGGTATCAGGCGGGCGAGTCGCCCGCCTCCACACAACGAGTCATGCTTTGGCCGCCGCCTCGATCCCACTGGTGTCGAGCGCGATTCCCGGCCCCATGCTCGAGCTCAAGTAGCAGCCCTTGATGTATTTGCCCTTCGCCACCGACGGCTTGGCCTTGATCACGCTCGTGATCAGCACGGTCGCGTTCTCGGTCAGCTTTTCCGGGGGAAAGGAAATCTTGCCCACCGGCACGTGCACCAGCGCGGTCTTATCGGTGCGGAATTCCACTTTTCCGGCTTTTACCTCCTGCACCGCGCGCGCCACGTCGAAGGTGACCGTGCCCGTCTTCGGGTTCGGCATCAGCCCCTTCGGGCCCAGCACTTTGCCCAGCCGGCCGACCGACTTCATCACGTCCGGCGTGGCGATCAGAGCGTCGAAGTCGGTCCAGTTTTCTTTATTGATCTTTTCGACCATTTCTTCGCCGCCGACAAAATCGGCGCCCGCCTGCTCCGCCTCTTTCACTTTTTCGCCGGTGGCGATCACCAGGACTTTCTTCGACTTGCCGAGCCCGTGCGGCAGAACCACCGTCCCGCGCACCATCTGGTCGGCATGCTTCGGGTCCACACCCAGCCGCATCGTGACTTCGACGGTTTCGTCAAACTTGGCAAATTTGACCTTCTGCAGCAAAGGCACGGCGTCCTGAATGGTGTAGGGACGGTTCTCGACCGCTTTCCGCGCCCTGGTGATGTTCTTTCCTGCTTTTTTCATTGCGTCTTCCTGTCTCCCACCGCTGAACGCTGCTCTGATCAGCCCTAGTCTTCGACTCGATTTGGTAGTTTGGAAATTGGGTAATTTGGTAATTGAAAAACTCTGTTCTTGCGCTTTTCAATTACTCAATTACGCGATTACCCGATGACGTCAATTCCCATCGAGCGCGCCGTACCGCGTACGCTGCGGACGGCCGCGTCCACCGAGGCCGCATTCAAGTCCGGCATCTTCTGCTTCGCGATGTCTTCCACCTGCTTCAGCGTCACTTTGCCGACTTTGTCTTTATTCGGCGCCCCCGAGCCTTTGGCGATGCCCGCCGCGCGCTTCAGCAGCACCGACGCCGGCGGCGTTTTGGTGATGAACGTGAATGAGCGGTCGCTATAGACCGTCACCACCACGGGGATGATGAGCCCTTCGAGCTCTTTCTGCCCGGTGCGAGCGTTGAACTGCTTGCAGAACTCCATGATGTTGATCTGAGCCTGTCCCAGCGCCGGACCCACCGGCGGCGCCGGCGTCGCCTTGCCCGCCGCAATCTGCAACTTCACCGATCCTGTCGCTTTCTTTGCCATTGCTTATCCCTTAAATTCCTTCCGTCGAACACGCGGCACTCGGCCTTTAGCATTTGGCCGCTTCGACTAAATGCCAGATGCCAAGGGCCAAATGCTGTTCTACGCCACCTTCTCCACCTGGTTGAATTCCAGCTCCACCGGAGTCGAGCGGCCGAAAATCGTCACCATCACTTTCAGCGTCTCGCGGTCTTCGTTCACGTCGTCCACAATGCCCTGGAAGGTCGCGAATGGCCCTTCGGTGATGCGCACCGTTTCGTTCTTCTCAAACTTAACCTTGAGCTTGGGCTTGTCCTTCGACTCTCCCACGCGATAGACGATGTGCTGCACTTCTTCTTCCGAGAGCGGCGTGGGCTGCTGCCCGGTGCCGACAAATCCCGTGACCCGCGGCGTGGACTTCACTACATGCCAGACGTGGTCATTCATGTCCATTTCCACCAGCACGTAGCCGGGATAGAACATGCGCTCGGAGGTGTACTTCTTGCCGCCGCGCACCTCGGTGACCGACTCGGTCGGAATCAGCACCCGGCCAATTTTGTCCTGCAGGCCAAAGGCCTGCACCCGCGACTCCAGCGACTCTTTCACCTTGCGCTCGAACCCCGAATAGGAGTGGATGATGTACCACTTCATATTGGGATTACGCGGCGCTTCGACTGCGACTGCCCCGCCTTCGGCGGCGGGAGCGCTTTCGCCTTCAACCGGGCTTTCAGTCGCTGCTTTGCTTACTGCGTTTTTTTCTTCATCCGCCATAGGTGCTGTACAGCTTCACTCTCTTGTCATCACCGGCGCGTGAAATAATGGAACAGTGAATCCACGCCGTGACCGATGACATTGTCAATGATCCAGAAATACACCCCAAACAGAGCCACCGTGATGATGACGACCGCCGTGGTGGCCTGTACTTCCTTGAACGAGGGCGCGGTAACTTTCTTCATCTCAGTGCGCACGTCGTTGTAAAAGGTCTTGACCCGCTCCGGCCAGGCCTTCATCGTCGTCGTCAGTGCATTTTGTTCGGCCACGCTAGCCATCAATTCATCCTTCGTCCGCCGCGCCCCTGACCTGCGCGCCGCCGGACCCAAAACTCTGGCAGGGGCGGAGGGATTCGAACCCCCAAGTCCGGTTTTGGAGACCGGCAGTTTAACCGTTGAGCTTACGCCCCTACATTCATCGGTGATCGCCCGATCTTAGATCGCCGAATCTATTTCACTTCCTTATGCGGTGTATGCCTGCGGCACCGGGGGCAGAACTTCTTGAGTTCCAGCCGGTCCGGAGTCGTCTTGCGGTTCTTCATCTTCGAGTAGTTCCGCTCTTTGCACTCGCCGCACTGCATGGTAATGATTTCTCGGGGCATGAAAACAAGCTCCTGGCTATTAGCTCCTCGCTCTAAAAAACTGTCATTCCAAACCTTCAGCGGTGAGGAATCTGCTTGGCTGACAGCTGACTACTCGCTACTGAATGATCTCACTAATCGTGCCTGCGCCCACCGTGTGTCCGCCTTCCCGGATCGCGAAGCGCAAACCCTTTTCCATCGCCACCGGCGTGATCAGCTCGATCACCAGCTGCACGTTGTCTCCCGGCATCACCATCTCCGTGCCGGCGGGAAGTTCGGCCACCCCCGTGACATCCGTGGTCCGCAGATAAAACTGCGGCCGGTAGCCTTTGAAAAACGGCGTGTGCCGCCCGCCTTCTTCCTTGGTCAGAATGTACACCTCAGCCTTGAACTTGGTGTGCGGAGTAATGGACCCCGGCTTGGCCAGCACCATGCCGCGCTCCACTTCCTCTTTCCCGATGCCGCGCAGCAACAATCCCGCGTTGTCCCCCGCCATGCCTTCATCCAACTGCTTTTTGAACATCTCCACGCCCGTGACCACCGTCTTGCGCGTGTCGCGGAAGCCCACAATCTCCACTTCCTCGCCCACTTTCACCTTGCCCCGCTCGATGCGCCCGGTCACCACCGTGCCCCGCCCCGAGATCGAAAAGATATCTTCAATCGGCATCAGGAAGGGCTTGTCCAACTCGCGCACCGGCTGCGGCACGCTTTCGTCCACCGCCTTCATCAGCTCATCAATCTGCTTCTCCCACTTGGCTTCCCCATTCAGCGCGCCCAGCGCCGAGAGCCGAACCACCGGCACTTTGTCGCCCGGGAATTGGTACGACTTCAAAAGCTCGCGCACTTCGAGCTCGACCAGATCGAGCAGTTCAGGGTCGTCCACCGCGTCACATTTATTGAGCGCGACCACGATGTAAGGCACCCCCACCTGCCGCGCCAAAAGCACGTGCTCGCGGGTCTGCGGCATGGGACCATCGGTCGCCGCCACAACTAAGATCGCGCCATCCATCTGCGCCGCCCCCGTAATCATGTTCTTGATGTAGTCGGCGTGGCCGGGGCAGTCCACGTGCGCGTAGTGCCGGTTCGCCGTCTCGTACTCGACGTGCGCCGTCGCGATAGTGATGCCGCGGGCTTTTTCTTCCGGCGCGTTGTCAATCGAGTCGAACGAGCGGAAGACGATCTTCGGGTTGTGCTTCTGCAACACCTTGGTGATGGCCGCGGTGAGGGTGGTCTTGCCATGGTCAATGTGACCAATCGTCCCTACGTTGCAGTGCGGCTTATTACGTTCAAATTTCTCTTTCGCCATTTGGCTACTAGCTCCTAGCGTCTAGCTTCTGGCTTTGCGTTCGAGCCGCCGGCTTTGGCCCTCAGCTTTCAGCCGTCAGCTCTCAGTCCAAACCTTGCCAGTCCCAAGTTCGCTCGCCCCTGCGGGGCCGACTCCGACAACCTCAGTAATACTGGTAAATCTTGTGAAACTTGGCCCGCAGCGCGGGATCAACCTCTTCCACCTTGAACAAGTAAAACTCACGCATCTGGGCCTGGTCGGAAAGGCTCAGCGACTCATACAACTGCCGCGCCGTTTTTCCCGACTGCGCCAGCGGTTCATCAGCCCGCTCCAGGATTCGCTCCTTCAACACGCCGTCGAAGTCCCGCACGCGAACGCCCTTCCCGTGCATTCGCTTCAACACTGCTTCGGCGTTTGGCGCCGCGAAGCAGCGCTGAAGCGCCGCCCTCAGTTGATCAAAGTCAGCCTCGTTCTGGACCTTAATCGCCGCCTGCTCAAACCCCACTGCCGAACTCCGCAATCAGATTTCTGGAGCCGATGACCAGGATTGAACTGGTGACCTCTCCCTTACCAAGGGAGTGCTCTACCAACTGAGCTACATCGGCCTGGAGCGGGAGACGGGAATCGAACCCGCGACCAACAGCTTGGAAGGCTGTGACTCTACCACTGAGTTACTCCCGCAAAACCAGCTGTCAGCACTCAGCCGTCAGCCTTCGGTCAAAAACCTCAAATCACGCCCGCCATGCACCTCAAGCTGCATCTCTACGAATCGGCGTCGGGGTGCATCACGTCTTTACGCCGCACCCAGGTTTTCACCGCGAACATCGCCAGAATCGCCAGCGTCAGCAGCCGAATACGCTCATCGCTGAGCGTGGTCCACGCCAACACTGCCAAGGCAACATAGGCGAGCAGAGCCAACGTCAAACGATTCAATGTAGCTCCTTCACCATTAGCGCACCATTCGCGTTTCACGCTCAGGTTCAGGATTTCGCCAGCGGTCTCCCGGCTCCGCGTTCGCTCGCCTCACGCCCGCTGAGCCGCTCAAACTGGTGCACAGGGGAGGATTCGAACCTCCGTACCTCGCAAGGAGGAGCAGATTTACAGTCTGCCGGCTTTAACCACTCACCCACCTGTGCAAATGCCGAGGCCGCGTACGCGGAACCGGCAGCCATCGCAAGATTTGCCGCTTAGCGCTCGGGAGGGTCCTGGTCGCAGCACAACTTCAAGGAACGGCAGGCGCACATGCTCGCGCTCGGGCGCCAAATCACCGCAACTGGAAAGCTTCCTTATGGAGTGTCGCTGGAACCTGCCAATGCCGCTGCGCCGCGCAAATGCCCGCGTTCCGGAACCTGTTTTTCTGGAGCTGGCGAAGGGATTCGAACCCCCGACCCTCTGATTACAAATCAGATGCTCTACCGACTGAGCTACGCCAGCAGTTCAAGGCGACACTCGCCCTTGCGCGGGTAAGCTACGCCCTCTGATCCCTTCCTTATGTCCGGGACAATTTTTAAAGTTATCACAACGGCATACTACGTGCAAGCAAAAGGGGGTGCGTACCAAGGAGTACGTCTGGCCGTCGCCAGCGCGTCCCTGACTCAACCGATTCTCTCTGGTGATCTGACATGGCGGAACCGCAAGCGACCGACCTGAAAGCGCGCTTTCTCGGCGTGGAATTGTATTTTGAGGACCTGGAGAAGGCCAAGCAGTTCTACGTCGAAACCCTTGGCCTGCAAGTCAGTGAAGAGCAGCTGGGCCGTTACGCGAAATTCGATAGCGGAGCAGGGTTTATCTGTCTGGAGCGGAAGGGGGCCGATTCCTACCCGTCGGGGGACAAGCCCGTGCTGTTCTTCCAGGTCGCCGACCTGGAAGCCGCCATTCACACCATCGGGCGCGACCGCATTGTGGAATCTGACGCGCAATGGGCGGTGTTGCACGATCCCGAGGGCCACAACATTCTCCTTTTGAAAACTGCGGCATGACCAAATTGGGAAAACAGCGGTTCGCCGATATGGCCCTGGAGAAATTCGCAAGCTTCCGGTTGTTATATTTCAGGCGTGCTTGAGAACTATTCCATTCATGCTGCCGAGCGGCTAGTTTCGGTGAAATTCAGCGGCCACCTGACGTTTGCTGACCTGCAAAACTACATCACGCAATTACGGCAGAACCCAGACTTTAATCCGGTGTTTTCGGAGCTGGTGGACTTGACGGCAGTTGCTTCGACGGAGCTGAACTACGGCAAGTCCGCCATTCTCTCAGACAGCGCCGACCCGTTCTCCCTCGAATCCCGGCGGGCGTTTGTGGTGGTGAATGAGGCGGTGCATCACGTGGTGCGGATCTACCAGATGCTGCGCGAGGATGCGTTGGGCATTCGCGCCTTCGGGACAATCGAGGAAGCGAAGCAGTGGCTGGGAGTGGGAGGGCACGTTTAGCGCTTGGGGACAGGCGTCCTCGCCTGTCCGGTCGAACGAAGATCGAGGGTTAACTTCCGACCTCAGAATCCCCCGGCCGAGGTGCTTACTTCGTCCATTGATCTACCCAGTCATTCACGGTCTTGTACCAGAGCTGGGAATTCTGCGGCTTGAGCACCCAGTGGCCTTCGTCGGGAAAATAGAGCATCTTCGAGGGCACACCGAGCCGCTGTAACGTCGTAAACAGATCGAGCCCCTGCGAAACATCCAGCCGGTAATCCTTCTGGCTGTGGATGACGAGGGTCGGCGTCTTGAAATTTGCCGCCGATAGATGCGGAGACCACCTACGGTATAGCTCGCGGTTCGTGTACGGTGTGCCCTTGAACTCCCACTCGTTGAACCATAGCTCTTCGGTCGTGCCCCAGGCCGATTCGCTGTTGAACATGCCGTCATGCGTCACGATGCACTTGAATCGGTTCGTGTGGCCGAGAATCCAGTCAGCCATGTATCCGCCGTAGCTCGCGCCCAGCGCGCACTCGCGGGTTTTATCAATGAACGGATAATGCTCCTCGGCGTAATCAAGGCCTTTCATGAGATCTTCAAAGGGCGCGCCGCCCCAGTCGCCATTGATGGCATCAATGAACTTCTGCCCGTAACCGGGTGAACCGTGAAAATTGATGAACACAACCACGTACCCGTCTCCTGCAAAGAGCTCGAAGTTCCAGCGATAACTCCACTCGTCTCCGAATGGAACCTCCGGCCCGCCGTGGACGATGAACTTCACCGAGTATTTCTTGTTTGGATCAAAGTTCGGCGGCTTGAGCAGCCAACCCTGCACCTTGTCGCCGTGGGCGCCAGTGAACCAAAAGGATTCCAGGGGAGGCATCGAGATTTGCGACAATACCGCGTCGTTAAGATGACTAATTTGTGCGGGCGGGGGAGGTGGTGGGTCTCCACAACCATTCGGGCAAAGCATGAAACCAAATATGTCAATGGGGCTGCGAACGGAATTATTGGTGAAATAAATATCTTCGCCGTTCGGAGCTACAGCCATATCGCCTTGACTAGACAGAATCAGAGTTGGAACTTCAACGCGCTTACCCGAGGCAACAGAGAGAGAAAAGAGCGGGGCTTTGCCTTCACTCTCCGTACTAAAATAGATGCGGGATGAATTTGGTGACCACGTAAACGTACCCACCCAGCGGTCAAAGTCCTCCGTCAGATTCTTTTTCTCTCCCGTCTTACGGTCATACAGCATCAGGCGCCAGCGGTCGCTCTCGTATCCCGGACGCTGCTGGGCGCGGTAGGCAATGTACTTGCCATCCGCTGAATACAGCGGAGTGTTGTCAGCAGCCTTGTTTTCGGCAGTGATGTTCCTAGTTGCGGCGAGCGCCTGGGCGGCCGAGTCGCCCGCCTGCACACTGACTGTCCATAGATCATTATTGGTTGAGATCGCCGGCTCGGGATCGTGGTTCGAGGCGTAGCAGATTTCCATCCCGTCAGGCGAGAAGGCGTAGTTGTCCTGGCCGCCGAGTGAGAAGACGGGCGCATCGTATTCGCCGGGGGTGAGATCGCGAGGGCTGGCGTAGAGACAGGCACTCTCGCCGCGCCGGGCGGACGAGACGTCCGCTCCCACACAAGTCACAAAGAGATGGCTGCGCTTCCCTTCTGTGTAGGCATTCCAGTGACGATAGAGCAGGTGGATGAAAATCTGCGCTTTTACTTTCGAGTTCTTCGCTTCGTCGAGTTTCTTTTCGTTACAGGTTTGCTCTGCGGCAGATGGGCCGTCGCATTCGGGATAGACATCGGACTTGAACAGAATGTTCTGCCCATCGGGCGACCAGAGTTCGCCGTCTGCTTCCGTGGCAATCGAAGTCAATTTGTGAGCGGCAGTGACTTTGCCTTCCACGCCATCGAAATCGGCGATCCAAATTTGCGAGCCGCCCTCTTTCGTAGAAATGAATGCGAAGCGCTTGCCATCGGGCGCCCAGCGCGGACGATCGGCGTCCTGGCCGGAGATGATTTCCTTTTCCTCTCCACCTGCGGCCGGCACCAGCCACACGTGCGGCGTTCTGGTATTGGCGGCAAGATCAACGTCCACCGCGGCAAACAAGAGCCATTTGCCATCGGGTGAGACTTCCGGCTCTTCGATTCGCTTCAACTTCATCATGTCTTCGAAAGTAAAGGGGCGTTTGGCCTGTGGGAATGACGGCAGAACGGCAGTGACCACGAGGGCTAAAGAAAACCAGCGATACATGAGTCCCTCCGGGGCAAAAGGCATAGTGTATCGGGAAAGCGGGGCGGGAACATTCGGCGTTTCGAATACGTTTCCGCGAATTGGCCGATGCGGCGGCGGTAGCGTCGTTGACTTAGGCCCAAAACCGACCTAACATGAGCGGCCAACCTCTTTTAGTTCCTCATGATTGGGCAAACCATCTCGCATTACCGGATCGTGGACAAACTCGGCGGTGGCGGGATGGGCGTTGTCTATAGGGCGGAAGACCTGACCCTGGGCCGTTTCGTAGCCCTGAAGTTTCTACCCGATGACGTCGCCCATGATGCCCAGTCGCTCGAGCGCTTTCGCCGGGAGGCGCGGGCGGCGTCGGCGCTGAACCACCCCAATATCTGCACCATCCACGAAATCGGGGAGCACGAAGGACGCCCCTACATCGTGATGGAGTATCTGGAAGGGCAGACGCTCAAGCATCGCATCGCCAACCGGCCGATGGAACTGGAGCTGCTGGTGCCGCTGGGAGTTGAGATCGCCGACGCGCTCGATGCGGCGCACAGTGAAGGCATCATTCACCGCGACATCAAGCCGGCCAATGTTTTTGTGACCAAGCGCGGGCACGCCAAGATTCTCGACTTCGGCCTGGCGAAGATGGCGCCCACGCCGACGCGAGTGCCGGCTGGGGTGGCGACGGAAGCGACCGCCGGTTTCAGCGTGGACCATTTGACGAGCCCGGGCACGGCGCTGGGCACGGTTGCTTACATGTCGCCGGAGCAGGTGCTGGGGAAGCCGCTGGACCCGCGCGCCGACCTGTTTTCGTTTGGCGTGGTGCTGTACGAAATGGCGACCGGCATTCTGCCCTTCAGCGGAGAAACATCGGGCGCGATTTTTGATGCCATCCTGCATAAGACCCCGGTTGCGCCGGTGCGGATGAATCGGGAGGTGCCGGCCGAACTGGAGCGCACGATCAACAAGGCCCTGGAAAAAGAGAGAAACTTCCGCTACCAGAGCGCGGCGGAGATGCGGTCTGACCTCGAACGGCTGCGGCGCGATACTGTGACCAGCCATGTGACGGCAGCCAGTTCAGGGACGGTCGCGGCTGCACCGGATTCCGGAGCCGTGCCCATCGGCCCGCTTACGCCGGCTTCCGGCTCGCCGGTTGCCGTGGCGCCGGCTTCGCCGTCAGGCGGGACCTCATCGCAAGCGGTGCACGGGGTCGAGACCCCGAGTCACCGCCTGCTGTGGAAGCTGATGATTCCTTCCGTGGTGGCGATTGCCATACTCGCCGCAGTGGTGGCGTATTTCATTCATCCCGCGGCCAAGCAGCTCAGCGAGAAGGACACGGTGGTGCTGGCCGATTTCTCGAACACGACCGGCGACCCGGTATTCGATGACGCGCTCAAACAGGCGCTCTCGGTGCAACTGGAGCAGTCTCCGTTCCTGAATTTGCTCTCCGAACGGAAGATCAGCGAAACCCTTCATCTGATGAGCCGCGCTCCGGGGGAACGGGTCACGCCAGAAGTGGCGCGCGAAATCTGTCTGCGGACGGGAAGCAAGGCGGTGCTGGCGGGAACGATTTCGAGTCTCGGCGATCAGTACGTGATTGGGCTTGCGGCGACAAGCTGCAGCACCGGGGACGTGCTGGCCGAGGAGCAGGCGCAGGCGGCAAAGAAAGAAGATATTCTGAAGGCCCTCGACTCGGCGGCCTCGGCGCTGCGAAATAAGCTCGGCGAATCGCTCGCCTCGGTGCAGAAGTTCGATGTGCCGATCGAGGCCACGACGCCTTCGCTCGAGGCGCTCAAGACCTTCAGCATGGGCGTAACCACGGCGCGGGAGAAAAGCGATGCCGATGGCATCCCCTTCTTCCGGCGGGCCATTGAGCTGGATCCAAACTTCGCGGTGGCTTATGCCACTCTGGGGCTTTCGCTGAACAATATTGGCGAAATCAGCCAAGGCATGCAGAACATTGAGAAAGCATACAGCCTGCGAGATCGGGTGAGCGACCGGGAAAAATATCGCATTTCGGCGCTTTACTACGGCTTCGTCACAGGAGAGCTGGAGAAATCCAATCAGGTCTATGAGTTGTGGAGCGAAAGCTATCCGCGCGACTTCGTGCCTCCGAATAACATCGGGGTGGATTGCGTGATGATGGGCCAGTACGCCAAGGCCCTGACCGCGACCGAAGCTAGTATGCGGATTGATTCGACCACAGCTCGCAGCTATGGAAATCTGGGGCAACTGTACGTCGACCTCAATCGGTTCAATGACGCCAAGGCGACCTTCGACAAGGCAGCGGTGCGCAAACTCGACGGTTTTGACGTGCGCCTGCCAATGTACATGCTGGCATTCCTGAGTGGAGACCAAGCGGCGATGCAGCAGGATGTGGCGTGGAGCACTGGCCGGCCCGGGGCCGAAGACCCCATGTTGATGGCCCAGGCGGACAGCGAGGCCTATTACGGCAAAGTGGCCGCTTCGCGTGAACTTTCGCGGCGGGCGGCGGAAACTGCCCGGCGGAATGACTCGAAGGAGGCAGCGGCCATCTGGACCGCCTATGAAGCGGTGCGCGAGGCTGAAGTCGGCAACACGGCTGAAGCCAAAAAGCAGGCGGAGGCGGGCCTGGCGTTGTCTCCGGGAAGGGACGTGGAGATCCTGGCAGCGCTGGCCCTGGCACGAAGCGGGGACCTGGCGCAGGCGCAGACTCTGGCCGACAAACTGGACAAGCAGTTTCCGCTCAACACCATTGTGCAGGGATATTGGCTGCCAAGCGTTCGCGCCAGCATAGAGCTGGCGCGGAACAGCCCTAAAGGGGCAGTGGATCTGCTCCATGCCACCGATGCTTACGAACTGGGGCAGCCGAATCCTCTTCAAATAGGCACACTTTATCCGGTCTATCTTCGCGGACTGGCGGACCTGGCGCTTCATGACGGCAGCGCGGCGGCTACCGAGTTCCAGAAATACTTCTCGCATCGCGGCATCGTGGTGAATTTTGTGTTCGGCGCGTTGGCCCATCTGCAGGTGGCGCGGGCCTATGCGGCATCGGGCGACAGCGCCAAAGCCAAAGCCAGCTACGACGATTTCTTCGCGCTGTGGAAGGATGCCGACCCGGACGTCCCGATCCTGAAAGATGCCCGGGCCGAGTATGGGAAGCTGAAGTAGTTATCCTCGTTGGGATAACACGCGCCTACTATGGCTTTTTCCACAGCGCTCAGGTACAATAAAAATGCGTTTGATCTTTGCGGTTCTTTGCAATTTGCAGTATCTCCGCTCAACCCAGCGTGACCTGCCCTGCAGAAAATCCAGCGAGTTTCAGCGCAATCTCAAAGCAAAAAGGAACTAAGCAACAACATGGAAACAGGAACAGTGAAGTGGTTTAACGACGCCAAGGGCTATGGTTTCATCAGCCGCCAGAACGGCGAGGATGTATTTGTGCATTTCTCGGCGATCCAGGCGAACGGATTCCGCAGTCTGCAAGAAGGCCAGCAGGTGCAATTCGATGTGGTCAAGGGTCCCAAGGGCTGGCAAGCGGAGAATGTGAAGGGCGTCTAAGCCGCTTTACAAAAACTCGCAAAACAAGGGCGGCCGCGAGGCCGCCCTTAGTGTTTATGGCCAACAACAGGAACGAAAGAGCCTGATCAAAAGACGCTCTCTGAATTGAGGAGCCTAGGCGCCGAGCGACTGCTCGGCCGCGGCCTGGGAGTCGAAGATGCGAAAAAGATTCTCTACGTGAGTGACTTTCAGGGCGTTCACCACCCGCTGATTCACCCCCACCAATGCCAAGCTGCGCCCCTGCTTGCTGTGGCTAACCTGAGCCCCGACCAGGGCGCCAATGCCGGCAGAATCCACGTAGGGAACATTGGTGAAATCTATAATCAGCCGATGCGATTGGTCGGAGCGGATTTTGGATTGAAAATCGAACAGGTTAGAGATCACGAGCGGCCCGCTGAGCCGCAGGACGCGATCGCCATCGCGGGTTCCAGCCGCATCTTCAATCGAAAGAGGGTCGGTTCGCATGCCGGGATATTAGCGTCCCCAACGCGGGGAAATGTTAACACCGGGTTAATTTTGCCGCAAACCATTCTGCGCAGGATCTCGCCGATATTTCACCGGCATAGAAGAGAGACCTTACGGCGTGCACAAAAAGAGGGACCTTATCGCGTGGGGAGAGAGTCCACTGGGCTAAGATCCCTTGGGCAGTGCATCGCTCTGGAACGTCAATCAAGCTAAACACGGCGGGAGACGATGAGGGGTAAAGAATCGGTAAAATCGGGTAAAGTCTTGTAAATACGGGTCGAAGAATTGCGAATCGAAGGATGTGGGTCAGGATTTTGCCGGGTCGGGGCCGCGCATGGGCCGGAACAGGACGGTCAGCAGACCGAGCAGCGAAATCAGGGAAATCACGCCCAGCGAGATCACGCAGTAAATGCACCAGACTCCCAGAACGCGCGCTTCGATGTGCGCGAGATATAGCGAGAAGGCAAGCCCGAGCAGGGTGGCAATGAGAAGAAGCTTGTAGGAGCGGCGCAGGGCGAGCACGCCCAGCAGAATGTAGCCCGCGACTCCGATCTCAGCGACAGGAATTTTCCAGATCATGGCATAGGGACTGTGGTTCACGATGCCGCAATCCCAGCGGTCGTTGATGTCGCAGGGCGCTTCGCCGTATGCACGATAATGCTCGCGCAGCGCGAGCGAGGCGGCCGCAATGCCGATCACAGCTAGAAAAACGAGTATCCAGCGCATAAGCCCTCTCGGGAGATCTCAGCCGGAGTGGGACAGCGAGTCGGCAGTGTCTTTGAGCAAGTCGCCGACCTGCCAGTCATTGCCGTGATACCACTTGAAGATTCTACCGTCTGGTGCAATCACGGCGGTGCTGAGGGAGTGAGTTATCAGGCCACCCCCCTCCTGGTACGTCACCCCAAAATAGCTCGCAATTCTTGGCAGATCGGCGGTGCGAGGGACAACGAACTCCCAGTGGCGAAAGAGCGATGGCTGTTTGCCGCCATATGCAAGCCCATAGGAGTAAAGGATTTGGGGCGTATCGTGCGCCGGATCGAAGCTAATGCTTAGGAGATGCGTCTTGCCCGCCAACGCAGGATTTTCGAGGAGATCGCGATTGATCTCGGCAAATTCTCCGCTCACTCGAGGACAGTAATCCGGAAACGGACATCGTGTGTAGATGAAAGTGATGAGCAAGGTCATTCCCCGATATTGATTGAGCGCGACGCGCTTGCCGTTCTGGTTGGTGAATTGGAAATCGGGTACCGAGTCGCCGGGCGCTGGGATGTGCATTACAGCTATGGGTTTCGGAGGTGGGGAACCGGAACGCTGAGTGATGATGACGTTCTCCAACCAATATCTTTCACCCTGCACGACAACGTCCGCGGTGATGACGTCGCCCGCCGCTAGCTCATCGAGCACCGTGGCTGGCCTCACCGGATAGGACATGGTCATAGCGTCCATAAATCCGGGGATGGCTTCGCTGTCCAGGTTCACCATGCCGCTCTGCTTGTCCACAGAAACGACCTTGCCTTTCATCTGGTAACGCTTGAGGCCAGGCTGACTGGCGCTCTCGGTGCCGCCCTGGCTGGCCTTGCTCGCGGTGCGATTGCAGGCCACGACGAAAAACGCAGGCAGCAGGCAGAGCCCGATGATCACAATCTGAGGCAAAGTCGAACTGCGAATGGCACTGACCTTCATTTTTTCGTGATCCTCATCCCGTGCTCTGCATTCTAGTAGTGAAAACGATAGCGAAGCTGAACGTAGATCTCGCGGGGATTGTTCCAGTGGAAACCACCGAAGGTTAGACTGTTATCGAGTTCGACCCGGCGATTTGCGACATTGAGCGCATTGACCGCCGCGGAAAAACGCTCACCGAAATCTTTGCCGATGCCAAGATCAAAGGTGGTATGGCCGGGCAAGTAATCTCCGGGATAGGGCTGGCCAGGGAAGCCGTTCGAAAATCCGGAGCCGTAATAGACGTTGGTCGAGACGAAGCTGCGCCGGGGAAGCGAGACATCGCCGCCGACATTAAGCGTGTTGCGCTGATCGTGGTCGAGCGGTGAGAGCTCGGGAAAGACCGTGAAATCGGTAAGACCTCCGGTGATGGTGCCGCTGCCTTCGGCGATCTGATTGGAGTAGGCGAGATGCAGGCCGGCGCGATGGGCGATGCGCGGCGAGCGCAGCGTCAATTCCCAGCCGCGAATCACCGCCTGCGAGACGGTCAACGGAAAAAAGATGCTGGAATCGCCGATGTTGTTGTGGTCGAGGAAATTCACGACGTTGGTGCGGAAGGTATCGGCATCAAGCACCCAGCCGCGGTAGGGGATAGTCACGCCGAACTGGTGTTCCTCGTCGCGCTCGCCGTGCAGAGCAACGAAGCCCAGGCCCTGTCCCTCGCTAAAGTCAATCAGCGCCGGACCAGAGACGGTTTCGAGGGGTGGGGCCTGATAGTAGTGCCCATAGAAAGCGCGAAAGGTCCAGAGCAGTTTTGGAACTGTGACCGTGGTTCCGAAGCGCGGGCTGATGGCGGTTTCATCCACCGGCGGAGTAATGGCCGTGGACGAAAAACTACCTTCCGCGAAGCGCGTGGGACGCAGGCCGGCAATCAGCGTTACCCAGCGCACCGGGGTGAATTTCTCGTCCAGAAAAAAGGTTTCCTGATTGGCGTTGGGATGCTCGACGTCGGTAAGCGGCGCGTTGCCACTGCCATCGTTGAAGATCGCGCCGAAGGTCTGGTTGTCCCGCTGATAGAAGCTGAAAAAGCCTGCCTGCAGGTTGTTGCGGGCGAAATTGGCGGAAAAACTGGCCTGGCCGCCGGCATAGGTTGAGCCCCGATCTTCGGTGGTGGCTACCGGGGTGTCGTTGGGTGAGCTGTCATAGTTGCCGCTGTTGTAGTGATAGAAGGGCGAGATGGTCATCATGAGTTGCGACGAAAAGGTGTGCACCCAGGAGAAGATAAGGCCGGCATCGGCTTCATGCTGGCCGTCGCGCAGGCCGATGCTAGGGTACTGGGGAGTGAAATCGTTCGCGGCGATGGCGCCGTTCTCGATGTCGTTGGGATTGGGGTCGTAGGGGATCTGATAATAGTCCTTGCGCAGCGAGGTCACCAGCCGGAGCTGGTTGGTAGGATCGGCATTGAAGATGAGCGAGCCGAACCCGCCGTAGCCGTTTTCGGCATCATGCACGATCTGAGGAACCGGGGGCTGCAGACCGAGGTTGCTGCGGTTTCCATTGATGCTGGCGTAATAGGCGAACCGCTCGGTATGGCTGCCAAAGCTGAGGTCGTCGTCGGTCTGGTAGAAATTGCCGGCGCTCATGACCAGCTCGCCTTCGTTGTTGCGCTCGAAGCCGGTGCGGGGAACGACGTTGAAGACTCCGTAGGTGCGGTCGCCGTATTCAGCGCCGTAACTGCCGCGGTTGGCTTCGAGATAGTCAATGTCATTGGGATCGAACTGGGGGCCGACGTTGACGGCGATGGCGGTGTTGATGACCGGGACTCCGTCGAGCAGCCACATGGTCTGGTGGCCACCGCGGATGTGCAGCATGTCATGGGTGAAGTAAGCACCGGGAACGAAGTCGGTGATCATGGCGAGGCTGTTGGTGCGGCTGGCGCCGGGCGTGCGGTCGATATCGGCGCGGTCAATGAGCGTGATGGGCGTGGCGGTATCGGTCGGGACAACCACCGGGGCTCCGGAAACGGTGACATTCTCCTTGGCGGAGGCGACCACGAGCTGAAAATGCAGGACTGGCTCCGTGCCGGACTCGACGAGCACGGGTTGCGCGGTTTGCGCGAACCCGGGGCTGGCGACGCTGACCGTGTATTCCCCGAGGGGCACTCCGATCAAGGAAAACTCCCCATTGGGGTCGCTGTTCACGGTTTTGGCCCAATCCGAGTCCTTGGCGCGCAACATTACCATCGCGCCCTGCACGGGGCGGTGCTGCGGGTCGTGAATGATCCCGCGGATGGAACCGAAAATTGTGGCGTAGGCGAACGCAGAGAATAAGAGCAGCAAACTGAGAAAGGACAACCGGACGGAGGTCATGAGTTCTCCACCTGATTTCCGAGCCATGAAGATGCGATAGCTCGAGATGCCAGCGATTGAACTAAAGACTTCGCCCCCTGCGGGGCGAACAAAGGAACAGCCAGCTAAGCGACAGTGGAGAAGGGCGGACCGCGAACTGAAGAGCTACGGAACGGGGCTGCGGGTTGAAAAGCCAGGTTGCGGAGCGAGCGGAGCGAGGTTAACGGCAGGGCGGGAGAGGCAAGACCGGAAGGATGCACCGCCACCCAATTCGGAACGACCAGGAAGTGCCGGCAATTTCCCGGACAGGTGTAAAAAGACCCAAAGGTGGCCGTTTGCTCCGAAGCAGCACCGTGGTCGTGCATCCGGCAGTGATCGCGCCGGCAGCAGTCCGGGGGAGACGACGCCGATAGCGCCAGAAGAGCCGGAGCAAACAAGCTCACCAGCAGCACAACGAGCAGGAATCTGGTGGTCAGGCGATGCATGCCGCGGTCGTCCGTAGCGAAATGATAAGCCGGGAGTTGTAGGCACGCAAGTGTAAGCTTGGCGTACAACTCCCGTGCGGTAGAACCTCTTTACATCGCAGGGCAGACTACGAGCCCCGTTTCGCGTCGCTTCTGATGCTTAGCGCGAACGAAGAGTTACTTGGCGCCTTTGAGCTGCGCCCGCAAGCACTCAGCGGCCGACGATGTCGCCCTTCAAGCCTGAGATGGCCCCCAGGACTTCGCTCTTCTCCCGGCTTTGAACATTGAATTTGTCGAGCGTTGCCACCAGGAGCTTCACCGAAGTGTTCCAGTCATCTTCAGTAATGTTCAAGCCGGTGTGGGCGGTCTTCATATCGCGGCCCAGGTAAAAACACGGGCCGCCGGTCGCCTGGCAGAGAAAATCCACCACGTGCTGGCGAATGCGCTTTTGGGAATCGGTGCTGGTGCCCTTGAAAAAGCGCCCCAACTGCGGGTCGGTGGCCAGGCGGCCGATGAAATCATCGGTGACGGCAGCTACAGCGTCATAGCCGCCGAGGCGCTTGTAGAGAGTGAGTTCCTGGGCGGCGGCCCGGCCCAGACATAGTGAACCAACGGGTGCGACCAGAGCGAACACTAACAGAGTCGAATTGAGGAAATTCTTACAGGCAATGTTCATTGGTCATCTCTCCAGAAGTAGATTTTCGAAAGGAGTACGACTAAGGCCCCAAAACGGATTGCCCCGCAAGTTGGTGAGTTTGTCCGCGTAAAGCTCGGGGCTGTCAAGCGAACCCGGCCGCAAGTTGAGACAGCAAAATCCGCTGTGTTAGCATCCTTGACTTTGGCGAGCGGCCGGCTTTCTTCATAGCGTTTGTCCTCTTTCGATTTCTGCTTCAACAGGACCGAGGCGGCAGAGGTTGACCCGGCCTCTCGCAAGGAGCGAACCCGTGAAGGTTTATGAAGGCGTAAACATCCGCAATGTGGCGTTGATGGGACACGGACATGCGGGCAAGACGTCGCTGGTTTCGGCCCTGCTGTACACGGCGGGCTCGACCCAGCGGCTGGGGCGGGTGGATGACGGCTCGGCTACAACGGATTACGACGATGAGGAAATCGCGCGCAAGATGTCCATTACGGCGGCCCTGGCTTACGTGGAGTGGGGCAAGATCAAGATCAATCTGATCGATACGCCCGGCTTCAACATGTTTGTGCATGAAGCCAAGATGGTGCTGCCGGTGGTGGACGCGGCGCTCATCGTGGTTGACGGAGTCGCGGGCGTGGAAGTGGTGACGCAGCGGGTATGGAATTACTGCGAGGAATACAAGACACCACGCGTGATCGTGGCCAGCCGCATGGACCGCGAGCGGGCTGATGCCGGGCGCGTGCTGGAATCGCTGGCCAGTGCGTTTGGACGGACGGTGATTCCGCTGGAGCTGCCGATCGGCAAAGAGAAAAATCTGAGCGGCGTGGTGGACCTGGTGCGGATGAAGGCGTACACCTACGAACTTGGCGGCAACGGGAAGGGGAAAGAAGGCGAGATTCCGGCAGAGATGAAAGCGGTGGCGCAGGAGGCCCATGAAAAGCTTGTGGAGATCATCGCAGAGGGCAACGACGCGCTGATGGAGGAATTCTTCGACAAGGGGACCATACCCGAGGAACATCTGATTCCCGCGCTGCATGATGCCATCCGCGAGGACCGGATTTTTCCCGTGTTGTTTGCGTCGGGACTGGGCAACATCAGCGCCGACCGGCTGATGGATTTTATTGTCGAGTTCACGCCCGCCGCTACCGAGCATGAAGCCGTGCGCGGTGAGGTGACGTCGGGAAATGGCGAGCCGCCGCAAAGGAAGGAATCCGACAGCGAGCCGGTTTCTCTCTTTGTATTTAAGACTGTTTCCGACGCGTTTGCCGGGCGGATTTCCTACTTCAAAGTTTTTTCCGGCGTGCTGAAAAATGATGCGACGCTGCAGAACTTTACCCGCAATTCACAGGAAAAACTGGCGCATATTTCCATCATGCAGGGTAAGAGCGCCGTGCCAGTCACGGAGCTGCACGCGGGAGATCTCGGCGCGGTGGCCAAGCTTAAGGACACTCTTACCGGCGACACGTTGGGCGATAAGTCTGCGCCGATCCAGTATGCGAAGGTGAAGCTGCCGGAGCCGGCGATCACCTTTGCGATCGAACCGAAGACGCGAGCCGATGAGGACAAACTGGGCACCGGCATCCATAAGCTGATGGAAGAAGATGCGATGCTGCGCTTCTTCCGCGACCCGCAGACGAAAGAATTCCTGATCGCGGGGACCGGGCAGCAGCACATAGAAGTGGCTGTTTCCAAGATGAAGAAGCGCTACCACACGGAAGTGAATTTGAAGGCGCCGAAGGTTCCATATCGCGAGACGATTCGCGGCCGGGCCGACGTACAGGGGCGGCACAAAAAGCAGACCGGTGGGCACGGCCAGTATGGCGACTGCAAGATCAAGATGGAGCCGCTACCACGGGGGAGCGAGTTCGAGTTCGTCAACGATATTTTTGGCGGTGCGATCCCAAGGAACTTCATTCCGGCGGTGGAAAAGGGGATCAAAGACGCAGCCGCGCGCGGATATCTGGCGGGGTATCCAGTGGTGGATTTCAAAGTCGTGCTCTACGACGGCTCGTATCACGACGTGGATTCAAACGACCTGTCGTTTCAGTTGGCCGGACGCATCGCGTTCAAGAAAGCCATGGAGCAGGCCAAGCCCACACTGCTCGAGCCGGTGATGGCGGTCGAGATCACGGTGCCCGATGAATTTGCCGGCACGATTATGGGCGACCTGAACAGCCGGCGCGGCCGCATCCAGGGAATGGACAATAAGGCGGGCAACACGGTGGTGAAGGCTGAAGTGCCGATGGCCGAAATGCTGACCTATGGCGCGGATTTAACTTCCATGACCCAGGGCCGGGGCAGCTTCGGCATGGAGATGCACCACTACGACGTGGTCCCGGCACAACTGCAGGAGAAAATCATCGAGAAGGCGAAGGCTGAGCGCGGCGAGGTGAAGGAAGAAGAGGAGTAGCACCGCTGTCATCGCTCCCCAAGGCAAGTCTGCCGCCCCATTGAATCGCGTTTTCCACAAGGTTGATCCGGTCACACAAGGGATTCTGCCCAGCAGGGGAAGCAAACAAGGCAATGGGCGCGGATTTTCACAGTTGACTTTGCCCAGACGGCGGCGCTAAATGAGCCCATCGGGTTTCTATTCGGGGGCGTTCTGCGCCACAAACCGATGAGACAAAGGAAACCTGTCAGGAGCTGAGATGAACAAAGCTGATCTAATCAACCGCATCGCCGCCGGTAGTGGCATCAGCAAAACGCAAGCCGCGACGGCCATTGACACCGCCGTGGAAAGCATTACCAGCGCACTGAAAAAGGGGGACCGGGTCGCGCTGATTGGGTTTGGGACTTTCTCGATCTCCCAGAGAAAAGCCCGTAACGGGCGGAATCCGCAGACCGGCGCCACCATCAAAATTGCCGCTCGCCGAGTTGCGAAGTTCACCCCCGGGGCCGAGTTGAAGAAGGTGGTCAATCGCAAGTAGCGTGGGTTTCGATCCGCAATGGCAGGGATGGGGCCCTGCCTTTTTTATTTGTTTCAAATCCTCGCTCGATTTACGTGCAGGCTTGCGCTGCGTTTGCTGAATCCTTCAGGGGTTGGATAGAATCTATAGGTTGCGCGATTCCGGAGACCCCATGAAGGCAGGTATTCATCCCGCTTACTACGAAGTGCGCGTGATCTGCGCTTGCGGCAACAGCTTTACGACCCGATCTACCCACAAGGGCGACATTCACGCTGAAATCTGTTCGAGCTGCCATCCTTTCTTCACCGGCAAACAGAAGCTGGTAGATACGGCTGGACGCGTGGAGCGCTTCCGCCGGAAGTACGCGAAGGCGGAAACCGCGAAGAAATAAGCGCGCGACGGAATTCGTTCAAACCAAAGCCTTCGCACGGAGGCTTTTCTTGCTTACGGCTGATCTCGAACCGAGCCGTGCTTTTGCAACATTCGCCAGACGAGCGCGACCGGCAGTCCCACTACATTTGAGTAGTCGCCCTCGATGCGCGGAATCCATCGCGAGGCCCAACCCTGAATCGCATACGCGCCGGCCTTATCCATGGGTTCGCCGGTGGCGATGTAGGCCTGAATCTCGGCTCCAGTGATCGCCGACATCGTAACCAGGGTGGTTTCCGAGCAGACTTCCTCAGCGGTCGCTTCCTGGTTTTGGCTTCCGGTTGGAACGATCAGGCAGACACCGGTGATGACTTGATGGGTTTTGCCGGAGAGCAAACGCAACATACGCGCGGCATCGGCCGAGTCGCAGGGCTTGCCGAGAATTTGCCCTTCAATGACAACGACCGTGTCGGCGCCCAGCACCGGGTCGCTGGTTCTTACCGAAGAAACCAGGCGGGCTTTTGCGCGAGCCAGGCGTTCGGCGCAGTGGTTGCCGCTTTCGCTGGCGAGCGGTTCTTCCAAAATGTGCGCCGGCTGCACGACGAATGAGATTCCGGCGTTGCGCAAAAGCTCCTGGCGGCGCGGCGAGGCCGAAGCGAGAACCAGCATGACTTCGCGATTCTAATGGTTGATGACATGCGCGCGCACCGAGCCAATCAATTTGCCGAAGGGATGGCGGATTCCGCTCTCGAAGATGGTTTCATCGCGACTGTTCTTTCGCATGGCAGAAGACGCATTGTATCGAAATCGCTTCCGCTGAAGTCGGTGCCATGCTAAGC
>Ga0335078_10002718_pt1 | contig 26669 bp, 31 predicted proteins | sample Lox_Sample_32_FD_206711 | JGI IMG/M metagenome (GOLD analysis project Ga0335078, IMG submission 206711) | Soil microbial communities from Loxahatchee National Wildlife Refuge, Florida, United States - Lox_Sample_3.2 | ecosystem: Environmental > Terrestrial > Soil > Wetlands | place: USA... | reverse complement strand
CCCCACCGCTCAAGTTTCGCGATGAGAAGCGCCGATATGGGGTGACCGGCAGCAATCCGCGTGAATGGGAACCGACTCTATGAGTGCTTAGTGGTGGAGAGTTTACGTTACGAGGCCATTACAGTCAGATGTATGGTCCGCCGCCGAACTGCAAGAGGTTTGAAGTTCGGCGAAGCTCATGGATGACTGGATTGGCACTCCTAGCTAGCTAGCTCTTGCATGGCGAACTCTGCGGATGCGATATCCAGTACGTTCTGGAGATGTCGCAGCCGAACGTATCGCGGCACCTCACGTACCTGAAGAATTGTGGCTTGGTGTTGGACCGCCGCGACGGCCCCCGCATCTTCTATCGACTGGCCGAGGCTAGGTCTGGAGGCAAAAAACAGCTTCTTCGGCAGGCCTTCAAAGGCGAGGAGATTCTTCAGGAAGACACGCGCAATCTGAAGGAAGCGATCCAGTCGGGTTCCTGTACGCGGAGTGAGTGGCGGCCCTACTCGGCATTAGCAGGGGCACGGAGCGAAGGTCGAGCGTGAAAGCGCAGACGGAGAGTTTACGGCATTTACGGCAGCACCGATGGCAATGGCCACAGCCCCGAAGCGGTTGAACTTGCTTTGAGCGCTTCTATCTGACGCTGTGGGTCGGAGGTTTACGCACTTGACCCTGGAACCAATTCCAGGGTGTAAGCTCGAATCGAGAGGACGGTTCGATGCGCTCTGGGGAACTAGCCCGGCTGACTGGTATCAGCACTGACACCTTAAGGCACTACGAAAGACTAGAGCTGCTGCCGAAACCGCCGAGGACAAGCGGCGGCTATCGAGACTATCCTCCCGACGCGCTGGAGCGGGTTCGCTTAATTCGGCGCGCTATGAGCGTCGGCTTTTCACTGCCTGAGCTGACGACAATTCTAAAGATGCGGGATGGCGGAGTGCCTCCCTGCCGTCGAGTACAAGCCATCGCGGAGTCAAAGCTGCAACAAGTCAAGCATCAGATCCAAGACCTTACTGAAATGCGCGATCATCTCGACGCGCTGCTGAGGGATTGGAAAGTCAAGCTGGCTCGTACACGAAAGGGAGAACCGGCACGGTTGTTAGAGACTGTGCCGCGAGAATTCACGCGAGCCGGCCTGCGCTCGCCCCTAACGAAGAAAAGACAGGAAGAACCGCCGCACGTGAATGGTTGCGGTCCCAATCGCTCCTTCAACGGGAGGCTCTCAACATGGGTAAAACCAAGGCAATTTTGAACAGCGCCATCGTTCTCTACTTTTTGATCTGCTTTGAAATCCTGATCATGATCAGCCCCTTCGCGGGCTTCTTCTATTCCGCATTCAATCCGGTTCTGCTGGGCTTAGCAAAATTCCGGGCCACGAAATGGCTCAGTGCGTTCTTCTTCACCCACATGGTTGTGCCGCCCAATGCGCCCTTGAAGGTCGTGCGTGTGATGGGCTCGATCTTGTTCTTGGTCGGCATTGCCATCTTTCTCATTTGTGCAATTCAGGTTTATTCGCACAAGTTCCTAAAGAAAGGGGCTGTTCTGAAAGGACTGTATCGCTGGATCAGACATCCCCAATACCTTGCGCTCGCGATTGCGGGCGTCGGCCTCGCAATCCTCTGGCCCCGGTTCATCGTTGTGGTTTTGTGGCTCGCGATGGTTTTGGTTTACCACGCCTTGTCTAATGACGAGGAGCGGCGCATGCTCGGGCAGTACCCGGCCTACAACGATTACATGCGACGAACGGGTATGTTCCTGCCGAAATCGTTTGAAAGCTCGGTGGCGTTCACAAACATCGCTGGTAAGGTCTCCCTGTTTGTGCTGATTGCGATCTGCTCAATCGGAGGGGCATTTCTCCTGCGGGAGTACACGGTAAAGCATCTTCCGCTTTGGACAGGGTCGAACGTGGTCGCGCTCGCAGTGCTGCCCGAAGATGAGCCGATGATGCAGCACAGGATGCCGGAAATCCTCAAGATGGACGAGGTTCGTTCCCGACTGAACGGCAACGAGTCATATATCGCTTATTTTCTGCCGACGAACTACGTCATGCAGGGACTGATTGCCGACACCGGCGGCGATTGGCAACTCTATAAGCGCCATCACTCAATCGGCAGGTTTACAGACTGGATTTTTCACCCCTTCAGCCACCTGGGAGGAGCACAGCATTCCGCCTTCGAGCCTACACAGCATTCCGAACACAGCATGCTTGCTGGTTCGGTGAGACGACTCATCTTTCTGAAGGTATCGAACGTCGCTGTCACCAAACCAGTCGATGTGTTTGCGGTGAATGCCGTTCGGACACCCGATTTCATGGTCGATCTGGATGTGCACAGTCTGAGTGTGCTCGATCTGAAACCCCTGCCTGTGGAGACAGCTTGGGGCAGAGTGCCAACACCTGCATTCTGATTGGTGAGTGACAGTGACCGTGGCGCGCGAACCCGAAGCTGCAGAGCGACATCCTTCTCTTCTGAATCTCGCATTTGCGTTTTTGAAGATCGGCACACTCGGATTCGGTGGCGGAATGGCCATCATCGCTCTCATGGAGCGGGAACTCGTGGGGAGGAGGCGCGTGATTGAGGCGGACGAGTTCCTTCATGGAGTTGGCCTCGGCCAGCTCCTGGGACCATTTGCCGTGAATACCGCGCTGTTTGCCGGTTACCGGCTATACGGAACTCTTGGAGGACTGGTTTCGGCGTGTGCTTTCATGGCGCCGTCACTTGTACTAGTCCTCATTCTTTCGTGGCTGTATTTCTCCTATCACGCGATTCCAGCGTTGCAGAGCGCGGTCGCGGGACTCGGTCCGGTGGTAATCGCCCTGATATTGAGCGCAGCCTGGTCGATGGGCAGGAAAGCGTTCCGATCATGGATTACTGTGCTTTTGTGTGCGGCGGCGACGATCGCCGGACTGTACAGAATCAATCCTGTCTATGTCCTCGTTGCGGCTGGGATCCTCGGTCTGGTACTCAGTAAGCGTCTCGGTGTTAATGGCGCTCCGCCCGTAGTTGATGAACCCAAGGCACCTTATGTGAGCAAGGAATTGGGCGCGGGCATTTTCTTGTGGCCTCTTTCGCTTCCTGCGGCAGCCGGAGGCGCGTCGCTCGTGCAACTCTTCTTTACGTTCTTCACAATAGGGCTTGTCTTTTTCGGCGGCGGTTTCGTCCTCATCCCTGTTCTGCACCAGACTCTTGTCGTGAGGCTCGGTTGGCTCAGCCCTCAGGAATTCATCGACGGCGTTGCCATCAGTAATCTCACGCCAGGACCGATCTCCGTGTTGGCGACCTTCGCTGGCTATCGACTCCGGGGCATAGCAGGAGCGCTGGCTGCGACTGCCGCCCTGTACTTCCCGGCCGTAATCGTGATGCTCATACTGTGCCGTCAATATGAACGCTTGAAGAGCCGCAGAGAGACGCAGGCATTCCTGGCAGGGGTCGCTCCTGCGGTCATTGGTCTGGTGTTGAGCACCGCCATGCTTCTGGCTTCCGGAACCATGCATTCCTGGCGGGCGTTCGCCTTTACGAGTCTTGCGCTGCTGCTTCTGATTCGGTGGAGATTGCACCCAGCTTTGATACTCGCTCTGGGCAGTGGCCGGTACCGCAGGTATACGCCCGTAGTCCGCCTGTATTCGTGTGGCTCGAACGCAACACGAGCTCGAAGTGAGGGCGTGGTGCAGCGCTCGTAAGCTTGCCAACTCCCCTGTTGACGATCCAGAAACTACCCAGGAGTTCCCCGATTAACCGCCAAAATCTGGAAGCGATTTCACCTGACGGATTGCAATAAACGCTGGGATTCGCACTATCGGCTATGCCGAGTTATTTGTGCTGTTCTGCCGTCTTCTTGGCGCCCATGTGGTTGCCGAACAAAGTAGTTGGCGCTTGTCACATCCTGACATCCGGCAATCCCTCTGCGAAAAACCACCGCTTACGAGAAAATATCATCGAGGAGTATGCGACCGACCGGTCGCGTCTATCGCGCTCAAGTGAATCCGCGCGATCCCGATCCGCCACACCCGCCCGCAGCAAAGGTCGAGAATTGGCGCTCAACGTCCGTGGACTCACACCTGGGACATGCCAAATCACTGTCGGCGTCCTTGATACGGCGCAACAACTCAAAAACGTTTCCACACCGGCGACAATGATATTCATACAATGGCATGGGTAACTCGCTCCTTTATCAGAGAGTGAAATCCCCTATCAGACGGCGGCTACCACGGAGGCCTCGAAGATCTTCGGTTCCAAAACTATCTCGCTGTTCAGCGACCGCGACACCAAACAAGCCTTTTCCGCTTTCTCTAACAAGCGCATTCCTCGCTCGCGATCCGCTTCGTTCTGGACGGTTAACACGGGGCGCACGGTGATGCGAGTGAACCTATACCCGCCTTCGCCTTTTTCAACCCTGCCCTCTACCGACACATCTAAGGCCACCGCCGAGAATTTCGAGAATGTTGCGATGGCTTGAAATGTATTCACAAAGCACGTTGCCACAGCGGTGGTAAAGAAGTGCTCCGGAGTCCAGACACCCGCTTCGCCTTGAAATTCTGGCGGAGCCGAGAAATTGATCAAGGGCTGAACATCTTGACCTGTGGCGATGCCGTTCCTGCCACCCGTCCACCGAGCTGATGAGACGAAATTAAGACTGTTTTCCATGATTTCACGTTCCTCTGAATAAGAAATGCATTTTGAGTCGAAACTGTTACAAGCACCGATTGTGCCGCTAGGTCATTCGGAATCAGATTACATGTCTTGCAATCCACTGCCCAACAACTCGGCTGACCGCGATCACCAAGAGTGCAACTCCAAGATGTTTTGCTACTTCGGAGAGGACGCTAACCTGTCGCTGTCGGGCAAGAATGCATGTGAGAATTGCGAGCAGGGATAGACCCCAGGCCATTCCTGCAACCATGGCCAAGCGGCTTGGAATTGAAACGACAATGATCACGAAGCTGAGACAGACCACCAATCGCGTTGCGAAATTGGTAAGTGTTCCAACAAATGCATCTTTCCTCTCAAAACGCTCCGACTCCTGGTACATGTGCACGCTAAGGGAGTCGGTTAGGTTGTCGGCTACGGCGGCGATCAACAACGCGCTGATTACGCTGGCTCGGCCTGCATTTGCCGCTTCGAGCCCGGCAATCAGAGCCATGCTAGTAACAATGGCGGCGGTGCCTCCGAAGCTGATCCGGCTTGGTCGAATCATCCCCCTCACCGTAAATCGGGTAATTGGTGCGGTTGCGGTGATGCCAATCACTTTCTGCATCGCATGATCTTGGAGCGCCCAGCAGGAGCGACGATTTTCTCGACCATCCCAAAATGACGTTCGAGTACTCTCTGCTCTTGCCGAAGAAAAGCGATCGCTCGTCCGCTGCCGACAAGGGTCAAGCGAACATAAAAAAAGCTCTGATGAGACGGTTACGCGGTACATCATGCTCCATCATCAGGAAGACTCCGTGGGGCTTGAGAACTCGAACGATTTCTTCTAGAGCCTTTGCCTGTGTTTCCCCTTTCAGTTCGTAGAAGGCGTGTGAGCAGGTTATGGTATCGAAGGTATGAGCTGGGAAGGGCAAAACTCCGGCGTCGGCTTCGACAAGGTAGACGTTTTCCAGCTTTCGAGTCTTTTCTCGGGCTGCCTTCAACATGCCATGAGAAAAATCCACACCGACTGTTTTGCCATGTGGACCTACCGCGGATTGGATGTGCGGGAGAAGCGATCCCGTGCCCGTGCAGAGGTCAAGAATCGAAGAACCGACCCCTCCTGGAATCTGATCCGCCAAGAACCGCCTGGCAAGACCCTGCTTATCACCCGAGTGGAGAGCAACAAAACGATCGTAAAACTTCGAGAACGCGTTGTAGTATGCCCGCCTGCCGCGCCGCATGAGTATTCGCTCGCTCAGTGCTGTCCTCCAGCGCCCGTTTCGATGGGAGTGCCGAAAGTGGAGCTCCACTCAATAAATGAGCCAGCATAGAGTGCAGGACGGAAGCCGGCCAGCTTGAGGGTGAAATAGTCGTGTGCGGCCTGAATCCCGCCTCGGCAGTACACGATTGCCTTAATGCCTGGCTTCAGTCCTGCAGTTGCGTATCTGGCTTGAATTTCCGAAACTGGTTTCAAGACGGGATTTTGCTGACTAATGAGGTTCTCCGCCCAAAACACGTTTACCGCTCCTGGAATGTGGCCGGGCCGTGCGATCCCTTCGCTGCGTCCCATGCCGGCATAGTCCATAGGCGGACGAGCATCGACCAGAAGTGTGCTTCTGCTCGGCACGATCTCCCTCAGATTTGCGAGCTCGATCACTAATTCAGGATGAGGATGAATGGTGAGGACAGTTGGGCGTGGCTCGGCCGGGAGGGTCTTGGCTGTTTCGTGTTCTTTCGACCAGGCCTCGAGTCCGCCATCTAGGAGAGCCGCGTTGTTGCCGAGGCCCAGATAGTCGAGCGTGAAATACGCCCGAGCGGCAAGCAACCCAAGCATGTCGCCGTAAATCACCACGCGAGAGTGATCCCCAACTCCTAGCCGTTCAAACGTTGCTTTCAGGTTATCGGCCGGAGGCAGTTGATTGGGAATACCGTTGCGAGGTGCCGCGATGTCGCCCAGTGCGAGGAAGCGCGCTCCTGGAATATGTCTCGCATTGTAAGAGACTCGATCTGCGCCAACATGCAGTACCACCAAATTCCGATCAGAAAGATGTTGTGCAAGCCAGTTTGATTGAACCAGCATGCGCGAAGTATCCGGCGCGTGCTGACGAGTCGATGTCGCGCTTGCGCTTAATACCAGGACAAATGCAAATATTGCAGCCTTATGAAACATGTACCCTCCACTCGTTTACACCGTCTGTACTTCTTCCGCATTCGATCTAATCGGTGTGCTGAACCGCTGGGTTCCATGCTCCCAGCACGGTATCCGATCCGCACCCATTGACTTCGGTCTCGAGAGTGGCGTGCTGAATTTGCCATTCGTCTCTGAGATAGTTGCGGATTCGGTTGCACAAGCTTTCGGCTTGAGCAACGTCCATGTTCCGTATCAAGAGATGGGCGGTAAGAATGCGTTGCCTGGGGCCTATCTGCCAGACGTGGACATGATGCATTGCTACGTCGTTGAACCTCTGTTCCAGCCGCTGGACAAGAGAGGGAACTTGAATGTCGTCCGGCACCGCCTCTAGAAGGGTCGCTAACGCCTGCTTCAGGACCGAGAGCGCGCCCACCACAACCGCAATGACAATGACCAACGCGGCAAGGGGATCAAGGCTGGTTCCCAAACGTGTCCTGGTTGTCATCAGTGCAGAGACAACCACGAGAAGTGAAGATAGGGTGTCTTGCGACAGATGGAGAAAGGCGCTCCGCACGTTCAGATCTTGCGGATCGTGATGATGAAGAAGCAGCGCCGAGACCCCGTTCGCAAAAACAGCCACAGCGGCAACCGCGATCGTGATTCCGGTTTGGTATGGTTCTGGATGGAACAACCGGAGCAAGGCTTGTCTGATGATGAGGACCGCGGTCCCGATCAGCACAGCTGCGCTCAATACCGCGGCTACGACTTCAAGGCGTTTCAGCCCATAGGTGTGCTTGAGGCTCGGCGGCCGCGAACCGAGGTGTCGGGCGAGGTATGCAACGGCCAGTGCGAACACATCGCCGAAGTTGTGCGTGGCGTCGGCAATCAGGGCAACGCTGCCCGCGAACGTTCCAATAATGAGTTCCGCGAGCGCGATGATGGCGTTTATGCAGAGACCCGCAAGCAGCCCTACCGTGGTGGCTCGATCGGAGTCGTGATCTCCATGCTTATGCATTGGCTTTCCTAACTTGACTTCCACCCGGCATTAAGAAAGTCGCCCATGCGTGCGCCCGTTCGATACCGCTGTCAGTGATAAGGCTAGCTTCGGTCAATATCCTTCGCTTACGCCGCTCAACGATCCATCCTTGCGCGCGGAGATGGTCTCCCGGCGAGATCCGACTATGAAAACGGGCGCTGATGCAGACTGTGAAGGCTTGCCATCCATTAGCCATGATCGCCTTCGACATAGCTTCATCCAGCACGCTCGTGATGAGGCCGCCGTGAACGGTATCTTGAAAACTCTCACTGGCGTCGTTCGGAATCCAAGTGGCCTCAACACCATGAGATCCGCCTTCGAATTTCAGGTGTAGCCCAGTAGGATTGTGTCGTCCGCAGACAAAGCAGTTCGAGTTGACTGGAGGGATCGGGCGCGCCGCTGCATTGGGGAGGAGTTGGCCCGGAAGTGCTCCGCTCGAAGGCGGGCACTCGGCTCGCATTGTCGACGACACGTCGGGTCCCAAGAGCGCCGAGTCACTGTCCTGCATTTGTTTGAGGCCCCCGTTTTCTAAGCCGCCACACGGCAATTCCGGCAAGCAGCGTGATTGTCAAAATCATTGATAAAGATCCGATGCAAAGTAAGCACCAGACCGCAAGTACATAGGCCTCAATGTAGGCCAGGTAAACAGCGAATCCAACTCCTACAAGTGCCGCTGCGAACCGGAAGATCGTAGCCCAGTTGTGCGGCTTCAGTGATAAGGCGAACAACAAGATGTAGCCGAGCAATCCGACGAGGGCGACTGGAATGCCGTGGATTTCAGAAAACGTACTGCGGTTCACCAGATCGCAATTAAAGGTGGCGTTCAGATCGCAGTATTCCGTCGCCGAGGTACTGTAATGGCTGTGGAGAGACACCGAGGACAGGATCGTTCCCAGAACGCAACAGCCAAGCATCGGATACCGAAGCGCACGGGCATTCATGGGAGTTTGCATCCTGTTTTCTCGCCCAAGTCCTTCAGTTGCTGAACTCCCGTGCGACGTTCCCCGTCGGCAAAGATCCAGGTAGGCGTATAGCGAATCTGGGCCGCGAGACAAGGAAAAGTCATCTGCCGACTGCCACGCACCGAGCATTCGACATAGGGGACGTAGCGGAATGATGCGCCAAACAGCTTCTTCTGATCCTCGCAATGGGGGCACAGAAAGCTGCCGTACATTGTGGCTTGCTTTTGAGCGAGGCACTTCGCGAAGGTATCCGGATCAGTCGCTTGAGAGAAACCCACTAAGGTTAAGAATCCGACTGTCGCCAACCTAGCTAACATACCCACGGAAGCGAAATGAGGCGTCGTTCTTCGGCGATGGGGCTCATTCATGGTCGCAGCAATGTCCGTGATGCCCGTGCTCACAGCCGTGGTGGTAGCCGCCGCAATCGTGATGACCGCAGTTATGGTCACCGCAATCGGGGAAGTTCTGCCCAGCGGAATTGCGATCTAGCGCCAGCGTCCTCCCTCCCATTTGCAGGGAATTAGCCCGCAGCACACCTCGGTTGCCAACACGTGTGCCAGTCACTTCCACTGTGTCGCCAATGCTGGGCAGAAAGCCTTGATCTTTAAGCAACTGTGACGGGCCCAAGCAGACTTCCGATCCGGTGTTCCCGTTTTGAACCCAAATATGGAGATCGTTGTTGGATAAGAGCGTTGTCTCACCCACCGTTCCCTTCAAGATCACCGAATCGCTTGACGTCTGACTCCAAACGAGCGGAACAATCATGAGAATGAGGCCGAGCAGGAGCGCTTTCTTTCGATCAGTCACACCCACCTCCTAAAGGACATTCCTGAAGCGACTTCCTTATTTTGTTTAATGGATGTAGTATACACCTAGATGCAATAGACTTCTTATAGGAAGAATGGTGAATCTCATATGCGAATTGCAATCCCTTTATCCGGCGGTCAGATCTCACAGCATTTCGGGCACTCCGAGCAGTTCCTGTTCGTGGATGCCGACATGAAGCAGCGCACCGTGCTAGGCAAGAGTGTCGAAGAAGCTCCCGAGCATGCTCCCGGTTTCCTTCCCAAGTGGCTCGTTGAACATGGCGTTGATACTGTCATAGCGGTCGGACTGGGCGCTCGCGCAAGAGACCTCTTGTCGGCCAGTTCTGTGAAGGTACTGACTGGCGTATCTATCGCTGACCCGGATGCACTGATTTCTGAATTTCTGAACGACAGGCTGGAGACCGGCCCGAACGGTTGTGATCATTCTGGACACGCATGCCATCATTGAGCTGTTCGAAATAGAAAGGACGAACTTGCCCAAAATTCTTAGAAGAAAAAAAGCCACGAACAAATGCCCCAGGCATGATTTTCCGTGCACGTGTGCGATGGGGCACTTGTATCGATTTGTGGAACCAGTGCTGCTTCTTGTCTTGAAAGAGAAGGGGCAGTCCTATGGGTACGATCTCCTCGGGAGCCTGGCCGAGCATGCCTTTACCGATGGAGAGATCGAGAAAGCCGTCCTGTACCGTACGCTCCGTCGCTTGGAGCACCACGGGTACATCGTTTCCACTTGGGACACAGACACATCAGGACCGGCGCGCAGAGTTTACACTCTCACCAAAGATGGCGAAAGACATCTGGACGAGTGGGCTCAAATTCTGGCCAAGGTTGCAAGCTCGATGAATCGATTTGTTCGCAAGGTATCCACTGTAAGGACGGCTTTCGCGCGCAGTTAGGTTTGACTCATTCCGTGGCATCGGCGCCTAGGGGCGACCGACGGTTTAGCGCTGGCTTTGGATGCAGTGCAAGTTGGGCAGATCATCGAGAAAGCCGTGTTGGCAACGGCTAGCCATGCTCATCGAGGGGCGGTTCGCTGCGGAGCAGACTCATACGAGCGTGAATTCCCAACCACAGTACTGGCCAGGAGCAGCATCCGGCGGACAGTGCAGACACGTCGTCCGAATCCGCGGATCAACCGTTGATGCGAAAGTTTCAAACTCGATCATGCCAACGCTCTTGCAAGGGAAATCCGGCAGGCCCTTTCGCCGTCGTGCCTCCTGTACGCGACAAACGTCCATGAAGAAATGCAGGCTCTGCCGGTTATTGGACCATTCAGTTCTCTGCGAGTTGATGACAGCGTAGAGCCGTAGCCCCAAGGCCTTCTCCAGAGCTTCAAGACCGCCATTGGCAGGAATATCGAAAGTCGTCATGATCCGGCGTGCCTCTGCGGCAGCGAAGCGCTTCCACGACCGTGTGTCCAACTCGATTGCGGTCTCCATGTTGAAGCGCTCTTCGGCGGCAAGAAACCAACAGCCATCGTGGGCGAGCCAGTTCTTGGCGAACATTTCCAGCGCGCGCAAGAGTTCTTCGCGGCCCATTGTTTGGAATGCATTCTTTGCTTGTTCGTTCATCTTCGGCTTTCTCCATCGATCATAGTTCGGAGGTCAAAGCCTACAGAAGGATGCCGATGCCAAGGTTTGGTCGACCTTAGAAGCCTGCCTCTCACGCAGGAGGTAACCCCGGCAACTGCCGCCGAGTATCGGTGGCTCAATTCATCCCTGCAAGTGCCTGCCTAACCAAGCGGACCCATTCTGGTGGGCTGTCGGCAGGACAGTTGAAGTCCGGGGCGCTGCGCCCACGTCGCACGGCAGAAGGGCTACCCTCGGGCGCGACAGATTGCAATCGTGCTCCAACTCGGGATCGAGGCCATATGCCTCCCTGCGCTCGGTGTCGAACTCTCGCTCTAAACGATGGAGCAATGCTGCCGCACTGTCGTGCAGCGATGCAAATCGCTCCGGGTTTGTGACCCGCGAATAAGCTTCGAGTGGCGGTCCCGCAGCTCCCCACCGGTGTGCGCCCATCGCTTCATTATACGGTCCGAAAAAGTGGAAGCTGGCGGCATGACGTCCAAAATCGTCTTCTTGAGCCGCCATCGGCAAATCGGAACTCCTTCACTGGCATCCTCCGAGAAGCCGCACCGCCGAAGCCGTTCCGAGAAGTCAGCGTATGCGACGTATGAGCTGATCTCGGCAATAGCATCGACATCGTAGGTGGGACGGACCTCCGCGGCCGCTTTGTCCGTGATGAGAAGCGTTGTTGTGCTTCCTCCTACGAAGACTAATTCGCCAAGGAGTGGTTTGAGAAGTCGGGCTGCCTCAGCGAGCAGTTCGAGATTGTGCTTTGACATTTTCTGTGTGCAGTCTGCTTATCAGCTCTTTCTCTGCGATCTTACGCTCACGTGCTCGCCCATCCCTGATGGCATCCACCAAGGCGAGCAATTCGTAGAGAATGGGATCGCGGAGCGCGGCTGCGGGGGCGGTCCTATATAAAGGTTCGAGAGCTATGCCCCGAGTTTCCCCGTCTCGCCATGGCCACACCGGAGGAAGCTCATCACTTGAGGCAATTTCATTCTTCAGCGGGGGAGCGGCGAACGAAGTGGGCACTCCGCGAGTTACCTCGCCGTGTTCTGCAGGAAATGCGTACTTCACGCCATGCAGGAGGAATTCTTCGAGAGCTGAGAGGTTCGGTTTTTCCTGCAACTCCGGGCCGTGCAGAAGCCGAGCTTGTTGAAGACGCTTGATGGCAGCATGGATCTCGGAGGGACTCATGTTGAGATCCGCCGCGATCAAGGACATGGGCGGGCGCTTGCGCTCATAGGAACAGAGTTTCAGAACGACCATGATGTCTTGGGGCTTTAAAGGCATACCGTTATTCTATATTCGCGATTCGCGAATAGCGAATACAATCGTATTGGCGTTGAAAATACGTGACTTACGGCGGAACCGCCGTACAGCTCGGAACGCACGCTTGAAACCTTATCCTTATCCTTAATTAATGCATTGATTAAATGCACCGTGTGCCGGATCGTCCAGTTTGGTGTCTGACTTCCTTCCGATTTACGGCCCATTAGTCCGCACGCGTAATAAGGCATCGGAAACACAGGATCGTCATTGGAATCTGCGTGTCAGCAGTGTGCTGAAACCTCCGAACGGACCAATGGATCGAGAAGAGTCCTCCTGCAAGTTCTTCGTTACGATGCCAAAAGGGTCCTTAACCCGCGACCGGCCGAGCAAAGACAAAGACGTCGAACACGAATGTTTCAGCGAGATACAAAGCAAGCTATTCGTGGGAGAGGCTCAAGCAATTCTTCGGGCGGCCGGATCGGATGAACTGAGAAGAGATACAGGAAGAAGAAAGTTCACAGTCTCCCTCTTGAAAACCTTCTCTTCGATCTTCAAGGCGAAGCGTTCGCCGAGCCAGTGCAAGATTTCTTCGACAAGGTCCTCCGGCACGCTCGCGCCAGCAGTGAGGGCTGCGGAACGAACGCCCAAGAACCAAGTCAAGTCAATCTGTGACGCCTGGTCAACAAGGGCGCTTCGGACGCCAACTTTCTCTGCCAGTTCGCGGAGACGTTGGGAATTTGAACTACTCGCGCTGCCAAGGACGATCGCGATCTGGCATTCCTTCAAGATTGCTCGCAAGGCTTCCTGGCGATTTTGCGTCGCGTAGCAGATATCTTCCTTTGGTGGAAGGCGCAGCTTCGGGAATCGCGACCTCAAGGCCTCAATTACTGCACTTGTCTCGTCAATGCTTAAGGTTGTCTGGGTCAGGACTGCCACCCGGTCGGGATCGGGTATTACAAGCCGGTCAATTTCATTCGGAGACTCGATGGTTTGAATCAGTCCTGGTGCTTCGCCCTCAATACCGACAACTTCATCATGTCCACGGTGACCGATCAAAACTACGCTGTACGCTTCGGATGCGAATCGTCGGGCCTCGAGGTGAACTTTCGTGACCAGTGGGCAGGTGGTGTCAATGATTTCAAGGTTACGACTCAGCGCTTTGTGAAGGACGTGCGGCGCAACCCCGTGTGCGCTAAGAACAACAGTAGATCCCTCAGGGATAGGGTCAAGGCTGTCCACAAAAACCACACCCCGCCGCTGAAAGGACTCAACGACCCTACTATTGTGAACAATGTGATGATATGCGTAGAGTGGCGTCGCCCGGCTAGAAAGCGATTGCTCCAGAGATGCGACCGCCATCTGGACCCCTGCGCAGAAACCTCGCGGGCTTGGCAGCAGGACGCGAAGAGAGGGTTTTCTTGCTGAGTTGTGTGAGATGTTTTCCAACTCCCCAGCCCCGTGCATCCGATGATATTCGATTACCATGAAAACTGCAGCATTTTCTGACCTTCCGACTTTCCACTGCCTTGACACCCCGAACGCACGATGAGAAGATTTCCGCCTAGGAGGGTTCTGCCATGGGAGTAGACATCCCTCAACCGTTTGACTCTTCTGTTTCCGGATCAATCGGGGTTTCCGGTTCGCTTGGCGCAATTGGACCGGTGACTGTCGCTGGTATTCCGGATACTTTCCACATCGACATCGATAAATTGCCCAAGATTCAATTAGGGCTTGATCCGGTCACGCTGAACCCGGTCACGCTAAATCTGGCAATTACCGAGATACCTAATATTCGGGGACATTTGCCGGCGGACTTTTGTGTTGGCGTTTCTCTGCTTGGAATGGAATTGTTCAGTATCCGCTTATGTGGCGAGGCGCAGATTATTACCGAGCCCTATAAGCCCAATCCTTGCGAGAACTGTGGCACGATTGACGCAGCGGGCAACTTACCCTCGTCGCGTGGAGGTTGATCGTGGCGCAATCGGTAAAACAACATCCGACACTGCATTTTCGAGGTCTTCCGCGCGCGATTGACTCGCTGGTTGGAATTCCATACCAGGATGTTGGACCCACGCCGAAGGTCTCCGTTGACAATCTCCTATCGGCCCACGGGTTTGATGCCGGTGGGAAGTCCAGTCGGTTGCACCTGTCGCTCCCGCAAAGCACGCCTCCCGGTATATACAAAGGGTCAGCGGAGTTTGGAGGTAAGGCCTATCCCGTCGAGGTCCAGGTCGAGCCTTACTACAATCTTGCCTTATCGCCACGCCAACTGATTGTGAGCGCAAAGCCGGGCGAGAAGGTGCACGTTGACCTCGTTTTGGCCAATAGCGGCAACGTCGTCTGCGACATAGGCAAGACGTATGTTTTCGGCTTGTATGACATCCACGGTGCAGATAGTGCAATCGGCGCAGCTTTTCGCCAGACGGAGAGCACGGGTGAAAAGCGTGCGGACCGCTTGGTGGAGGCTCTCTCCGAGGGACACGGCGGAATGGTACGAATCCAGGTTGAAGAAGGTTCTGGCCCAATTGCTCCGGGGGAAGTTCGTCCCTTGCGCCTCAACCTGCATTTTCCAGGCGGACTCAAACCTGGCCACACTTACTCTGGAACTCTACCCATCGAAAATCTCCGGTACTACACGAAAGTACGAGTCATCGGGGACGGGAAATAAAGGGAGGCCGTATGGCCGACACGACAATCTCCGGTTCGATTAAGGAGATCACCAATTCATTTACTGATCTGCTCGACCAGACCCTAAATGCCAGTTTGGATATGCTGCAGACGTTTAGCAAGGCGGGTACAGATTTTTCCTCGAATCTGTCTTCCCGATTTGCGCCCCAGATGAAGGCGCTAAACCTTCCAAGCCTGGGTGGATGCTGCAAGATTCCTCCTCCTTGCTGGATGCCAAGAGAACTCACTGCTGTTACGAGTCATGTATGTGCAGGGGCGACGGCCTCGTTGCGCTTTCGAGTTACAAACTGCGGCATGGATGCTAGAACGATCACAGTCGAAGCCGATCAGAACGCCAGCGTGAATCCGGCGTCACTCCAGTTAGGGGCATTCCAGCGAGGATGGGTAACAGTGAGTTACACGGCTCCCGCCGCCTCGACGGGGGCGCAGAACTCAGCTGAGATCCTAATATTCGTTCACGGATGCAAGAGTTACTACTTGCGCTGGACCGTACAGAATTCCAAACGTGGCTGCGATTGTTGCCATGAAATAGAGATCGATGATTATCCCGATCTGGTACATCACTGGTATGACCATTTCTACTGCCCGCGTCCATGCCGGCCTGTTCGCCAGGTACCAGGCCGATGAGTTCGAGCGGGTTTGATGACGCCATTCGCAAAGCAATTGACCTCAACGTGCGCTATTACAGTTCGTTGGGTAAGCTGACGGTTGACTACTGGAAAGAATTGTTATCGGCGGTAGCAGCCCCGGTGAAGGGAAATAGCTCTTCTGATCAGTTCACGGGAAGCTCGGTTCAAGCTTCCGTGGCGCGCGCGCCGGTTCCCAAACCCGCCGCGATGGTGATGGAAGCTGCCAAAGACTCAGTGGCACAAGGCGTCTTCATGGTTGAAAACCATCTCAGCACTGAGGTTGACTCCACGGTCGTCGCTTCATTTTTTAAAGACCCATCAGGGAACGCGATCCAGCCACAGTTTACGTTCGATCCACCGCGGATCGCTTTGAAGCCCGGAGAGCAGACGCTGGTACGCGTTTTGACAACTATTGGCCCTGAGGTCGAGCCCGAGACTCGCTACACGGGAGAATTTGCTGTTCCCGGCCTGAAGGGCACATCCATCCCGGTTGTGCTGCGCCAAAGGAAGCAGTAAACCTTGGGCCACGACCACAACGCAACGGCAGGAGGTATCCTCGTCAGCGCAATGTGGTCGTATGCCGCCTCGGTTCTACGCCCAGCGCAGGCTATGAAACGGGCAGGCGTTACCGTCACCTTGCCATTGGTTGGCGAGATGCCTGAGAAGATTCAGCGCCTCGGCTTAGGACCGAAATTCAGCCGTCTATACAAAAGCCCCGTTGTCCTCAATCGTAAGACCGAACACGATCATCTGGTGGAAGAGTTCGACGAAATGTCGGAAGTTTACTCAGAGTTCGTTCAGCCATTTTCGCGGCCGATTTTTGAAGAAGCGACGCAGCTGATGTCTGAATATCTGACCCCCGATGCAAGAGTGCTGGATGCAGGCTGCGGTCCCGGAAGAGAATTGCAGCGCATTGCACGCAAGGTACCAGAGGGAGAAGTCGTCGGAATCGATCTTTCCCAAGGGATGGTGAAAAGCGCGCATCGTTCAGCCCGGGCCCACGGTTTGCGGAATTGTGCTTTTGTGCAATCTGATGTTGGCGACCTGCCTGAGAACTTCGCCGGAGAATTCGATGTTGTCTACAGTTGCCTGGCGCACCACCATTATCCCGAACCGCCCCAAGCTACATGCGAGATAATCCGGGTTCTCCGCCCCGGAGGCATCTACTGCGTCGTCGACCCAGGTCCGGAGTGGTACAACAAGATGAGCACACCCTTGGCCAAGTGGGCAGATCCCGGATGGATCGGCTTCCACACGCCGAAGGAGTTTTGTGCTCTATTCCGGACTGCCGGCTTCGCAAGAGTGGGCTGGATGGAACTGCTTCCTGGTTTCGGCGCTGCTCTGGGGCAGAAACCAATCCACGACAAGTAAATAACTAGCCAGTAGGGGTGTTGTACACTCTCCTATAATTCACTACCTCTTATCAGTTCCGTTCCCATACCTCGACCTGTATGAGTCACGATGTCCAACTCGTAGAGAGAATATTGGCGGAAGCGCGCCAGGCCGTGATGGGTGAGCTGCAAAGAATTTTTGCCGAACGGAAGCGAACCGGCTATGGCCCTCTTTATGACATGTTAGAGGACTATCCGTTTCGCGAAGGCAAAGGACTCCGCCCGGCAATCTGCCTGGCCTCATGCCGCGCTGCAGGGGGCAGGACCGAGCAAGCTTTGCTTTCGGCTACAGCTCTGGAGCTGTTCCATAATGCGTTCCTGGTACACGACGATATCGAGGACGGATCCGAGTTCCGCCGTGGCAAACCTACGATGCTGCGGCAAAAGGGCGTGCCCGTCTCTATCAATGTCGGCGATGCCACGAACGTCCTGGCGATCGAGCCGCTTCTCGGCAACACCCGACGCATTGGAGTGCGTAAGGCTCTGCTGGTCTTTCGTGAAGTCGAGCGGATGGCGCGCGAGTCGACTGAAGGACAGGCCATTGAACTCGGCTGGATCGCCGATGGCCGCTTCGATCTTGCGGATCAGGACTATGTCCGCATGGCATACAAGAAGACGTGTTGGTACACTGTCGTCGCGCCGCTACGTGTTGGAATGATCTGCGGAAGCCCGCCCGGTCCGCTCGCTCCTCTGGAGGAAGATCTAACCAAACTGGTCGAGCTGGGTTTTCTTGCCGGTATCGCTTTTCAGATTCACGACGATCTTCTGAATCTTGAGGGCGACGTTGGTCTTTACGGGAAAGAGTCTGGCGGCGACCTTTGGGAAGGGAAGCGCACGATCATGCTGCTACATTTTCTCCGCGCTGCATCTGCGGCGAATCGCAAGCGTGCCTTGGGACTTTTGGCGATGCCTCGTCGCAAGAAGAAAGCGGCGGATGTCCGCTGGCTGCTGCGGGCGATGACTGCGGCGGGTTCACTGCAATACGGAAGAAATCTGGCGAGGGAATATAGTGAACGCGCCTTGGAATGCGAGCAGCGTCAACGACTGTTCGAGGTCGACAATGATGACCGCCATTTTCTGCGCGAGATGTTGCACTATGTGATAGATCGTTCCAAGTAGTCAACGAAGAGAGAGCTATGTCCAAAGAAGAGTCTCCCAAGAATCCGCTTTCCGATTGGCTCCATTTGCAGGCAGACTTTCAGGCTCGGCTGGCCGACGAAACGCTCCGTTACCTGCGTCGCTTGCAGGGGGCAGCCGCTCCCGTGACCCCGGGAACAGTGCTTGTGCCAGAAGACGGTTCCGAACTGACGGCGCGCACGAAATCCGGCGGCAGCTTTGAAATCACGTTGGACGTTAAGAACTATCAACGCGTGCACGCGATGGCAGCTCCAGCCCTTGATCCTATGGTTTCGTCTTCCGGTATTACCTGGTATCCCGAAGCGGAGTTCTCGCCGGAGTTCTCACTCGTTGCTCCAGACGAAAGCATCAAATTCGTATTGCGTGTCAATGTGCCCGCTATTCTCCCGTCCGGCACATACATCGGAGCGTTGTCGCTGCGCGGGTTGCGCCAGCAGATCTTTCGAATTTCCGTCGATGTAAGTGGCAGCAAAGCCGCGGATCGGCAATCACACTTGAGCGAAAACAAGCGTGGGACGGCTGAGAAACGCAAAGCACGAACCGCCAAATCGAGGCAGGCGAAGAGATCGTGACCACGAACGCCAGCGCGGCGCTTATTGATCGGGAGGATACTGCCGGTCGCACTACAGCGACACTGGTCGCGTCGTTAGCCGCACGGCTTGCCGCACTTTACTTTATTTCCGGAGCTGATGCGATCGCGTCACTCACAAGTGGTTTTGCCGCGCTCGGCCGCGAAGTTTCGAAGACTACCGAGGGAGCGCGGTTGAGAGAGGCCCTCGGCCGCTCTCGAATCGCACGCAATGGCGACGCAACCTGGAGCGCTCTGCGAATCGGAGAAGGATCGTCGACGGCCGTTCCCAGTCCAGTGCTTGACCAACTCCGCAACGATGTCGCTCTCTTGCTCGCCGATGACTTGGAACAAGTGCTGTGCATGATGCCGATTCCTACCGAGGCTCCCACTGGAGCGCTTCCTCCACCTCAACAGAATGCGACGTTTCTCGATTTTGTTGTAGGTTACTGGGCTTTTTCCAAGGAAGCGATTGCGTCAATTGAAGAATTGGCCAAACTGGGGAGCTCTCCGCCTGAGGTCGTCAATTCAAAGACGAGTGCCGATATTCCATTGAAGGGTTCTTTACTGCGGTGAGCTACATCGAAAGACTGCGTCCTCCGTCACCCTTCGACCTTTCCGCGCCGGCCTATAAAGACTGGTTTCACTTGAATTTTGCCGATCCAGTTTCGGGTGCAATTGGACTGGTGAATACCTCTCTTCATGGGTCTCCCTGGGATCGTCGCTCTCTCGCGATGGGCACAGTGCTTGTGCATTTTCCCGAGAGTGGCTGGCAGAGTTACGTTGAGAACTTGCCGTATTCGGATGCGAATCTTTCTCCAGCCGCGATTGCCCTTCGCGACGTAGCCCTGGCCATCGACAACCGAAGCGGAACGATTCACGTATCCTCAACCGGCCAACTGAATCCCTTTCGGGCCCGTTTTCGCGCGGACGCTGTCACCACACCAATCGATTTCGAACAGGAAATGCCACTGGGCTCCCAATGGATCTCCTGGTACCTCGTGCCAACCATGGTCGTGTCTGGGGAATGGACAGTGAAAAACCGCCGCACTATCCTCGAGAAACTCCCCGCCTATCACGACCACAACTGGGGACGTTGGCATTGGGGCGATGATTTCGGCTGGGAGTGGGGCTGCTTTCTGCGGAACGCCAACACCAGGGAGAGTCCGACCCTGGTTTTCGCTCGTACTACTGACCGTGCGCATCGCCACCTTGGCAGTCCTTTCCTGATCGTGGATTCCGTCGCAACCCGGCGGAGTTTTTCACCGGACACTATTTCCTTAGAATTTGACGGACGCCTTGACTTGCCGCTCCATCGTGTGCCCGGCGCAATGGCCGCTCTGCATCAGGAGATGTCGGAACCAAAGCTCCCGAAGTCAGTCGAAATTCGAGCGGCACAGGGGATTGATCGCGTGGAGATTTCATTCACGGCCCGTGCCGCAGCACAATTCGTAACGGCTGATCCGTCCATTCGGGGATACGGCTTTATTCATGAAATCGTCGGAGAATATAAGAGTCGTGGTACGGTCCGAAATATTGGATTCGAAACCAGCGGATATGGCGTCTTCGAATATGTAATGTGATCCGGCGATGACTTTAGGCGAATACATCTCGGCCCTCGTGCAGTGCTTGAAAGACTGTGAACCGCTGGCGTATAGCCGGATGTGTCATGTGGTCGGTGGTCGTACGGCGCGCATTCGACTCGACGAGCAGCCCGTATGGATACGTATGTCGGATGGCTCGCTGGTCGTCGATACCCATCTTCCCGAAGGAGTCATCGAAGATGGCAGCGGCACGACTGATACCACAACTGTGCTTGCGCTGCTTCGCGGAGATCTTGAAGTATTGGAAGCAATCCTGAACCAATCGCTTGCGATAGATGGGGAAATCGAGCAAATCCATCGCATGTTTCTCGCGATTGAGATCCTCTTGGACGCGGGTCCCCGGTGTCCTCATCTACAGAGGATTACCGAGCGATTCGTCGCCGAGTCAAGGCAGTTTGAGTCCGGAAATCTTCCCCCACGCGCGAATTGGTATCCATTCGCCGTCGGCGATGACGAATTAGATTTGCTGAACCGCTATGGGCTATTGCCCGGCAAGTAGCAACTGCATCTGGAGACAATTTAAACGATGTGAACGAGGGCCCTGGGGCAGCCGTGGACCAAATTGGCCACGCCAGCACTCCGCCATAACCACCGCTTCCCACTAGCGTCCTATGAAATTGCAATCCCGGACAAGCGGCCACTTTCAATTGATGACCTTACCTCTCGTGATGATCGTGCACGGGCGAAGATCGGCATTGACCTTCGTAGCGTCTGTGACGATCTGTATCGGAAGGAATTTCGTTTTGTTCAGCGACATCCACGTGAAGTCATAATTCCGTCCTCCAAGGAAAAAAGGTTCAAACTTCTGTTTGCGGCTACATTCGGGTTTCTACCTGAGTCGGGTCCATTGGCGGACGTGTCTGACATCTTTGTAAAGGCTCTAGACGCGAAACCTTTGAAAACCAAAGCAGTGGATTTCCCGAAGTTGTTCAATCGGAATATTTTTACCCGCTCCACGCGACGCACCACGAACTGCCATGCGCTGTGAGAAAATCGCTTCTTTTCCCAGGTGCTCCGAACCATGAATTGGTAGGTGGCGTCTGAACTAGATTATTCACGGTCGTGCTCTGGGCGATCCTAGGAGCCACCTTTGGAGATGTCAATCTGGTACAGGTGGGATTGAGAAGCGTGCGAGCCTTCTCGCATTTTGCGATGGGATGCACGTGAAGGATGTCGACGATGCTTAACAGCTGCAACAGTACTAGTTTTGTCGGGCTTAGTCGGGTTGTATTCGTTCTTTCCATTCTTCAAACCGCACTCTGTCTCGCGCAGGTGGAGCCCGACCTTTCGCTGCTGAAGGACTCGTTTACACATCCACCGGAAGACTCACGCATCATGATGCGCTGGTGGTGGTTCGGACCGGCTGTCGCCAAGCCCGAAATCAAGCGGGAACTCGAACAGATGAAATCGGCAGGTATTGGAGGTGTCGAAATTGCCACCTTGTATCCTCTCGCGCTAAACGACCCTCAAAGTGGCTTTCACAACATGACGTTCCTGTCGGACGAGCATCTCGATTCTCTCCGGTTTGCTGCTTCAGAAGCCACAGAACTTGGCCTGCGCGTGGACATCACGCTAGGCAGCGGCTGGCCCTTTGGAGGCCCTCACATTCCTGTAACCCAGGCAGCGGGAACAATGCGAGTCGAAACCGTTGAGATTCCATCAAGCGCTAAATCGATCCCTGTTCCCAGCCTCACAAGCGGCGAACGATTGGAGGCAGTTTTCTTTGTGCCCGGTTCACGCGAGGCTCTCGTTGCTCAAGAAGGAAATCAGGTCCGGAATCCGGTGATTGAGCGCGGCCGATTACAGATTTCTTCGCCACTGAACGGTCCCAACGTAGGGGTATTTTTCATCTCCAGCCGCACCGGAATGACCGTGAAACGGCCGGCAATTGGAGCAGAGGGATTTGTGCTCGATCACTACGACAAGAATGCGATACAGACCCATCTTCACGCCGTCGGAGATCGTTTTCTGGAGGCATTCGGTGATCATCCTCCCTATGCTGTGTTTAGTGACAGCTTGGAGGATTACGGATCCGACTGGACTCCTGACCTGCTGCAGGAGTTTCAACGACGGAGGGGCTATGATCTTGTCCCCCATTTATTAGCCCTGATTGGCGATGCAGGTCCAGAAACGTCCGCCATCCGCCATGACTGGGGGCAGACTTTGACCGAACTCGCCGATGAGCACTACCTTAAGCCGCTGCACGACTGGGCGAGGCAGCATCACACACTCCTCCGTTCTCAGACCTACGGATTTCCGCCTGTCACACTCTCCAGTAACCAATACGAAGACCTGCCGGAGGGGGAAGGCAAGGCGACCGTGTTGATGTGGCGGCAGTTCTCCGACACGCGTTGGGCAGCATCGGCGGGACATCTTTTCGGTAAGCCGATCATCTCATCAGAAACCTGGACATGGCTGCACTCGCCAGCTTTTCAGGCCAACCCGCTCGATATGAAGGCCGAAGCGGATCTGCATTTCCTGCAAGGCATCAATCAGTTGGTTGGTCATGGATGGCCATACTCTCCCGACATCGCAGGAGAGCCAGGATGGCGGATGTATGCTGCTGGTGCATTCAATGGTCATAACCCTTGGTGGTTTGCCATGGCAGACCTGGCGGTGTATCTGCAGCGAGTCAGTTTCATGCTGCGACAAGGTAAGCCGGCCAACGATGTGGCACTCTTGTTGCCGAACGACGATGCTTGGGCCCGCTTTTCCGTGAACGGTCAGTCGACTTCGTCCGTGACAACAAAGACCGGTTTCAACACGCGTGGCAACGATGTAAGCATTGATGAGTCCATGGATGGCTTGCTAGGCCACAACTTGATTCCGCAGATTCTTGACGCCGGATTCAATCTGGACTTCATCGACGCCGATGCGATCGACAAACTCGGCATTCACTATCCGATTCTTGTTCTGCCAGGAATAGAGCGCATTCCCATCGCCACCTACCGAAAGATCGAGCAATACGCGATGCACGGGGGAACTGTCATAGCCTCGCGACGGTTGCCTTCCGAGTCCCCGGGGCTACTGAACGCTGACACCGAGAGCCCGCAGATTCAGGAAATCTCGCGGCGGTTGTTTCTTGGCACAGGAGCAGCCGGCCACTTCGTGGAGGATGAATCCCAATTGGGAGCGGCATTGGCCAGCTTCAGTAGGCCAGATGTTAATCTTTCTCCGAAAGCTCCAGAAGTAGGCTTCATCCACCGCAAACTAGCTAACGGAGATCTATACTTCGTCGCAAATACTTCGAATCACCCTGTTCAGACGCAGGCCCAGTTCCGTGACACGAAAAGCAACGCTGAATGTTGGGATCCGTTCACCGGTCGGACTTCGCGCATCCAAAACGCAGCCAAAATTGACATCGCACTGCAGCCTTACGAATCGCGGCTCATCGCTTTTACAGGGAACGTCAGCAAAGAAGAGCCTGAAACGGCAGTAGACGCTCAGTCAAAATACATTGATCTATCTACCGACTGGAAGCTCACGTTCAGCGATTTAAACCAAACCATTACGATGGCGAAGCTTCATTCGTGGAGTGATGAGGAACCGTTCAAATACTTTTCAGGTATAGTCCGGTACGCGAAGACGATTGATCTACCCGCCTCGACGATGCTGGAGAACTCTTTGGTTCTGGACTTTGGAGAAGGTACTCCAGTTCTGATTCCCGATCCGTTACCCACTCCAAATATGCGCGCCTATCTGGATGGCCCAGTACGAGAAGCCGCCGAGGTCTATGTCGATGGTCAACGCGTGGGCGTTGTCTGGCATCCGCCGTACTCGATTGATCTGACCAGATGGCTAAAGCGGGGCAAGAACGAGCTAACCATCGTCGTTGGCAATACCGCAATCAATTCCCTGGTGGGCCAAGGTCTTCCTGACTATCGCTTGTTGAACGACCGGTATGGAGAGAGGTTTGTGCCCCAAGGTATGGATCATTTACAACCCCTCCCTTCTGGAATTGTTGGCAAGCTACGACTGCAAGTCACACCGCGCCACTGAGAGGTTAAGAAGGAAGGTAAGCGCCAGAGCAGGAGGTCGAGGCTACTCCGCGGCCATAAATCCACGGTGCAAGAACTCTACGGAAGAGTCACCACTGCTACCGAGTACCCGCCCAACTTCAGTGTGTCGCCGCTCAATTTCATCATCGCTGGCGGCTGGAAACTGGTGGTCTGATCTACATAATCGAGCCGTCCGCCGGTCGCACCCGTGACCGTAACGTCGAACGGGCGATTTCGCTTGTTCACCAGCAGAACTCGCTTCTTGCCATCTCGGGCCACGGAGGCTAGCGAATATACATAAGGCTGGCTCGACTCGGTCTCAACGAGTTTATCCTCTCCAGCGAAGCTGTCGTGCAAGAGCTTCAGCACCCAAAAGCGGGCATTCGGTTTGCCATCTTTCCAGTCAACCATCGAAACACTGGGATATTGGGTGGGAAAACCCACGAGTTGCGACTCGCCCGCGACATCGATTCCAATCTTTGAAAGTTCGCCGAAGAGATATGCGTATAACGCACCCGCGAGATTCCAATAAGAGTCCTCAATCGGCTTGGCCACGTGCCCGGGTTCGCCCTGAGCTGCATCGTCAGCTGAGATGACACCAAGCTCATCGATGGTCGTCTTGGTTTCAGGAGAAAGCAGCTTGCGCATTGCCTCGATGTATCGCACGGTCTTGAGAAAACCATCAGCCTGATCGAAATATGTGAACTGCTCAACTTCCGGAGTCTGATCGGGAGTTGGCGAGGCATAAAAGTGATACGAGATGAAGTCCAGCGGAACGCCCGGCTTGTGATTCTTGTGGTCGAGGAAATACTCGAAGTAGCGCGGTTCGGTCTCCGCGGCGAGGGCCAAACCAACAAACTTCAACTCGGGCTGCACCTTCTTCATTGCCAGCACGATTTCGTCATAGAGCGCCGTGTAGCTCTCGGGACTCATGCGGTGCTCAAAGTCAACTTCGTTCAGTACCTCCCAGTACGGAATCGAATAGTGGTAGCCGGATTCATGTCGCTTGCCGAACTCATCGGTAAAGCCGCCCTTGGTATACCAGGCAAGCAGGCGAGCGTAGTAGTCGGCAACTTCCTTCATGGTCGGATCGCGGAGGTCTGTGCCTTGTTCATAGGTCCACGTCACTTGGACCGGATCTGCGGGATATTCAACTGGCTTGTCAGTCTTGTACATCCATTGCGGGATAGTGCTGAAGTTCAGAATTGTGGAGTGCGCCTTGGTGGCCTCCAGGAAGTCGATGGTCATCGGATCGATCAGCGTGAAGTCCCATGAGGTCTTTCCATCTCGTGGCGGCTCAAGTTCGGCGACCGCCAACTTCGGATAGGGCAGCCACGGCACATACCGCACATAGTCCGCTCCCAGATCGTGTAGCGCCTTGAATGTGTTGTCATGCACAGGAGTACCGCGCTGAAGGGGAGGATTGACTACGACCTGCAGTGTCGGTGTGGTGTGACAAACGCTTACGATTTTGTCCCAATGTACTGACACTGTGACTGGTTGGTCCTGGCTGGCTGCAGTCCCGGCGCAGACGACGATGAGTACTAGACTAGCCGACGTTTTTCTTGACAGCTTAAAAATCATCACATCCTCCGCGCGGGATGATTACGTTCCTATTGACCGAGCGGCAGAAAGACATCCCTTCGGTCGAATCGAATGCTAGGCGAGACGGATTGAAGCGTCAACTGAACAGAGTTGAGATGACAACATTTCACACTGAAGAATGCGAGTGGTCGGACATCCTACGGAGCCATCGAGCCGTACCGGCGATCTTGTGCCGCGAGCTGGCAATTCCACACAGCCGAGGTTCGCCACGAACGAAATCCTCAAAATGTGTCTAAAGTTTCGCAACGCGAAAAATCGGCAGACGATTGCGAATGCTTGTGACCGGAATCGGCAGCCATTTATGCTTACCGAGAAAATTCCAAGGACTCCAGGTTTGGAAGGTCGCCCATGAAATCTTCAGAGGTGAAACTTAACGTTGGGCTGTTCAGCATCGGTCTTGACACCTACTGGCCGCAATTTCCCGGATTGCGAGAACGGCTGGCGGGGTCCACCGAGCGAGTTGCTCGAAAGCTGGCGGCCTCCCAGGTACAAGTCACTAACGTTGGTCTCATTGACACTCCAGAAAAGTCCGTGGCGGCAGGACATGAGTTCCGAAAGGCAGATGTCGATCTCATCTTTTTATATGTCACGACCTACGCTCTGTCCTCGACGGTGCTGCCCGCGGTTCGCCGGG
>Ga0335078_10002717_pt1 | contig 26673 bp, 28 predicted proteins | sample Lox_Sample_32_FD_206711 | JGI IMG/M metagenome (GOLD analysis project Ga0335078, IMG submission 206711) | Soil microbial communities from Loxahatchee National Wildlife Refuge, Florida, United States - Lox_Sample_3.2 | ecosystem: Environmental > Terrestrial > Soil > Wetlands | place: USA... | reverse complement strand
AGGCAGGAGGCAGATGCGAATGGAAAGGGTTCAAGGAATCCCGACGTACGCACGCGCGAAGGCCGCCGCCTACGAGGAGTACGCCGTCCTCAGGAGGTGCCCCGAGTGTCGGGGTCACCTCGTCGAAGCGGGAGAAGAGTGGACCTGCACCAGCTGCGGGCTGGTGGCGAAGACGGAGAAAACATCGGCCGAAGTCGCCCGCGCAGGGCGGAACACCAGCCGAAGGCTCGGCTCCTACATGGGGACGAGGGACGACGAAAACTCGCACGCCGACTTCAACGGCTCGTCGACCATCGGCTTTGCCAAGGTCATCTCAGACAACATGGGGGTCGACTCGGCCGCGTGGAACTGCGCCAACATGGTCAGGAGGGTGTCGGAGAAGTTGTCGCTCCCCTCCTTCGCCAAAGAGAACGCGGTGGCCCTGTCCGAGAAGTTGCTGGCGGGCAGCAGGAACGGCCGACTGGGAAAGAGGAGGACGTCCATCCCCGCGATCTCAGCGTACTCCATCCTGTCTGCCTGCAGGACGGCGGGGCTGGACCACGTCAGCTCCAGGAGCGTCATACGGGCGCACAATGACATGGGACACAGGGTCACGAAGTCGGCCCTTCTCCAGCTCGGCACCGAGTCTCCTGTCCCCCTCAGGCCAGCCGACCCGGCCTCCCTCCTCAGGACCGTGATGAACGGCCTTGAGACGAGCGAGGGCGTCCTCCAGAGGCTGAGGAAGAAGGGGATCGAATCCGGGCCTTACTTCAGGAGACTCCTGCAGGCCTCGCTGACCGTCCTGGAGACCATGCGGGCCATGAGGGAGGGGTGCAACCCCAGGACCATAGCCGCGGGCTCGGTCTACCTCGCCTCCCGGGAGGTGGAGCCCAGGGCGGTGACGCAGCGGGAGGTGGCAGAAATCGCGGAGATGGCGGAGTACACCATTCGCGAGTTCGTGATCTGGGCGAGCGGGGAGCTGGGCCTGTTAAATGCGGGCACCTCCCAGTAGGGCATGACAGGGAAGCGGAGGCGGCGAAACATGGAGACGCCATACGCCCGCATAACCGAGATCAGGGAGGTCGGGACAAGCAGCGAGGCGAACGAGTGCCTCGGCAGCGGCTTCGTCCTGATCAAGGCCGTCGAAAAGAGGGAAACCGACGCGCTCGGGAGGCAGTCCAGTGCCATCATCTACATCCTCGGCAAGCTGAAGGGCGGCGGGAACGGATACCCAGCACAACAGACCAAGCCAGAGCCCACCGACATCATGCACGGCGCGCCCGACGTGGACCAGGCCATCCTCGAGAACCGCCCATGGAAGAAATACGACAACGGCGACGGGGAGTGGACCTTCGTCGTCAATCAGGATGGCTCGCCCGTCGCGGAACTGGAGCCCGCGAAGGACTTCCTGGAGGCGATGAGGGCAGGGGAAGACCTGGTCGTCGGGGGCTACAAGTACAGGCTCAGGGACAAGTTCCTGAAGCGGTTCCCCGTCAACGGGCAGAGCGCATAGGCAAGGCGGGTTCTCTTGCAAACCACAGAAAACCCAGCGCAAGCTGTCGACCAGAAGGAATCGTGGAGGGAGAAAGCGAACCTGGAGCTGGACAAAATAGTCCAGCTCTTCTCCTCCACGCAGCTGCCCGACATGTGCGCGATGGCTCTGATCAATGCCCCAGAGAGACCCAGCTCTAGGTGGTCAATGGGGAACCAAATCCTCATGATCCTCGCGGGGACGTCAGACGCAAGGGGCTACAAGCAATGGAGCGAAGTCGGGCGGCACGTCAAAACCGGGGCCAAAGCGTTCCGAATCCTGGGCCCGGTCCTCGTGCAGAAGCCCCTCGAAACAGTCGGCTCAGATGGCGAAGAAAAGACCGCGAAAGTCTTGGTCGGCTTCCGGGCCATCCCTGTCTTCAGGTACGAGGACACCGAGGGCGAAGAGCTCCCGACCTACACGCCCAGAAACCCCCCGCCTCTCCTCGAAGTGGCCAGCAGGTTCGGCATGCGCGTCAACTACCTGCGCCTCTCGGCCAGCGTCTACGGGATGACCGACTACGAGCGGCAGGTCATCACCCTGGCGACGGAGGACTGGACCGTCTTCTTCCACGAGCTTGCCCACGCCCTACACAGGAGCTTCGAGCCCAAGAGCGGCCACGGCCAGGAGCCTGAAGCAGAGACCATCGCCCAGCTCGTCGCCGCCACGCTCGCCAGGCTCTATGAAAGGCCCGCGGACGGCTTCTCTTGGACGTACATCGCCAGCCAGGTAGGGTCAGGCAACCCCCAGCAGGTGGGACGCCTCTGCATGCGCGTCCTCGATCGGGCGAAGAAGGTGCTGGACCTCATCTACGAAGCTACGGCGGCGTAACCCTGATCGGGGTTGCCATTGCGGATAATTTCCCTATCCGCCTCTCTTCTTTTTTTGGACGATTTTCGGGACGAAGGCTTGCTACACTGCTTAAGAATGCCATGGGCTCAGGAGCAAAGACGGAGAATTGAACTCGGCCAGGCTCGTCGGAATCTGCCTTCTGAGCGCGGTGGTTGCTCTCCCCGTCACCTTCTTCCTCTTTCTTGCATTCGCCCTGTCATTCCCCAACTCAACCAGTCCGATTCCCGAGGATGTGTTCGGGTTCTATGGCCTCGCCACCTTGGTTTTGGTTGGAGCATTCGAAGTCGCTTTCCGCAACCTCACCAACGGAGGAGATGGAAAGAAATCCGATTTTGGTGGGGTTGGACGGTCAAGGCAAGAGGGTTGAGATTTCGATGGGAGGACTAAAGTTCTTGCGAGTTAGGAGAAAGACCATCGTTGAGGTCGCTGCTTTCGACGCCATCCTTCTGCTCCTGACGTATCTCGTGTATCTTGACGAGCAATGGCGATTTGCCTGTGCCTTGGGACAGGAGCCATCCTGTATAGCGCGGTCTGACCCGTCCTATTCCTATTCGGTGTTGACCCAATTCTTCTCCATGAAAAGTCAAAGCATGATGCTTCTTAGGAGTCCTCCAGTTCTGGACTGGACTCAGGTCTTCGCTCTCCTCCTCGTTGTGGTGAATGCTTGGTTCCTCTCTTCAATACTCAGAAAGCGGTCTTCAACCGCCCCTTAACACCGTCAACGGATAGTCCACGAAAACCGCTAGGCCGTTCTCATGAGTAGAACTTTACATCCCATGAGGCTACCCTCTGCGGCATGAGGAACCAGACAGTCGCCGTAATCATCGTGGCCGTCATTGTGCTTGCATTTCTTGCGGGTCTCGGCTCCTCAACAGTTCTACTGAAAGGTGGTAGCGCCTCTGGAACCACAAGTAGTTCTACTATCTTGACGACGTGCACGATTCCAGATTCGGGCGAAGTAATCATGCAGGTCTTGAATAGCACGGACGGGAGACCGATTGCATCAGCGCCCGTCCAAGTCGAGTTCCTAGAGCCAGTGTGTCCACCCAACCCTCACACTATGACCACTTTGAGTCCTACGACGACCAATGGAACTGGATACGTGGCAATTGGTGGAGAGGTAGGCGATTACACTCTTAGCATCAGTGGCTACGGTTATTCCGCAAGCGCTGCGGTCGGCCCCGGACAGATTGCATGCATAACACTTGGCATCCCCAGCGGAGAGACGCATGTTACGTATACTGGACTGATGGCATCCAGTATGTGCCACTTTGGTTTTTGAGCCCCAATCCTCTTTCCAAACCCACAGCAAGGTCACTAATCTAGTTCCTAGACCCAAGAACGAGAGCGCATATAATTCAGCCCGCGTGTGGGCATCAGCCGCTCACAGTGAAGTTCAGTACAGCCGTCTGCCTCCACAAGTCGAAAGCGACGATCGTATAGGTCCCTGGCGTGAAGTGAAAGTAGGTCGCGTTAATCCAGGGTTCGCCAGTGTCATTGCTGGTCCAGTAGCCGCCGATGCTTACCGACTCGCTGATTGACTGAAAGGGGGCGAACTGGTAGTAGTTCGAGATCCCGCCAGCAGTCGTGGCGCTCACGGCGCATGTTACAAGTGAAGGGGACGCAACGTTCAGTTGTACGGGAACCTCAGATTCGTTGTAGATGACGATGAAGGCCGGCTCGGGACCCGTCGGTCCGTAGGTGCATCCCCCGTTGAGCGGTAGGACGTACCATGTCTGATACGGAGTGAGGCCGTCCGGCAGGGTGGGAAAGCCCGTGTAACGAGTCTGACGGGGTACCGGGAGGAGGTTCGTCAGCGAGATTGTGATCGTCTCGTTTGCTCCGGTCGGGACTGATGAGGGCGCCGAAAGCCCCAGGGTTATGCCCCAGCTGGTGGTGAAAGCCTCCGCGGTTGTCGCGATCAGAGCGACAGCTATTACTGCGGCCACGGCTGCCGCCTTGGTCCTCCGCCTCACGTGTTTCGTTGTGCTTGGAGCCGTATAGCTCTGCTGTCGAGAACGCCAGCTCAACGTCCGGCTACAACCTTAGGCCGAAGGACCTGGCGAAACCCTCGAATTGCCTGTAAGTCTCAAGGTAACGGAACCCGTCTTGTGTCGCGGCGTATCTGGTCGCCTCCCCGCTGTTCAATTCAACAACCAGTCCAGCATGGACTAGGCTGCGGAGCATCTCGATGGCCCTCGGGTAGGAGACATTCCCCTTCCGGATGATCGTCGCGATGCCGACCCCCTCTCCGTCGCCGTTGGACTTCATGACCGCCGTCAACAGGTCGGCCATGATACCCTCTCTGCTCCTGTACCTCAAGCAGGGGTGCCATTCGCTCGATGGTTCTTAGTACTACTCAGTAGAACAGCGCAGGATTGGTCAGATTATCGGACTGCTCATCCGTTTCATGCCGAACTTGGGCCGCGTTCATCTCATGGGTTGGTCGCCGAGCGTTGACCGACGCCAGCTTCGAGACGATGCTCGGTCAACGACTGAGGGATTATACACATCGGCCTTCTGGCTCTGAGACGGCGAAGGCAAAATGGCAAGCCCAGAAGATAGCTCGGAATTCAACGAAGCAAGGGCGGAACTCTTTGAAACCCTGGGGCACCAGACCCGCATCCGAATCCTGCAGGCGCTTTCCCGGAAGCCGATGGGATTTGCCGAACTGAAGAGGGAGACGGGGATTGAGAGCGGGGGCCTGCTTTCTTTCCACCTCGGGAAGCTGGGACATCTCGTCAGGACGACTTCGGAGGGGGACTACGACCTGTCCGACGAGGGCAGGGAAGCGCTGAGAGTGATCGGGACGATTAGCAGCGAGGAAAGGGAAGGAAGGGTCAGGCCCAAGGTCCTGAGCGGCGGGAGCAGGCTGAAGGTGGTCGCCGTGGCACTCGTCATAGCGTTGGTGGCGCTCGGTGGGTTAGGGTTCTATCAGCAGCAACAGATCGCGACCCTCTCAAGGGAGCTGTCAGGCGACCTTTCGGGGGCCGTCTCAATGAACGGGCACTCTTTCTGGTACATGACCCTTCCATCGCAGATGGTCACGGGCGCTGCGAACGGGACGACCATCTCCTTCCATGGGGTGAAATTCACGCTATACACTCCAGGAAGCTTCTCGACTGGGGGGTCGGTGCTCATCACAAGACTGAGCAACGCCACATTCATTCTGGCTGGCTCAAATGGAACTGTTACGTTCAACGTGACCGCATCGTGCTCCCCCGGGTGCACGTCGAGCGGCAACTCGACCTTGGTCACCGTCTCCCTGCAAGGGGTGGCAGTCAATTACTCCGTTCTGCCGAAGGTGCAGATTACCATGCCGAGCGGACAAAGCGAAGTGCTCCTGCTACCTCAAAGCTCGCAGGGAGTCACGAGCTACGCAGTCGGAGGGAGCAGTTTCTGGTTCACCTCGAGCACCAGCCCGGTAGTGGGAGTTTCTGTGGACGGCCAAACCGGGACCGTGACCTTCTACGTCCAAGCCGCAGGCTGAGGCAGAATTTTAGTTGCCTGCATTGGCCTGGATTCAGATCGGGAAGCACTCGCAGTTCACTGGCTCGCGCCTGCACTGCCTGCAGACCCAGACTCCGGACTCGGTCTTGGTCAGCGGCCTGCCGCAGTAACATTGCATGAGTCTCTACTTCGAGTAGACCGCGCCGTCGAGCCTGGCCTTCGGGGAGTCCGCTACCTCCCTTGACCTGGCCCAGTACTTGTAGGCGCATTCGGCGCAGAGGGTGGGACTACGCCTCACGGCGGGCTGCCCGCACCACTCGCACGCTTGGTTCAGCGTCGTACACCGGGACAGGATTACCACGAGGGTGGGATATACGCCTCGCTTTCATGCGCTTTCATTGCTGTGTAGAAGGCGCAAGTCGAACATGGTAACCGCATGATAAGCACTGCAGTCAAGAAGGCTGATTATCCCGCCTTGAGACGGGTAGCATCGCCTTGGAGGTCGACTGGGCGTCCCTGCACAAGATCCTGAGCGACACCACCAGGAGGAGCATCCTGGAGCTCCTCGTGGAGAAGGAGTCCCTCACCTACACCGACATGATGACCCTGCTCCAGATAACGAACACGGGGAGGCTCAACTACCATCTGAAGGCGCTGGGGAGTCTGATATCGAAGGACGAGGTTGGGAGGTACCGCCTCACAGAGCAGGGGCGGCAAGCCGCAAGCCTGCTTAGGACGTTTCCCGAAAGGGTCCCCCCCGAAAGGAAGCTCACCGCGGTGAAGGTCGCGACGGCTGTGGTGCTTATCCTGGTCGGCGTTCTACTCATTTCGAGCCTCTCGCTAGCGATCATGGCTGTAGCGGGGCCCGCCTACGTCAGCACATCCGAAAATGGCAGTGTCGGGCCTCAGGCGCTGCCACAGAACACGACGGTCAACCTCGTCGGCTGGCCTACCACTGTCCCGAGTTTCAGCATGGCATGGAGCGCCCTGGGCCCGGTCCATATCTACGTCCTGAACCAGACCCAGAACGACGCCCTGATGTTCAGCCATTCGAAAGGGGGGCAGCCAGTGTACAACTTCACGGGCCCGCCTGGAGTGTGGTCCGAGGAGTACTACAAGCAGTCGGGGAACGTGACCGTCTCCCTCCCCCCGGGCACGTACCAGTTCTACGCGTGGTCGCAGTCAGCGAACTACCTTGACTCCTTCAGCCTGAGCCAGAAGAGCCAGCCCCAGGCGATTTCCGGGGGTGGGCTCTCACCCTTCTTCTATCTTACCGCCGCCGTCTTTATCGCAATAGGGGCGCTCATGATCGTACTCGCGGTCTCGATCCTCACCCACCGCGTCTGGCGCTGACCAGGACGCCCGGTATCAGCTGAGGGTGATGAGAGGGAGCCGTCTGCGCCCAGCCTTTCCTGTCCCTGGCGAACTTCGTCGTCGGTTCGCTAGCCTACTCATTCAAGACCGTGCCGACGACTCGCATTCGATTGAAGATTGACTGTCTCAGAATATCTCCGTCTCGGGAAGGTATGCTAGCCAATTCGGGCAGAATCTGGCCGAGCATTTTTTCGAACTCCTCTTTCGTCAGAGATGGGTTTACCTTCGTCCTGCTATGGATGTTCTTGCAGACCCCTGTCAAGGTTTTCGCATCGTACCTAGCTTTCAATTCGGTGTCCACGGTCCCATCCTCGAATTTCGACTTCAATTCCACGTTCGCCCCCAAGATAGTCGAAATCAGGTCCTTCGTCAAGGTCAAGAGATTGTTTTCCTTGGCGTCAATCAGCTTCGAAATGACGTTGTTGAAAGCAGACTTGCTCATCGCCCTCTTCTCGAGCAGCGCCGCTAAGATTATCCCTGATTCGCCTTCCACGTAGTCATGAATCAATCTGCTGACGATTTCCGCCGGTTGTTCGCCCCGGAAGCCGGACTGATGGATGACCTTCATAGAATCTTGCGATGGGTAGATTCTCAGAATAACGAAGCTGGGCTTCCTGGGACCCACAGCGAGGCCCTCAACTTTGGTGAACAGGGTGTCTAAGTCTGAAGTGAATTCCTCGAACTTCATCCCGTAGGGGACCAACCCGATTCGTGTCGCCTGCCCCATTTGCTCCCATTGCATGAGGTTGAGGAAACGGTCGTCCTTCTTCTCATCTCGCAACATCCTCGCCGCATCTTTAAGCGCCTGCTCGTTCTCCTGCAGGAATCCGAAGAGTTTTGATGTCGAGGGCACAGTCAGCAGATACGCCGAGACGACTTCCTGGTTGAGGAAGTCTTTGGCGACATTGACATCGACGCTGGAAAGGAGCTCCTTGGTTGAATCGACGTAGTTGTGAAGCACCTCGTTTTCGAGGCCCAGCTCGTCGGCCCGCTTCTTGATCGCATCTAGATCGGATACTCGCATTGCCATCAACTGATTCGCGCCCTGCACTATGACGCCGTCCTGCAGCTTCTCAAGATAGTATTCGTAATTGGGGTCATCGGCTATTTCTGGAACAGCTTCCTTTGCAGCCTCTAGGAGGCTCGCTTCCGCGGTCTTCGAAACGCTCTCGGCCACAAGCTTACTGTATCTGTAGAGGACTCGAGCCCCATACGGTTTCCAACGCAATTGCCTTGCTAGCTCTTCCGCAGCAGGGTCGTATTCCAGCTGAAGAGAGAGGCCACATGCGGCCAGCGACAATTGGGCATGTCTGTCATCATCTAGCTTGATTGCACCAAGGTCGTTAGACACCATTGTTCTTGCGGTTCGCATGAACATCTCAGCAAAACTAATCCGCTCTCTTGGTGGGCAAATCCGAAGGACTTCCTCGAAAGATGGTATACCATGGCCTGCGGAGACCTTCCGAATCCTGACAAATTCATGGAAAGCAGAGAGCTTGGACACGAGTAGGTCGTATCTCGTATAGAGCGACTGGAATTCTGAAAGATTGAACGACGACTGGCTGGTAAGGAGTGTGGTCAGATTCTCATTGAATTTGTGCGCTGGTACAAACTTCTTGTCGATTAGATACTGAGCAAGAATACCTATGGGCTCCTGGATCCCAGTTTTCTCCTTCTTCATCGTCATCTCTCTAAATGACTGGTCAGCCTTATCGGAAGCGACAGCGGTGTAGTAGAGAAGTTTTGTTAGTCTGATGTCAGTTCCTGCCCGCGACGATAGCTCGACCACCAATTCTTCTTCCACTCTGCTGACGTCATTCGGGACGTAACTGTTGGCGAACTCAAAATCATCGACGCCCATGAGGAACTTTGAGGAGGTCTTTGCCATGGCAAGCTTGGTCTGCAGGATTTCTTGCTCCATCTGTCTAACCCGTTTGCCTACATATTCTGTGACGAAGTCTGGAGTTGCTGTCTTGAGCACAAGCATGAGATGCCTGAGGTATACATCTTCAGAGAATTCGTCATAGGCTCTGGGGAGCTTCTTGTGAGACAAGTACAAAGCCAGCTTTCTGACGTTCTCATCGCATTCCTGTGACTGGACAATCTGCTTCCACAAAGCGAGCCGCATGGGGTCCCCAACACCTTCCACGATGAGAAGCATCTCGACAGCAGGACCTCGTGGCACTTCTACGCCTCCGGTCTCGTCTCTTGAGGGAGCCGCTCCACCTTTATCTTCAGGATCGGGAGATATTTTCGATGCGAGGAACGAAACCACTTCTGCGTGCCATTTCTCAATAGGGCCGATTGGTGTCATGGCAAGGAACTCTCCATTCCCGATGACTAAACTCAGGCCGTATGTATCGAGCACCCCAAGACAGGTCTTCTTTAGCGTCGCCAGTTCGTCAAAGAAGGTCTCCCCACGAGCACGAATAGTTGGGAGGTCGAACGTATCGGTCTTCAAGAGATTACCTAACGCCAGAACTCTGTCATTCTCAGCTCCTTTGGTGGTGACAAGCCCATGAGCAATTAGCAGCTGGGCTAGAGCTATCCGGAGCGCATCACTTTTCTTGACCTCCTCCCAGATTTCACTCATGTTGTCGCGGTCCCAAGTCTCATAGTACATCAGCTCGAATAATTGCGAAGGCACGCCACCAAACTGCCCGCTCGCGATTTTCGCCAATGCCTCCAGGTTTGTCTGATCGTTGGCAGACCAGTCGAACTCGTTGACGAAGGCAAGCTGGACACCTTCAGTCTGGACCACAAAGCCGTAACGAGTCAACGCGTGATTGACTTTGGCTATGAATTGGTCCCGTTGAACCAACTCGTCTCTTCCTTCCAAGATGTCTTTGATGATTGGAGTATGCCTTGCTACTGTGGAGACAACTTGGGTTGTGGCACCTTTCACAAGTCCGGCCGTCTTCCGAAGCCCCGATGTATCGGCCGTGGGCCTAGGAATACTGGACATATCGCTCGCCATTTCGACATTGAGATTATCGACCTGGACTCCAATCATACTCGAATGTTCCTTGATTCTGTTCAGTTGGTTCCTCGCTCTGAGGACGACCACCGACCCCGCCACGAACCAAGTCGAAACGAAGAGGCCGAAAACAGCCAAGCCGACATACGCGAAAGTAAAGTATCCGCCGAGAATGCCTCCTATCGCCAAAAGAAACAGCTGGAATCCCATGTAGAACCTGAGAGAATCCGACGCACTTGCAAGCGTCCCTGTGATTTCGTCTCTCGTAGTCAGAAGCCTCGAAGCGATCTTCGTGGTCGATTCCGTGATGAAGTCACCAACCGCCTTGCTATTCTGGGTGAACTCCGCATCTAGTTCTTGGGCTTCTGAATCCAAGCCTGCAGACAGCTCGTTTGCAAGTCCGCTAGCTTGTGTGATGCTTTCCTCGACCCGGCTGCGGTCGTCGGCAAGCTTCTCGAGTCTAGCCTTGAGCTTGTCTTTCTCCTGCTTTTTCTTCTCGGCCACCTGCTTGGCAGCCATTCAAGGGTGTGCGCTGTGACGAAATCATTAAGCGTTTCCAGATTACAATCATCATAGATTCTCAACTGACATCAAAGTGACTGTCAGTGATCATTCCCGACGTCGCGGGTTCGGTGAATTCCATTCTCCGTCTCATCTGGTTTCATTGGTGCTTAAGTGCCCCGGCGACGGTTGACGGCGTTGAGACTCCACTGGGGCCTCCTTTTACTCGCAGTGTCGCCCCTTCTCGCGCTTGCCCTGCTCGTCGTTGTCATCATCATTTTCTATCCGGTCCGCAGTGAGGCATACGGTCGTCCTGCCGTCACCCTGCGGGGGGAGGTCGTCAGGAGTAGCTCCGAGAGGGTCATCGCGGACTACTTCAGCCGGAGAGGTATCAGGTACATCTACGAGCAGCCTGCCATGGGCAGGTGGGGGCTCAGGAGGATAAGCAGGCCTGACTTCTACCTCCCCGACTACAATGTCTACGTGGAGTACTGGGGCCTAGTCAACCTGCCCGACAACTTCGCACGATCGAGGTACGAACGGAACATGCAGTGGAAGATGGCGCAGTACCACAGAAACAGGATAAGGTTCGTCTCGCTCTACCCGGACGAGCTAGGAAATCTAGACATGACTTTCAGAACCAAGCTTGGGCAGGCAACCGGAAGACGCTGAATCCACCTCAGACGAAATCGTTCTGTACCACGTGCCAAGTGTGTTCGGTCATGGTCCGCCAGCCGTAGTACCCGTAAGGCCAGCCCTTCCCCTTACTTTTCGAGTTGTGATTCACAACGACGTTCTTGACTGGAAGCGATATTAGACTCGAACGAGTAGTTCAGACTATGGCCAATTCACCGGTTTACATACACACATTATATGACGGAGCCAAGACTTACTTTCATTCCCGTGATATTGATTGGTTCGGCATAGAGGAGTTCAACACGACCCTGGCCCAACTCGCCAAGATGCCAGAAACCACTTCAACCAATGCTTTCGATAAAATAGTCTTCGGGCGTAGATACGTCTCAGCACGAAGAGTGCTCAGACTACTTTGGTATCTCGGATTTGCCAATGTAAGGTTCAGTGAAGAGCCGTACTACCGAGTTTCGTCGTACAAAGCGTCATCGTCTGGACTCGAATATTCCAGGCATTTGGAAAATAATCCTAGCGCGGCTGCTATATCGCTGTTTAGAGCTGTGAGCAAATGGTGGCCAATGCGTTTCATGATGAAGTACGCCAATTCAAAACAGTATCTGAATTTCAGAATGATAACCGACGATCTTGGAGGCGAAATGCTCCATTGGACTGGGATGATGAACTCCTTTGGATTCCCAGGACTTCGTAGCGCCATGCGAAAACCGTTCAACATGTTCGTAACTCGTCATTGCTTACTCCCCCTCGCGACCGAGGTGGGGTTGTTGACGAAATCAGGTCCCAAGTATCAAATTACCGAAGCGGGGCGCGAAATCGCGAATGCTGGAGATCCACTGCAACTGGACATTGTCCAATCGGCTCCGGGCGAACCACTAGCATATGCCGCAGTCTGCGATAGCCTAGTTTCACAGGATGAGGTTCTTGTGATATCTCCATGGATTGATCAGACGACCGTCTCCAGGCTATCGCAGGGCATTGAGAAAACCCATCACAGTGTTCACCTCAAGATCCTACTTAGATATCCCACTCGGAGGAATTCGGAACGAGTCTATCAAGCCATTCATACAATACAGAAGGAATTTGAATCGAGCGGAAACGTAATTGAAGTAAGGTCACTACCAAACAGAGGGTCCCTAACCCTCCATGCTAAAGGGGTCATAGGTCGGAGTAGGTCAGTCATTACTTCGGCCAATCTCGTAAAGACGAGCCTCTGGAGAAACCTCGAAGTGGTGGCCTTCCACTACACCACACCTCCAGAGTTGCAAGTACTCGGAGACAATCTCTGGTTGAATGCAACACCGCTGGATGTTCCTCCGAAGTCTTAAAGCACCATTGAGAGGGAGGCCGAATTCTGGTAATGCATCCCCGGAATCGAAGGAACGCAACCCGCCGAAAGGGAGGTAAGGTCTTGCTCCTACTCCCGTGCACTAACAAGAAGCCATACAGCGAAGCCCCAACATGGAAGTTCATTATGAAACGAATCGAGCCTTGGCTGGACCACGTCGACTTGGCAGCTGTGGACTGCATTATCAATCCTCGGACGAATAAGCCGTTCGGTATTGTCACCAGGCGGCAGGAGCGACTGACGGTAGGAAAAGATGAGCGACCGGACCCAGCGAAACTTCCAGGTCTCACAATCGAAATCCGGAAGAAACTCGAGCGTCTGTCTCCCAAGTATACTCAAGTTGTCTCCTATCTCAACGTCAAGACGTATTGGCAGGCTGTCCAAGCCTTGAGTGACGACTTCGGCATCGAGATGCTTCCCTCCATATACCATAAGAACGAGAATTGGAATGGGAAGATTGCACATTCTGGGCCAATCGGGGTATTCAAGCGGGAGGTACCCGAATTACAGGAGGCTCTGACTAGGTATACCGGGATTCCTCCGAATGGGCACTCGAGTAAATGAGGCGTCCGTGAAATTCTTCTTCCCGTTCTGGTTTGAAGACCAGATATGCGAAGGGTATGACCCGTGGTCGGAGATATGTCCCGACCCTAGTGACAAGCGGTTCGTCTGGGAACTCGGCTGGAGTCGTTTCCCCTTTGACGGCATACTGATTTCTCGACCGAATCTCGAGGGCAAACCAGAATGGCTTGAGAAGTGTACGCGCGTTGGTGTCTCAAGAGCACTGAGGATTCCACAGGGTATCTCCACATTCGGTGACTGTGGGGCTTGGTCTTACATAGATGAAAAAGAGCCGCCGTACGACCCTATCGAAACTCTTGATTTTTATGCGAAGATGCGGTTCTCCCTGGCTTGCTCAGTCGATCATATCATCCTCCCACAGACACTGAGGGAGCGGTACAGGCGGTTGGCGATTACCCTTCGAAACGCTGGGAAAATGAAGTCAAAATGGGATTCTGATCGCGAGCGATACGGATATGAGTTGGTGGGAGTGGTTCAAGGATGGGACCCCCAAAGCTATCACGATTCGGCGAAAGAAATACTCGACATGGGATACAGGTCCATTGCACTGGGGGGGCAAGCCCGTAGTCCCAGTAGGACAACCTTCAACATACTCCGTAGGTGCTACGATTTATGGAGGGGAAAGAAAATCAACGTGCACATATTCGGAATAGCGCGCAAGAATCTCCTAGGTGCGTACAGGCGGTTCGGCGTAACTTCGTTCGACAACGCCTACCACAGACGAGCTTGGATGTCTGCGACAAACAATTACGAAATTGGTGATTCTGGTTACACCGCCATCAGAATTCCAATTTCAAAAAGAGTTGGGGAGGAAAGATTGCCTGGCGAACTACGAGTCTTTGACGCGCTGAAGGGACTGGAAGACGGTAAACTGTCGGGCAAACAGTTCCTGAGGGTCTTACGGTCTTATGATTCTCGAGGAGTTGGCCGGTTCCTCGGTGAGTATTCGCGCACGCTAAGGGATAAGCCTTGGACACGGTGTGACTGTCCTATGTGTAAGGTTGGCATCCACGTTTGCGTCTTTCGGGGAAACCAACGAAATATGAGGAGGGGATTCCACAATCTCAACAACTTCTACAACTCTTTCAAGGAGTTCGAAGGCGCCAAGAGTGGTAACCCTGGAAGATCGGCACTTGAATCTGTGATCTTCTAATCTTCATTACGCACAAAATAATCCTTCTTGATGCCGTTTAGAACCGACCTGAGCCTGGGCGATCTTTTAGCCCGACCTTCGAGCAGGCTAGGGAACCACCTCTCCCGTTTAGCGATTTCAATCAATCGTAGTTCATTACGCATCGCATAATAGTTGTGGAGTGCTAACACGCCAACTGGTTCGGCACCGTGTTGCTGGAAGAAATCGAAACCACCTGCCTTTCCACATGCCGGACAGGCGCACGGGAGGGCTCCTTCTGTTGCCGCTCTACCTCGTTCATTCCTGTATCTGTTCCCCACATAAAGCGTCCCATGGGGAGTCAAGTAATGCAAAGACCTGGCCGCGGTAAGAAAACGTGACGAATCGAAACTTGAGACGCCAAGAAACGCGAGTAGATACATTGCATCAAATCCGCCGACTCCGAACGCATGGATTGGCTTCTTTGTGTTCCTTGATACGATTGATAGGAGAGAGAAAAACTCAGCCATATCAGAGGAGCCATACGGAATTGTACTTCCAAGAGCCAACCCGTCGAAATCGTAGGTCTCGTATTTCCTCGTGAGATCCTTTGCTGTATCAGTCGAGCCATTATGTGATACCACAGCGTATAGTTTGGGCTTTTTCTTCTCATGGCCCTTACTATAGGTGAGAGACAAAATCGCATTTCTGAAGGTTTGTTCAGGCTCCGTCGGCAGATCAAAAGTGAATGCGATATCGGCAAATTCCTGCTGTAGGTCAAAAACATCAAAAATACTGAAATTTCGGGAGCGCCCATATCCCGCCTGGAATCCTGAAGAGTCAAGCCATAGGTTCTTGGCTGCTTTGATGCTTCCTAGGAGTTCCTGAGCGGCTGGACGTTTCGCATACAGAAATGATAGCATGATGTCTTCGGAATCATCGAGTATTGGCTGTAACGCTTGCCGCCGCATCCTTGAGTCATCCCAAGGACTGGGAACGAACCGCAAGCCGCGCGAACCACGAGTGGGCTCCAGCTTAAACTTTCCGAGACCCGGTTGACCTCTGGTGGGTAGAGGGAGTCTGTCCGCCGGGCCAGAAGGTCCTTTCCCACTAGCGCTCGGCACAACATTGTACTTCTCGAGGCGATTTAAGCCCCACTGAGTCGGACGAACTCTAACTGGGAAATTACCTACTGGGGACGTATGGTATTCGAAGAGCAGTGGGCTGCGGCTGCGTAACCACGTTTACGTACACCTTCATTTGATCATCGTTCAGCCCCCTACCGCCACCCCTCTTGTCCTCCGGCCACCAGTCGAAACCCCACAACTTGGTTACGTCTTCGATTAATGAATCTCTCTGTGCTTCGTCTATCCAGATTATTGGCCACGCGGTCAATTCATTTCTGATGGCGTCTGCTGAAAGACTCGACAATTTCTTTCCCAACGCCTCTTGGAATGTCATCCCAGTTTTCTTGCGTATCGAATCCGGAATTATCACGCACAGATAACGACTCATAATGGAGATCTGATAGGAATGCAGGACCTCGGGGTTCAACGTGACTGTCGTGCTCTCATGCTTGCCCATTTTCCCAATCATATGGACCACGCCTAGTGAGTATGGATCTCCTTCAGAAGGGATGTCCAGTAGCCCACAAATCAGGTAGAGTGCAGCCATCTGCTTTTCCTCAATCTCTATAGCTAATTCTGTCAGGCTGGGGGATGTCTTCCCACGCCGTCGCAATGACTGCAGTCCTGACAGTATTAGGCGAGTACCACTATTCGATTCTGCCTCGTTTGCCTTTTTCGTCTTCTCAGAAGCCCCCCTTCCCCCTGAGACGATGCCGGCGCAGAGGATGATCATGACATCGCCCTTGGTCCTGAACTGGTTCGATAGTGTCACAACCCAATCTTGAAGCGCCAGCACACTCGATCCGTCTGTCTTCTCCTCCTTTCGCACAAAATTGTAGTTTGAGAGCATCTGCACAATGCCTCCACTATTACTGACCCCTAGCCCACTTCTCACTAAGTGTGCAAGGAGTTCCTGGCGCCTAGCAGTGCCCCCTCTCTGGTGAACGAACCTAATTGCATCCCACAGACCAAGGCAGGAAGTTGGTTGAGCACTCATCCTGCTCCTTCCCGTGTTCCGACTCCAGACTGGCTTGGACATTTTCAGGCTGCGCTGACATCTAAGCACCGAACTACGCCCATGTCCTCTAGGAGATGCCTGAGGTCACGCGCCTGTTCCGTAGTCAGGGGAGTAAGCGTCTTGGCAACCGCGGCATCGACCCCTTCCTTCTCGAATTGCGATCTTGCCTGCTTCATCGCACCCAAATACAGCGTGTTGAGTCTATCGATGACCTTGGCAGCCTTGGTTACGGCGCCTAATGCATCTGACACACTGTCTAGGTACTGCTTGTGGTACCCCTGCACTTTCAATTTACTAGCCTTTGCAAGAGTACTTTCAAGTTGGGAATTACTCATGACCAATCTATCTGCCTCGTCGGATTGGCCCAAAGCCGATAATAACCTCTCGGCTCTCTGTAGCCCGCCGAGTTTCTGCTGGATGTCGTTGAACTTCGGATCCACGATTCGGGCAACAAAGGTCCCTACGCTCTCGAGTGGAATCTCTGCCGGCTTCCCTCGGGCAGACTCTGCCTTGGCCGTGTCGAGAATCTTCTGCAACTTCGAAAATTCCTCGTCAACGCCCAGGCTCTTGGCAGAATCCGACTCGGGGTCAATCGTGTTTTTGATTTCTTGAAGGTTTGATTCGGCCTCGGTTATCTCCTTTTCCGCTCTAGCATAATCTTGAAGGCTTTCGCTCAACATTTCGTCGATTTTCGACACCTCAGCCGAAAGTTCGGTGGCAATGGTTTCGGCCTTGCTTGTCTCGAACGAGTCAAGGAAATCTTTGGCCTCTGTGGTCTTAGCGATTGATTGAGAAATCTGCTTGCTTAGTTCAACGGCCTTCTTCGTAGCTAGTTTCTTCCGATAGGTGGGGTTGTCAATTGTGTCCTTCTGGTGACCCAGGAGACGCTCAAAATTGTCAATCTCGTTCCTGACGGTGAGCCACTCGGCAATCTGAGCGTTGACCGCATCTTGTATGACGAGGGTCTCTGTATAGGCCTTCGAAATCAGACGCAGTTTCTGAAATTCGTCCTCCTCGACCTTCTGGGATTCTGTGAGGTACTTTCTTGCAGTTGCGAATTCTTTCGAGAGATCAGACTTGATTTTCAAGGCGAATGCTTTGACGCTTTCATCACCGAGCGATGTCCTCGCCTCGTTGGTACGTTGGGCTACCAGCGTGGGCAAATCCTTCTCAATTTGAGAAAGTGCGATTTCCACAGATGTCTGGCGATCTTGGGGAGAGACAGTAGTATAGAAGCGTCTTGCTCCTTCCTGAAGACATTGGATGTAGCCCTTTCCCTCCATCCCGTATCCTATTGCAAATATATCGTAGCCTCTTGCTTTTCTCAATCCGAAGAAGTAAGGTTTGATGTCGTCCGAGCCTGGGTTACGGCCCCCCAAATTAGAACGTAGGGACGAAACCACGTTGTAGAGCTCGCGTTCGTATGAAACCAACGCAGGAATGAAGTACGAATCTCCCCTCCTTGTGGCCAAGTTCTGACCGGTTAGCACTTCGAGCTCCGCTCCCACACTCCATCCCGCCCATTCGCTAACAGACATCACTCCTGACTTTTCAACCGACGATTTCAGCACATCGACCAATTGGTAGTGGTTGGTGACCCAGTCAACGGCTTCTTCTGGAGTGAATTCTTCATCAGTGAACCGCCTAGCGAGTAGGTTGTAGAGACCGAATATTGTTTCCTTCTTTTCTCCAAACCTCTTGAGTTCCCATCTATACGGCAGAGTCTTGCCCTTAGCATGCAGACTATTGAGAATGCCGTTGAACCTGTCGGCGATTCCGTAGCCATATGCTACCGATTCCTGAGCCTCTCTGCCCTCCTTGGGGGTCCCAGTGAACTTGGCCAGAGCTGCGAAATCTCTCATTCCATCGGCGCTCAGGACGAGTTTGATAGTAAGGTCATTCCAAGATACACCACGTTGAACTGCATTCTGAAGAACCCTGTCGGTGTTCCGGCGAGCGGCTGTAGAGTCATTCGACATCGCCAGCAACAGCAAATCGCCTCCATTCTCGCCAAACCCTTCCAGTACGTTCCTGAAGTTCGTCTCATCGAAATGGTCGTCATCAGCGAGGACGGCCAGCGTAAGGTATGAGACGTTCGCATCCGCGAATGGTTCTACCCAGGTAAGTGCAGTGCTGTTAGTGGCGAGAGTCACTCCCTTTGCATCAAAGGCCTTTTCGAATGTGGTGCGTAGGCGGTCGTCTGCATCCTGAATCGAACCAACCGCCCCTAGCGAGAGCACGGCTCCCCTGATTACATCTTGTGGCTTTGGCTCTGAAAGTGCGTTCTTGATCTTATCCAGGGCCTCCTTTGTTTCTGGATATCTAATGGCAGATTGACGCTCGGCTCGAAGTGGCCGTCCCTTCCAGGTAACCGTCTGGGCCGCTTGGTAAACAAGGTCAGAGTCGATTTTCGGCTTCTTTAGTGCCTGCCTCTCCTCCCACGCCCAGAACAAGGACGTTAGAGCAAAGCCGGGGTTGCCATTCGTCTCCGTATAGAGTAACTTCAGGCTGTTCTTGTCAAGATATTCGTCTGCGGCGGGGTCGTACTCCAAAATCAGCCGACGCAACTCCTCGGGCGAAGTCAGGTTGGGAAGGCCCAATGGAACCATCCGCCGGAACAGCGCTTGCTTGGACTTCGACACCAGCGAATCGATTGCAACGGGGGTTGCACCAAGGACGATAACAACAGGACCGACTTCGCGATCGGCGAATTCGCGTATCGCACTAAGCATCTGATCATATTGTGCTGAAAAGCGGGAGTAGTCTTCGATGGACTCCTCCAGTTCGTCCAAGAGAAGAATGACCGAGTCTACTCCCCCGGCAACGGCTGCGTCCACATGCTGGCGCCATTGGTTAATCTTTGTGAGTAACTCGTCCGACTTCGCCCCACTAAGGGAGGCTTTCGCTTTCGGCGCCTCCTGCTTGATCCGGGAACTCGGGGCTTCCGCGACCAGCCTCTCAATCAGGATATCAATGAGTTTCGTTGGGTTTGAGATGAGAGCGTGGAGAGGCTGGTAGATTGGCACAGCTACAACCTTGCGCTCGTTCTGTCCCTTCCCTATCTTGAGGACTCCCGCTTTGCAGTCGTCGTACACCTTCCGCAAAATGAGTGTTTTTCCCGAGCCGAATGGTCCGTTGAGCACAACGAACTCGGGTTTCCCGACATATGTCTGGCCTACGCCTTCATGTGGTTCAAGGGCAGAGCCATGGAGGGCGACAGACCGCACGAGCTCCTCGATACGTTCCACCGCACCTTGCTGCGATGGCAGTTCGACAAGTTTCTTGACCGCTACTCCTGGTCTGGTCACTCCGCCTGAAGGAAACGGGTTCTTAGCTGTCGCAATCATTTTTTGTGCATCAAGCTGATAGGTGGGCAATATATATGAGTTTCTGAAAAAATAAGTTTGAACTACTGATTAATTGGTGAGAGTCTCCAAAGGCTGTGGCCTTGGAACCATGCAGAAAAAACTTGTAGTGGAGCTTAAATAGCCGCCCTCACAACCAGCTACCGCGATAAAATATTGATTGAAGTGAGAAGCGGCGTGGGCGGGTTAGCCATCTTGCCAGACGAACTGGCCCACTCACGCCAGGACTTGAGTCCTTATGGCTAAACCAAAGACCCGTGGCTATAGGCTTATCGCCACGCGGTACCCCATTTGCCAGAGACCCACTGAAAGTAATTGTCCACTCGCGGTGGCCGCGGGGCATGGACGACCCTGTCTAGCATGCGTCGCAGACACTGTACGTAACAAACTGGTTGTAGCACGGTTGCTTGCGCTGGCAGTCAGGAACGGCGCATCATCACCCTTAACGGAGAAGGAATTCGTAGTAGCTAGGGGGCTCTTGGCGGAAGTGGTGGACGCCATCGACGCCGCGGGCATGGTCCTAGCAGGGATTGAGGACTCTACGGAGCCAAAGATTGAACGGCGGGAGGAGAGGTCTCCCAGTTACATCGGGTAGATAGAGACATGGCATCGTATTTGACTTTGGCAGAACTATTCCAGGCGCTGGAAAGCGTCCCCGGCAGAAGAGTCCGTCTCAGCAAAAGCCAGCGGGAGGTCATCGCCAGAGGGGAAGGCCCCCTTTGGATCATCGCAGGACCTGGTAGCGGCAAGACAGAAGTGTTGGTCCTCAGGTGCCTGAAACTCCTGTTGGTCGACGGTGTCGACCCGAAGTCCGCGGTCGTCACCACCTTCACCGAGCGGGCCGCGAGGAACCTTCGGGACCGGCTAACCAATTACAAACTACACATAGCGAAGTCGCATCCATCCGTCGAGAAGGTCGACCTGTTCAATCTCAGGGTGGGGACGCTGCACAGCCTGTGCAACGAGATCATGCTCGAACAACGGTACGCTGGCTATAAGAACTTCCGCCCCATGGACGACCTCGAACAACTACTTTTCGTGTACTTCAACAGTACACTTGCCGCACCACCCAGCCGTGGTCCAGATTGGCTGTTGGACTTCTGGAAGAGGTTCGTCTACGTCCTTCCCGACAGAGGTCGCTGGGCGATAGATAATGGCCAACTGCCTTCGATGTGGACAAGGGCTCGGGCAGCGCAGGATCTGTTCAACCGGATAGTGGAAGATGGAGTAGATCTTGACAAGATGAAGGCGAGGAGAGGGGAGTGGGCCCACCTTGTCGAGGCGTACGAACAGTACCGGGCAGCGCTCGACAGGAACTACAGGGTGGACTTCGCTCACATGCAGTCCAAATTCCTAGAGTTTCTCGCCACGCCGTTGGGGAAGTACTTCATAGAGGGCGAAGGCTCGATTTCTCCAGGGATTTCCAACGTCCTGGTGGACGAGTACCAGGACACCAACCCTGTTCAGGAAGCCATCTACCTAAAGTTGGCTGCGCGCTCGCCTCACAATCTGGCAGTGGTTGGGGATGACGACCAGGCGTTATACCGATTCAGGGGCGGGACCGTCGACTGCATGGTCAACTTCGACAAAGCGATTAGGTCAGAGTGGGGCCTCACTGTGAAGCCAACACCCCTGGTCGAGAACTACCGCTCACATCCTGGTATTGTCTCGTGGTGCAATGCGTACATCCAGTCCTTCCCCGCCATGAAGAAGAAGGGTGCCAGGGTCGCGGATAAGCCCCCATTGGAGGCCAGGTCAGACATCTCCGGAACGTACGCCTCGGTCGTCCTAATTACCGGGAAGAACCACGCTGAACTTGCCCAGGAGTTCGCGGACACAGTCAGCCATCTCCTGAAAGCAGGAGTGATTTCGAAGCCATCACAGTGCGCTTTGCTGATGAGGAGCACGCGCGAGAGCAGCAGGTGGGCCCGGCCATTCTGTGATGCCTTGAGAAACCTTGGGATACCGGTCTACAACCCAAGATCCCGCCAGTATCTCCAGCAGGACGAAGTCAAGGCCGCCCTGGGCGCCCTCTTCGAAATCTTAGATCCGGACCCGGACTACAAGGAAATGTACGTCCCTAGAGAGGCGGTGAAAGCCTGCGAGGACTGGCGTGACACGTTCAGAGGTATGTCTCAGGTGCACAAAGGTATCCGCGAGTATGTGGAAGCGGCGAACAAGGTCATCAAGTCAGGGAGGTCAGGAGACTACATCAACAGTTCACTCCAAGAGATCCTCTACCACATTCTCAACCTCGAACCTTTCGCTTCTTGGCTGGACGACCCTGAGAGGACGTTCCGACTCGGCCAGCTCACACACCTGGTGGAGGCCTTCGCCTCAAGCCCGATACCAAAACACCCGGGAGTCTCACGCGGGAGCCTGAAAATCAGTTCGCAAGACGACGGCGAACTCAGTTGGCAATGGAGGATGACCCTCTACCACTCTTTCGTCACCCTCCTCTGTGAAGAGGGTCTCAGCGACCCCGAGGACGAGGACGTCCTCTACCCGCCGGACAGAGTGCCGGTGATGACGGTTCACCAGGCCAAGGGACTAGAATTCTCATTCGTCTTCGTGAGCCGGATGGACGAGGGTTTTGACACGGAGGCGCAGCACAGACTCGAAGAAGAGTTCGCCCAGTTCAGGACCCGCGTAAACCCATTGATGCCTGCCATCGAAAGAGCAAAGCAGGACCTGATTCGGTTCTACTACGTTGCCTATTCGCGAGCACAATACGCTCTAATCATGATGGTCCCCAAGGACAGACTACTACCTGGTGAAGCCGCGGGTAGGTACCTATCACTAGGCGGAAAGGACTTGCCTTGGTTGTTGAAGCAGGTGAAACTGGAGGCGGCCTAGCATGCTGTGGGAGGAGTATCAGATGATCAAGGCTGGGGGCCCGACCTTCGTACCCCTGAAGCCCAGATTCAGCCTGACAGCAGACATCTTGGCTTTCAGGCGCTGCCCTAGACAGTATGGGTTCTTCGGGGTCAGGGGCTTCGTACCAGCGCATACCGTGCAGTTGTTCTACGGGACCATCATCCACGAGGTCCTGGACAGGACACATCGTCACTACGGGGGCCTAGAGAACCCTGGAACCAAGGGCAAGATTCCGACTGACAGTGACATCGAGGGTTACTTCAAGGAAGTAGAAGACGCGCTGATAGCGAGGGGAATCCGCTCAATCAACAAATCCCTGCACGACCAGGCCATCGAGGTTCTAAGGAGGTTCAACAGGTTGGAGGGTCCTATTCTATATCCACGGGTCATCGACACGGAATGCAAAGTCCAGGGAGACAGGCCCTCCCACATCGTGGAAGGTGTCATCGATGTGTTGATCAGTCCACCATCCACAAGCAGTGACCCATCTGAGGTCGAGATCTGGGATTACAAGGGCTCTAAGCGACCGAAAAAACAGTATGACCTGGACACATACAGATACCAGATGCTGGTCTACTCTGCACTATACCGTATGAAGTATGGTGTCCTCCCGAAGAAGGCCGTACTTTACTTCATGAATGAACTTGACAGAGACGATCTGAAGTCGACCCCGAAGGATGCAATTTGGGAAATTGGACTTACCAGCGCTGAAATCGATATGGCGCTGAAAGAGTTCGACAGGACAGCGCGCGAGATTATTGCGTGCAACGAGAGCCAAGTCTGGGAACCGCCCCCCTCCGACCACATCCCCGAGGACACCTGTACGGCCTGTGACATTAGGTGGAGTTGTTCATCGTTCACCAAGGCACGGGGTAGGGTCCCGATGAAACTGGAAGTGAAGAAGCCCAAATGAGTATGAGTCACAAGTTAGAGGTATTACAGGCCATCTGGGAGAAGGGGGTGCCGGTCTCCAGCCATGACCCTGCCAAATGGCGGAAGGACGTATGCGGGGCATGGATGTATTGGGGCGCGTATGGGGACCGCAATTCGGTCTTCGGTTGGGAAATCGATCACATCATACCAAGGTCTGCAGGCGGACTTGACGACCTGGCTAATCTTAGGCCACTTCACTACGAGAACAACATTGTGAGGCTAAACGGACCTCTGAGATGCATCATAACGTCGAGTGGCGGGAGGAACATAAGACTATGATGCAAAGAATGGCTTGCACCGAAATCAGGCTGGCCAAAGACCTTCTCGCTTACTATGACAAGCTGACCTCCGGTTCCCCTGAGAAGAGGTGGTTGGAGGAAATGAGGGCTATGCTTCTCGAGAACATGTTCGCTGGAGAAAGGATACCTAAAGAGAAGATACCTGCGTACTACACAGTAAGGTTAGGGGTCCGCAATCTTTACCACTACACCCATCCGAATGCTTACAGGTCTACCTACACAATCGTCAACGACGGGAATGGGACTTATTGTCTGATAATTGATATTCTAAACCACCACGATTACAACAAGCGGTTTGGCTACGATTAGAAGGGCGAACTAGAGGCGACCAGTTCTTTCAGTTCGGGATTGCTGACGCCAGTGTAAATCAGGAACCGCCGGTCGAGCTTGATCTTTCCATCCTTATGCAACTCAAGGATAGCTCGCTCGAACGAATCGTGGTCCATCTGGCCCCTTAACCTCGCCCACAATTGCTTTTTCGTTTCGTAGATTTTCGATTCGATTATCGCTCTTTCCACAGACTTGATCACCCTGTCATCGACACCTCCTTTCGGATTCCTCATATTGCCTAACTCCATACCTCATCAGAATCCCAAGCTTTCTTGAAATCGACGCCGTGGGTTCTCGCGTAATGTACCAGTAAGAATGCAACCTGAGCGACTCTCTTGAAACTGCCGTACAACCGGTACTCAGAATCTTGGATTTGTTCTCCCTCATAAAGAAGGTGCAAGTAAACTCTCTTTCTATCTTTCTTCGATTGGTAAATCATCAAGGAGTAGTTGTCTGTTCCCCTTGGATTCCTTGGCACCCTTGTGGCTCCCGGGTGCCCCACTTGAGTGTTGTCATCAGTGACGGGAACTTCGCCTAGGGGCGAATTCTCAAGGTTCTTCTTTCATGGAAACTCTGCGAGTAGTAGTTCAACTCATCAGGCAAGACCACCCATCCCCTCGCAACATTCCTCTCCTCAAGTTCTATCAGGCGTACTCTAATCCTATCGTCGGACCATCCTTTCTCTCGATAGAAACCATCAAGGATGTTGAACCAAGCGTTCTCCCACGACCATTCAGCTACCTCCCGACTCATTCCTGTTCCGTGCAATGCCATAGAGCGGACAAGCAAAAATGTCTTTTGGTATCCGTAAGGCAAAACCTGTACGGCTAAATACCGAACGCTCCTATGGTTGTCCCGGCGGGTGAGTTACCCTAACCCGATCCGCCCTACAAATCCCGGCGTTGGGGGAGAAAATTAGTGAGAAGAACCGTATTGGTGGCCACGGCGGCAGTATATGCCGCGATGTACGTGAGCCTCGCTTTTGCGTTTAGTCCTATCAGTTACGGTGTCATAAATCTGAGAGTGGCGAACATCTTGATGGGACTGGTCCCTTTGATTGGCTGGCCCGCAGTGGTGGGGCAGGGACTTGGGGTCTTCATAGCGAATCAGCCCGCTCTGGGAGACCCACTCGGTCCTATCGACCTGGTCAATGTCGTGCCTTCGCTGGTATTCGCTGGGCTTCTATGGAAACTCAGGAACACGAGCGTATTTCTCGGGCTTGCTCTGTACTCAGTCGCCCTTGGGCTTACAGTCAGTTACGCGTTGAATTATGCGTTCAACTTGCCCCTCGCCGTGGAGATACCACAAGTCACTGCCGGGATATTCATCGCGACGACAATCTTGGGTTACATCCTCTACAAAGCGGTCAAACGGCTTGGCGTCATCCAACGAAGGTTCGGTACCTAAAATGAGCGAACAACGGAGTGCGGTGATGATGATTTCTGGAGGAGTAGATTCAGTAACCACAGCGTACTACGTGGCCAAAGAACTGAGGCCAAGGAGTATGCTACTAGTCTTCGCCGACTACAAGCAACGCACATACCAATACGAAGAGTTCTGCATCGAACAGGTATCCAGGCACATGGAGGTGCCTCTAAAGAAGATAGACTTGAGATGGCTAGGCGACATAAGTACCTCGGTCCTCACGCATCCCGAGAAAGAGATAGCCGAGACGAAACATGAGGACTTGTGGGACCCGGAGAAAGCTCGACAGCGCATTCTCAAATGGTGGGATCCTTGCAGAAATGCCATCCTGTTGCTTGTTGGGCTTTCGCACGCTGAGTCTTTCTATATTTCCAAGGGAGAACGATACAATGTCTACATTGGAATCCGGCGCGAGACCCCGGTCGCAATGAAAGACAACACTCCAGAGTTCTTGGCAGAAATGAATCGTCTTGCCGAACAAGCAACTCATCACGGGGGATACGAGATATCCGCGCCTCTGATCACCTATGACAAAGACAAAGTAGTCACACTGGGCGAAGAATTAGGAGTTCCTTGGGAATACACATACAGTTGCTATGCGGGGTATGGCTTCAAGGAAGTGGGCGGAAAGAAGCTGCCAGTACATTGCGGAAAATGTTCGAATTGCGGAAGGCGCAAACTTGCGTTCAAGGATGCTGAAGTGACCGATCCCTCTATCTATGCAACGTAAGCATCTTCCCAAGTAATAGTTTGTGCCTCGTTAAATACTAAATAGTGCACAATTAGGTACGATGGTTCGTAAGAACGTGTTCAAACTGGGCCGCTCAAAGTCTTTGGGCCTCAAGAAAAAGAGCGCTAGAAAGGTCAAGTTGGTTAGAAGGAGGACGGAACTTGTTGTGGTCTTTCATCCAGGTCGAGGCATCAGCAACGACGAGGTTAGGCGGCG
>Ga0335078_10002716_pt1 | contig 26680 bp, 23 predicted proteins | sample Lox_Sample_32_FD_206711 | JGI IMG/M metagenome (GOLD analysis project Ga0335078, IMG submission 206711) | Soil microbial communities from Loxahatchee National Wildlife Refuge, Florida, United States - Lox_Sample_3.2 | ecosystem: Environmental > Terrestrial > Soil > Wetlands | place: USA... | reverse complement strand
CTTAGAGTTGACGGCGGGGAGGGGGCAGCGGTGGACGTGTTCGTGTCGTGGACCCGGGCCGACGCCGATGGCGGGCCCCGGCGCCTGGCTGCCGCGCTCGGGGCCATCGACGGGCTGGGGGTGTGGTTCGACGAGGAGCAGATCGAGCCGTTCGAGTCGATCCCGGACCGGGTCCGTGCCGGGCTGGGGGAGGCCAAGGTGCTGGTGGCGTGGTATTCGGCCGCCTACCCGGCCCGGCGGGCGTGCCGGGAGGAACTGACCTTGGCGCTGCTGGCCGCCGAGCGGGCCGGGGAGGGACCCAAACGGGTGCTGGTGGTCAATCCCGAGCCTGGGCTCGGTCACGTGCTGGAGGCCAGGCTGCTGGACCGGCGTTTCGCCGGGCGGCCGGAGATCACCGATATGCCGTCGCTGGCCAAGCTGATCGCCGACCGGGCGCGTGAGGTGAGCGGACTGTTCGGTGCGATAGGGGCGACGCAGCCGGCCCGCTGGTACGGGGGCGAGGGATGGCAGGGCGGCTCGGTCCGTTTCGTAGGCCGACTGAACACGCTATGGGCGATCCACGACCGGCTCCGGCGCACCACTGGTCTCGTCGGCCCGGGCGAGGGCGGGCGGGCGGTGGCGCTGGTGTCGGGACTGGGCGGGGTGGGCAAGTCGCTGCTAGCGGCCGAGTACGCCCACATTTTCGCCAGCTGCTACCCGGGCGGGGTGGTGTGGCTGTCCGCGCAGGGCAATGACATCGCCGGCCGGGCTCCTTTCCCCGGGCAGGGCCGGGCGGCGGCCGACGCCGCGATCGCGCAGGTAGCCGCCGTGCTGGAGGTGGACGTGACCGGGCTGGACCCAGCCGCCGTGCGGGAGGCGGTCAAGTCCGCGCTGCAGCGGCGAGATGAGCCGACGCTATGGGTCATCGATGATGTGCCCAGCGGGATCGGCGCCGTCGACATGGATGCCTGGCGCTGCCCGGCCCCGCCGGTGGCCGAGCTGATCACCAGCAGAGACGCCGCCGAGGGCCAGTTTGCCCGGATCGCCCTGGACGTACTGGACCCGCCCGACGCGCTGGCGTTGCTGAGCGAGGGACGGCCGCTCGACGACGCCGAGCGTGAGCAGGCCGTACTGCTCGCCGCCGAGCTTGGCTATCACCCCCTTGCCTGTGATGTCGCCGGGCTGTATGTACGCTCGTCGACGAGCTTCGCCGCGTACCGGCAGCTGATCGCCGGCCGCCTGAAAACCGTCGACGCGCTGGCAGCGGAGCTGTCGAATCAGCTGCCCGGTGATCATGCCCGCCAGATCACCGCTACCCTGGCCACCAGCCTGAACGCGCTCGGAGCCGCGGCTTGGCAACTGCTGCGGCTGGCCGCCCAGCTCGCCCCGGTGGCCATCCCCAAAGGCCTCATCGCCGCCGTGTTCGGCCGCCTCGCGAGCGGGGCGGACATGCAGGATCCGCTGGCGGGCGAACGGGACGCCAACCGGGCCCTGCTCGACGCTCATGGTGACGGCCTGTGGCGGTTCGACCCCGACACGCGCAACGTGGACGTCCACGTGCTGGTCCGCCAGGCCGCGGCCATCCTGGACCCCGACCCCGGCCAGCAGCCGGGGATCCGGACCGCGGCGATCGCCGCGCTCACCACCGCGCTGGCCGCCGCGGCCGACGATACCCGCCGGCATCCCGGCATCGCCCTGGAAGCCCAGCACGCCCGCCACATGGCATCGGCCATCCCGGACCCCGATCTCACCGGCGATGCCCTGGACCTGCTGGAATGGCTGGGACGCTATGACTACCGGGCAGGCCGGTACACCAGCGCCAGGGATCTGTACCAGCGCACCTACGACACCTGTCGCCACGGCAAAGGCGACGACCACCCCGACACCCTGACCAGCGCCAACAACCTGGCTTCGACGTTCTGGGCACTGGGCGACCCCGCCGGGGCCCGGGACATGCTCCAGCGCACCTATGACGCCCGCCGACGGGTCCTGGGCGAGGACCACCCCGACACCCTGACCAGCGCCAACAACCTGGCTTCGACGTTCTGGGCACTGGGCGACCTCGCCGGGGCCCGGGACATGCTCCAGCGTACCTACGACATCTTCCGGCGGATCCTGGGCGAGGACCACCCCGACACGCTGGCCATGGCCAGCAACCTGGCCGAGACGCTGCGGGCACTGGGCCACCTGGCCGCCGCCCGGGACCTGAACCAGCGCACCTACGAAACCCGCCGGCGGATCCTGGGCGAGGACCACCCCTCCACCTTGATCAGCGCCGGCAACCTGGCCGAGACGCTGCGGGCGCTGGGCGACCCCGCCGCCGCCCGGGACCTCCACCAGCGCACCTACGAGACCCGGCGGCGGATCCTGGGCGAGGACCACCCCGACACCCTGACCAGCGCCAGCACCCTGGCCGAGACGCTGCGGGCGCTGGGCGACCCCGCCGCCGCCCGGCACCTGGACCAGCGCACCTATGACGCCCGCCGGCGGGCCCTGGGCGAGGACCACCCCGACACCCTGACCAGCGCCGGCAACCTGGCCGAGACGCTGCGGGCGCTGGGCGACCCCGCCGCCGCCCGGCACCTCCACCAGCGCACCTACGAGACCCGCCGGCGGGCCCTGGGCGAGGACCACCCCGACACCCTGACCAGCGCCAGCAACCTGGCTTCGACACTGCATGACCTAGGCGACCTTGCCGGTGCCCGGGACCTCCACCAGCGCACCTACGACATCTTGCGGCGGATCCTGGGCGAGGGCCACCCGACCACCTTGACCAGTGCCAGCAACCTGGCTGTCATGTTGCATGACCTGGGTGATCGCGGCGCTGCCATTGCACTCCTGTCCCAGGTAGTCATGCGGCGCAGCCCTCAGGACCCGACGCTGCCCGCCGAACGCGCCGCGCTCGAACGTTGGCAATCGGCAGACTGAGAGGAGGAACCACAAGCCGCTTCCGCGATACCTACCCGGTCGCCCTGACAGAGGACGGCCAGGATGGCCCTGGTACAGGATGTTCGGCGTGGTGGAGGGGGCCGAACGGGGACTGGGGCGCGGGGGCGGGAATCGCGGGCGGGGTTACGGGATGGCCTTGCACGTCCGCCCGTTCGGTCATAGAAAAACCCTAGCCCCGTGCGGTCGGGCGGGTTGGCACCACCGGCGGGCGCGGCGGCGCGCGGTTCTGTCACATTTCCCGCGAGGCGGGCGTCATGCGGGTGAGTCCCGTAACCCAGCCGATCGGAGGAGGGTGCCCGATGGCGCGCATTGAAGGTGTATCCAGGTCCCAGGCAGGTCTGGTCGTCAAGCTTGTTTACCGGTTCGGCCCCGGGATGATGAAGAAGATGACCGGCCGCGATCCGCAGACTGGCAGCGGGATCGAGCCGATCGAGATCTGGGCGCACCAGCCGAAGATGATGGTCGGCATGGGCAGGTTCAACCAGGCGGTCCGCAAGGGCAAGACCGTCGATGAGCGGATCAGGAACCTGGTCGAGCTGAAGGGCGCGCAGATGATCGGGTGTGAGTACTGCGTCGACCTCGGCTCGCAGATATGCCGCAACTCCGGCTTCTCGGACTCCGAGCTCCTCGCCCTGCCGCGCTACCAGTCCAGCGACCTGTTCACCGATCGCGAGAAGGCGGCCCTCGACTATACGGTCGCGGTGATGCGCACGCCGGTCGAGGTCACCGGCGAGCTGTTCGCGCGCATGCGGTCGTACTTCGACGATCGCCAGCTGGTGGAGATCACCGCCCTGCTGACGCTGGTGAACCTGGACCGCTTCAACGCCGCGTTCGGGATCGGCTCGGCGGGCTTCAGCGAGGGAATGGTGTGCGTCCCGCCAGACCGGCCGGATCCTGCACCGTCAGTTGCCTTAGTCCGGCCGGCACGCTCGCGCTGCCTCCAGCAGGACCCGGTCCCGGCGGTAGATCCGGATCAGTGGCGGCTGACCGTCGTGGACGGCACCGGCCGGTATCAGCTGGGGCTGGACGAGCTGTCGGCGTTCGGCGCCCGGATGCGGGCGACCCTGGACTGCACCTCCGGCTGGTACTCCCGGCAGGACTGGAGCGGCGTGCCGGTCAGCGCGCTGCTGCGCAGCCCCGGGCAGGCCCGGAGCCTGCTGGTGCACTCCGTCACCGGCTACTGGATCCGGCTGCCGGTGAGCAACGTCGGCCGGCTGCTGCTGGCCACCCGCGTCGGCGGGGCTCCCCTGTCCGCCGGCCACGGATACCCGCTGCGCCTGGTCGCGCCCGGCCGGCGAGGGTACTGGTGGGTGAAATGGGTCGACCGCATCGAACTCCAGGCGGCGCCCTGGTGGTGGCAGCCGCCATTCCCGCTGACTTGACCGCGGTCACTGGCGGGCCACGATGGTGCCGCCGTCTCCCACCGCGTAGCAGGTGACCGCGTCGGCACAGGTGATGCCGTACAGGTCGCGAGTGGTGGGGTGGCCGTCGGCCACCCAGGCGGTCCCGTTGACCGTCCGGGTGATCGTCCCCCGGTCCCCGGCCGTGTAGCAGGTCCGCGCGGCCGGGCAGGCGATGGCGTTGCGGATGCTGCTGGCCCCGCTCGGCCCGCCCAGCCAGTATTTCCCGCCGTCGGCGGACCAGTTCACGCCGTTGCCGGTGATGCCGGAGACGCCGTAGCAGCGGGCGCTGGTGGGGCAGACGCCCGCGTCGGGTGAGAACGCCGCGCCGGCCGGAGCCGGCTGCGCGGTCGCCAGGGCCCTGGCGCACGGGGCGGGGGGCTGGGTGCAGGTGAGCATCGTCCAGGGCGCGCCGGGTCGAGCCGAGGCGAGGACGGCGTATATGATCCCCATGTTCCCGCCGAGGAACTGCCCTCCGCCGACCCGGCAGAGCCCGCTGCTCAGGCACGAAACCCACTCCAGGGGGTAGGGAAACAGCTGGCTGCCGCAGTCGCCTTCTACGCATCCCACGCCCGGCGGGATGGGCTGCCGGGTCCAGCTTGCTCCTCCGTCCCTGGTCATCCAGATGGCATTCGGCGGCCCGGCCTGGCCCGGAACGGGAATCGGCGCTTCGAGGTACCCGGCTGGCGCGGTGGCCACGGCGTAGCAGATGCTGGCGGTGACGCAGGCAATGTCCAGCAGGCCCAGCCGGCACGGCTGCGCGCTGTCATCACCTGGAGGACCCGGCGGGCATGCCCGGCTGGTCAGGCTCGCGCCGACCCCGGGCAGGGGGAGCACATGGCTGCTCCAGGTGACGCCGCCGTCGTGCGTGACCAGGAGGGTGTCCGGCCTGGCGATGACATAGCAGGAGCTCGGCGCCACGCAGGCGATCCGGTACAAGATCTTCGAGGAGCCTTGCAGCGGGCTGGCCTGGGCCCGCCAGGTGGCGCCGCCGTCCCCGGTGGAGACGATGGTGCCCGCCGCCCCCACTGCCTCGCATCGCAGCGCGCTGAGGCAGGCCACCGCGTACAACGGCTGCCGGGTGCCGCTGGCATCCGCCCGCCACGCACCGGACCCTGCCGCGGAGCGGCCTGTGCCCGGCGCACCCGGCCTGGCCTGGCCCGGGCTGCCGCAGCCGGCCAGCAGGACCGCAGCGACGCACGCCAGCAGCATCGCAGCCACCCTGGCCGGGATCGATGCGGCCGGCGTTCCGCTGGGCCCGATCGCGGGGGAGATCGTTAGCCTCGGCCGCGTTCGCCGCGTTCCCTCGCTGCCGCCCGCTGGTGGCGGATCTGGCTGCACACCGCATCGGTGACATCCTCGAACCGGGCGGTTATCACGACCATCGCGGCGATGACTTCGGCCAGCTTGACGTGCGGGGCCCCGATTGCGGCTGCGTTGCGGGCCATCCACAGGTTCAACGTTGCGTGAACCGGCGGGTCCAGGTCTACGGTTATCCGTGTCACGTCTAGTCCTGGCCCTGGCGCAGCAGCTCGAGTACGACGTCTCTCACCCCGTCATCGGTCGTGGTGGCGTGGATCATCGCCCGGAGCGACCGGGCGAGAGTGAGCCTGCTGACCGGCTGGCCGAGTTCGGCCCCGGCGCCGATTATCCACCTGTTGAGCGCGTCATAGTCGGCTTGCTTGAGGTCGAGAGTGATCCGGATGGGCTTCGTCCGGATCGCTGTCCGGCCGGCCGGCTTCACCTCGTGCTTGCGGGTGGTCGCCGCGACGGCCATCCGCTTGGTGAGTTCTGGTTTGGCGGTCATCGGGTTACCTCCGCGAGTTCGGCGTGGCTGGCCAGCTCGGGATGGTGCGGTTGAGCAGCGCGCAGCACCGGACATTGCAGTACCATACTGTGGTTACTGCATGTACGGCAATTGCCTGGTCCGCATCGGCGCGCTGCAGCATAGAGGCGGCCGCGGCCGACTTGACACGGTGAGATGCCGCCGAGGATACTCGCGCAGGACAATGGGGGGGACGGTCATGCGAGCGTTCATCAGCCGCGGTGTTGCTTGCGCGGCGCTGGCCATCGGCGTGCTGATCGGTGGCTGCGGTACGGCATCGGCCACCACCAACCTCATCAAGAACGGCGGCTTCGAGGTGCCAGCCGTGCCCGCCGGCGGTTTCAAGCTGTTCTCCACCGGACGGTCCTTCACCGGATGGCGGGTCGTCGGGGCCAGGGGGAACGTCGGGGTCGTCAGCGGCAGGTACCGAGGCGACGGAATCACTTTCAACGCCGAATCCGGCGCGCAGTGGATGGACCTCACCGGCTTCGAGAGCAACACGCCGACCGGCGTGGCCGAGAGCGTCTCCACCACCCGGGGGCACGAATACCACCTCACCTTCTGGGTGGGCAACGTCTACGACCCTGGTGGCATATTCGGCGTCAGCAGCACGGTCAAGGTCTATGTGAATGGCGTCCGGAAGCTGACTGCGACGAACTCACTGCACCCAGCCAACCACAAGCAGGCGTGGAAGGAGTTCGCGCTCACCATCAAGGCAACGTCCGGCCGCATCACGATCTCCTTCATAAACGGGGACCCGAGGACCGACAACTCGAACGGCCTCGACGCGGTACGCCTGAGCTGACCGGCAGGATCACGACGTCATGCGATGTTGTCCGCCACCTCCCGTGCCCATCGGCGGATGGCCGTCCAGTCACGAAGATCACGCCGGACATGACGGTCGCTGCGGTCAGGCGGATCAACCCCGCCGAAGACCGCAACTGCGGCGGGTGCCAGCCACGGCCGCCTCGTCAGAGCACGGTCCAGTTGCGCCCGCGCTCGCTGCCATGACTCCGGCCGGTCTTCCCTCGGTCCCATCCCGAATACGGCGATCGGCACGCCGGCGAGATCTTCCCGGTGCTGTTTGAGGAAGCGATGCGCGTCACGATGCCATCGTCCGGAATAGATCGCCCCGCCCAGGATTACCAGATCGCGGCCAGTGACCGGTTCACGGGCTGCCTTGGCCGGACGGACGTCGACGGCAGCTCCGCTGCCCTGCAATTCGGTGGCGATCGCTTCCGCGACCGCCTTGGTCGAGCCGTTCTTGGTGGCGTAAACCACGAGGATGCCGTTCATCGGCCTATCTCCTGCCCTCAGGCTTGGTCCACCGTCGGCGGACATGCGACGAGCCGGTAGAGGCGAACGTCCGCCGTTCAGCCCCGGGGCAGATCACTTGACCGGGGCTAGCTTGCACGCTTCAGTGCGGCCTCAGCGCTGTTTCAGCGCGTCCGGACAAGGTCGTCGAAAGTCAGTGCCGAAGAACGCCGGACGCTGGATTGCCTCGGTCCAGCATCACATGGCCAGGGCCGGCGAGCACCGCAGCGCTTCGGCAGTGGACCTCATGATCGCGGCTACGGCGGCTCATCACGGCCTGACCGTCCTGCACGACGACGCCGACTACCGCACGGTCGCGCGGCACGCTCCGGATCTCAGCGAACACAACATCCGAGACGTCGGCTGACGACGACCCGCGGGCGTGCCGGCTGGGGCGTGAGGTACGCCCGTTCAGTCCCTAAGGTTAGCTGGAGGATCCTCACGACGTCCGGGACGGGAGCAAGCAGCGATGGCCGAAGAGACCGAGTTCGCGATGGGGGCCACGGCGAGTTGCGCGGACGGCCCGGGCGGCATAGTGAGCCGCGTGATCATCGATCCGGCCACCGAGACGGTGACGCACCTGGTCATAGCGCCGAAGCACCGGCTGGGGATGGCCAGGCTCGTCCCGCTCGACCTGATCGACACCACGGCGGGCGACATCAGGCTGCGCTGCACCGTGGAAGAGTTCGGCAGGCTGGAGCCCGCCCAGCGGACGGAGGTGATCGATGACGTTACCGGCGGCCTGAACGCGGCAACGGGAGTCCCATCTCCTGTGCCGGTCATTCTCGACGACGTTGTCCCGCTGGGTGAGGCAGACGTGGAGCGCGGTGAGCCCGTCCATGCCCTCGACGGTGAGATCGGGCGGGTCCAGGGCTTCCTGGTCGACCCGGACGACCACCGGGTGACGCACGTGCTGCTCCAGGAGGGGCATCTGTGGGGGCGCAAGAAGGTCTCCATCCCGGTCAGCGCGGTGACCGGGGTCGAGAACGGGATCCGGCTCAGCCTGACCAAGAAGCAGGTAGAAGACCTGCCGCCAGCCGACTGAACAGGTCGCGGCCAGGCCGGCGGTGCCATCGGGGCGGTTCGTCACCTGGGTGAAGGACTTTTGGCACTCACTTGCAGTTGACTGCTGCTTGATACTGAAAGTAGAGGTCAATTAAGAGGGAGCCCCGGAAGGTGGTGAGTGTCATGACTGTGACCGAGGCGGGGGGCCGCAAGTGGTGGGCGCTGGCCGGGCTTTCCCTGGCCGTGCTGGCCGTGGCCCTGGACGCGACGGTGCTGAGCGTGGCGCTGCCGACGCTGGCGGTGTCTTTGCACGCGTCAGCCGCTGACCTGCAGTGGTTCGTCTCCGCGTACACGCTGGCGCTGGCCGTCGCGCTGCTGCCTGGCGGGCTGCTCGGGGACCGGTTCGGCCGCAAGAAGATGATGACCATTTCCCTGGCAGTGTTCGGCCTCGGTTCGCTCGCGTGCGCCTACGCGCCGAACTCGGGCGCGTTCATCGCGGCCAGGACCCTGCTCGGGCTGAGCGCGGGCTTCATGGTCCCGCTGGTGATATCGGTGCTGGCGGTGATGTTCACCGAGGAGGAACTGCCCAGGGCGATCGGCGTCTGGGGCGGGGCCAACTTCCTGGGCCTGCCGATCGGGCCGATCCTGGGCGGCTGGCTGCTGTCCCACTACTGGTGGGGCTGGGTGTTCCTGATGAACCTGCCGGTGGTCGTGATCGGGCTGGTCGCGGTCACCGCGCTGGTACCCGAGTCGCGGGCCAGCAAGGCTCCCGGCCTGGACCCGTTCGGCATCCTGACCTCGTGCGCCGGGCTCGGGGTGCTCATCTACGGCTTCATCTCGGCCGGGCAGTACGGCTGGACCTCGGCCACGGCGATCATCGCGATGGTGGCGGGAGCGGCCATCCTGGTGGTCTTCGCCGGGTGGGAACTGCACCTGTCCCGCCGTCCTGGCGGGCAGCCACTGGTGGATCTGAGCCTGTTCCGGTCGGCCAGGTTCACCTGGGGGACGATCCTGGCGGCGATCGGCGTCTTCGCGATGTTCGGCCTGCTGTTCGCGGCGCCGCAGTTCTTCCAGGCCATCCTCGGGGTGAACGCGATGGGCAGCGGCCTGCGGCTGCTGCCGCTGATGGCGGGCCTGGCGATCGGCGCCGGCCTGGCCAGCCTGGTCATCAAGTGGCTGACCGCCAAGCTGACGGCCGCGCTGGGGTTTGCCATCCTCACCGTCGGCCTGGTCCTCGGCACCAGCATGAGCGCCGCCAGCAGCACGGCGTTCATCGCCGTCTGGACCGCTATCACCGGGCTCGGCTTCGGGCTGAACCTGGCCACCGCGGCGTCGGCGGCCCTGGTGGACATGCCCAAGGAGAGCGCCGGGGTCGCCTCCGGTGTCATGCAGGCGGTCCAGAAGGCGGGAGCCCCGCTGTCGGCCGCCGTCCTGGGCAGCGTGCTCGCCTCCGGCTACCAGTCGCAGTTGCACCTCGCCGGGCTGCCGGCCGCGACCGTGAGCGCGGTGCGGGGCAGCGTGTTCGCCGGCATCGCCGTGGCAAACAAGCTCGGGTCGCCCGCGCTGCTTGACCAGGTTCGTTCGGCCTTCGTGCACGGGATAGACGCGATGCTGTGGGTCAGCGCGGGGCTGGCGGTAGCCGGCATCGTGCTGGCACTGCTGTTCCTGCCCTGGCGGGCCACGACGGCGTCCGCGGCCGGCGACCGGGGCGAGGCCCCGGAGGAGGGAGAACTCGCAGATGAGCGCGCTGCCTGAAGACGCGCCCCGGCCGGGGCTGTGGGAGCGCAAGAAGGCCCGGACGCGTGCCGCCATCCGGGAGCAGGCGTTCCGGCTGTTCCGCGAGCAGGGCTATGACGCCACCACGGTCGAGCAGATCGCCGCGGCGGCGGAGGTCTCGCCGAGCACGTTCTTCCGCTACTTCCCCACCAAGGAAGACGTCGTCCTGCAAGACAACATGGAGCTTCGCTGGATCGACGCCCTGCGCGCCCAGCCGCCCGACGTGCCCCCGATCGCGGCGCTGCGCGCGTCCCTGCACGACGCGTTCGCCAGCCTCTCGGCTGATGACCTCGCCAAGATCCGCGAGACGACGGATTTCGCGCTGTCCGTGCCCGCGATCCGGGCTCGCATGCTGGACGAGTTCGCCCGGACCATCCAGGTCATGGCCACCGCCATAGCGATGCGCACCGGCCGGAACCCGGACGACTTCGAGGTCCGCACGCTCGTCGGCGCGGCCCTCGGCGTCGCACTGAGCTCCTGGTTCGCCGCTCAAGGCGACATGGAGCAGTTCATGATCGACTACGCCCGGGCACTGGAACTCCTGCTCACAGGCCTGCCGCTGTAGGCGGGCTACCGTCGCCGGCTGCCTTCCAGCCAGGTTTGCGGAGCCGGTCCATCAGCAGCGGCGGGAGGATGCCGATGGCGAGGATCCCGGCCAGTATCAGGACGGCGTACGTGACCGGGTTCACGTGGCCGAACTGCGACGGAGGGACGAACCCGATCACCAGCGCGGCCACGGACGAGACGGTGCCGAGCAGGCACAGCAGGCCCAGGGCCGGGGCCCGGTAGCCGCGCGGGTGATCCGGTTGCGAGCGGCGCAGCCTGATCGCCGCGATGAACATCAGCACGTACATGATCAGGTACACCTGCGTGGCCATCGCAGCGAAGATCCAGTAGGCGTGCGAGACCTTCGGGATGAACGCGTACAGCACGGCGATGAGGGTAATCACGGTGCCCTGCGCGGCGAGGATGCGCACCTCGATGCCCTGGCCGTTGACCTTCTGGAAGTAAGGCGGGAGGAACCCCTGCTCGCGGCCGATCCTCAGCAGCCCTTCGGACGGGCCGTCCAGCCAGGAGATCATCCCGGCGAGCGCCCCGACCGCCAGGGCGATCGCGATCAGCGGCACGGCGAACCCGAGGCCGAAGTGGGTGAACAGCCTGTTAAAGGCCTGCATCACGCCGGCGGTGAAGCTGATCTGAGCCGAAGGAATCACCCAGGAGATCGCCAGCGTCGGGCCGATGAAGACGGCCAGGACCAGCGCCATGGCCACGAAGATGGATCTCGGGTACTCGCGCGCCGGGTTGCGGAGTTCGTCGACGTGCACCGCGTTGACTTCGACGCCGGCGTAGGTGAAGAAGCTGTTGACGATCAGGACGATGCTGGCCAGCCCGTTCCACGCCGGCAGGAGATGGCGGGCCGTCATGGGCGCGGCCGGGTGGTTCGGCTGGACCAGGTATGCGATGCCGAGCGCGACGAGGATCGCGGCCGGGATCAGCGTCCCGAGCACGGTCCCGCCCGACCCGAGCCTGGTCACCAGCGCCGCGCCGCGTGAGCACAGCAGAACGCCGCCCCAGAAAAGGACGATGATGACGACAGCGGTATAGACACCGTTGACGGCCAGGCCGGGATCGAAGACGTAGGCGAGCGTGCCGGCGACGTAGGCGAGTAGTGCCGGGTAGTAGAAGATCGTCTGGGCGAACTCGCACCACACCGCGAGCAGTCCCATCGGAGCGGAGATGCCCTCGCGCACCCACTTGTAGACGCCGCCCGGCCAGCCGGAGGCCAGTTCCGCGGCGACCAGCGACACCGGCGCCAGGAACACGAACGCGGGCAGCACATACAAGAACACCGAGGCGAGCCCGTAGACGGCCAGCGCCGGCGCCGATCCGAGGTAGCCGACCGATCCCACGGTCAGCAGCGCCAGCGCCTGCCACCTGATGAATCTTCCGGCCGGCGGGTGCGCTGCCGGCGGCACCGGACGCGGCGGGCCGTGGACCGGAGCGATGGCCTTGGCGGGCGTTGCTCGCGGCCGCCGGCGCCTTCGGACGAACATCGATTACCGTCGCTGGCCGGTGCTCAATGCGGCTGTGCTGCCAGCCAGGCCGCCTGGGCGCGCTCGGCCGCTATCTCGCGGGCACGGGACGGCAGGTCGGCACCGACCTTTACGGCGAAGTCCAGGTACGCCTGGCGGCCGGGCATCTCCTTCAGGCATCTGGTGACGAGCGTGGCGGCCTGGGAAACGTCACCGCGGCGCTCCGCGATCCTCGCGCGCAGGAAGCTGAGTTCCGGCCCGGCGAGTGCGGGGCTGGCGACGAGCCGGTCAAGCAGTTCGTCCTCGGGTGTGCCCGCGAACCGGTCGAGGAGCATCTCGTGCCACGCGGCGAGGTCGTCCGCCCGTTCCTTGCGCCGGTAACTGATCTCATCGAAGGTTCCGTATATGGTGCGCGGCCGCTTGGGGTCCGCGCGGCCGACTGCCAACAGCGCCTCCAGGTAGGATTGGGTGAACGTCCGCCACATGTCCGGCGTGGTGAGCAACCGGCCGAGCGGAACGGCCAGGGGCGTCTCCTTTTCCGCCACCTGACCGTAGCCCCGGCGGGTCCAGCCATAGTCTGCTTCCCAGCGGATGAGCTGCTCCGGCGCGCGGCCGGCGAACGCCGCGAAACCGTCATGCCGCAGTACCGACTCCCACAGCGCGGCCACGGCCTCCGATACCACGAACTTCGCGGCCTCCACCGGATCGTCGGAGTGAACATAGTCGTATCTCTTCATCTCGCAGGCCAGGTCGACCATCTTCGCGACGGCCTGCTGTGCTGGTGCGGGCTCGCTGGCCGCCAGCGCCGCCAGCGCGTCGGCTGCCAGCCGGCGGAACGTATGCCGCCACCTCGACCGCTCGGTATGGTGCACCCGGCGGTCTCCCGCCATGTAGGCGCCGTCCCTGGCCAGCTCGACGAAGGTCGTCACCTCAGCCAGGACGCCCGCCGGGTCCGGCAGTTCCTTCTTCGGCTTCACCTTCGGCTGATCCTGCGGGCGCAGCTCGTCCTCGATGCGCTCGCGGAGCTGAGCGTTCCCGCGCCAGTAGACGGTCCACAAGACCTTGCGGAGGCGCGCGTCGTCGTGCCGTGCCATCGCGGCGTAAAACTCGTCACGGTTCATCCGGTTCGCTGGCATGGCACCAGATCGTAGAGATAAACGGCCGACTCCCGCAGGGCCAGGCAAGGTCACGCCTAGGCGACCCGCTGAAGGAGCGAAGCCGAGTTGCTCCGGCTGAGCTGGGCGAGCGCTGACGGCAGCGTCAGCCCAACCGGGAGGATGTCTCCGTTACTGGGCAGCCTGGCCCGGCGACTCGGCAGACGGGTCTTCTCCTTGGTCGTCCTCGGCCGACAAGGTTTCGATCAGCGTCTGGACGGCACGTTCGAGTTCAGGCAGGTCGTTGTCGACGGTAGCCTGCAGGACCGCGTGGTCTGTGTCGAAGTAGCGGTGCGCCAGGTGGTCGCGCATGCGTGCGATCTGGGTCCAGGGGATGCCGGGCTGGGAGCTGAGCATGTCGGCGGGGAGGGCTTTTACGGCCTCGCCGATTTCCAGCAGCCGGATGCGGACGGCGTCGAATACCAGGCCATCGGATAGGCCGCCTCGATGCAGGTGGGAGCGGATGGCGTCGATGGCTGCCTGGATGTCGGCCAGTCGCTGCCGTTCCCGGTAGGTCACAGGGCTACTAGCTCACGTTCGGCGCGTGCGCGGACGGCGGGCTTGAGGTCGCTCGCCGGCACCAGGTCGACCTTGGCGCCGAGGATGGCCTCCAGGTCGGCTTGGACCCGGCCCAGCCCGAGCAGGCCCATCTCCGGCGGCAGGTCCACCAGCAGGTCCACGTCGCTGTCGGGCCGGTCCTCGCCGCGGGCCACGCTGCCGAAGACCCGCAGGTTCCTCACGTCATGGGCGGCCGCCGCCGCGACCAGATCCCGCCGCTTCCGCCTGACCTGCCGCCCCACCGGGCCGGACAGCCTGCTCAGCTGCGCAGGCTGCTGCTGGATATCCGCTACCAGGTCGTATCCGGCCGCGTCGATCAGCCTGGCCAGGGCCGGCAGCGACGGCTGCCGCCGCCCGGCTTCATAAGCGCTGATCACGCTCTGCACGACATGCGCCCTGAACGCCAGCTCGGCCTGTGAGATCCCGGCGGCGACCCGAGCCCGCCGCAGCAGGCTCCCGGCCGTTCCATCCGAATGATCCATGAAGTCAATTATAGCGGATTGTAGATATCGTCACAGCTCCCACCTGACCGTGGTACGGACCGGCAACCCGGGCCGCCGGTAAGAAACGTGCCACCAGCCGCCCCCTGAAAGGTGGCGCGGCTGCTCCCGGGCGGCCATCCGCCGCCGAGCCCAGGCGCGGCAGCTGATCGGGTCCTGCCTGCGGATGGATCCGGCGCTGCGAGTGGCGGCTGCGCCGCGCGGAGGCCGAGGGCAAGGACACCGGCATGCTGCCGGACCCCGATGAGCTTCGGCGGCGCCTGGGGATACCTGCACGCACCCGCAGGTAAGGCAGTTCCAGGAGGCGCGCCTCGGCTACACCGCCGTGAGGTTTATGGGGCGCACGGTGATCGATCCTCCGCCGAGGGCGAAGATCTGCGGGAAGCTCAGTGACGCCTGCAGGACCGAGTCAGGCAAGTGACCCGGGAAGATGATCGTTCCGCTCTGGAAGCTGCCGGGGGCCAGCGTTTCTGACCAGCGGCTCCGGAACGGGTCAGCTTGAAGAGTGGTACCGTCGCTGCCGGTGAACACGCAGTTTTCGTACAGCGGCAGCGACAACGAGGTTCCGGCCTGGTTGCGGGCCGCCACGCCCACCTGCGTGAAATGGGCCGTGTACGTCACGCTTTCCACCGTCAGGGTCAAGCCCCCGGCACTAGCCGAAGCCGGCTCGGCCAGCCGGCTTGTGCCCGGTTCATTCCCGGTGATGTACCCGACCGCGTAGCGGATCCCGGCGGTCGCGGCCAGCCCGCCGACGCCGACCACCAGGACCACGGTGAGCAACGCGCGCGGCAGCGATATCCCGCGCCGCCTCACCGGGGGCGGCGGATAAGGCGAATAAGGCGAATAAGGCGAATACCGGCCGGCCGGCGGGCGCGGGTGTTCCTCGGCGGAGGCTGAACCGTATGCCTGGATCAAGGCGGTGATCATCGCGACACCGACCCCGACGGCAGGCACCACCAGCCAGGACCCTGCACCGGTCCAGGTCGTCACGAACGAGGCGATGACATTGCCGATCAGCGGGATGAGGGCGCACACGCCGGCGATGAGCAGCGTCTTGCCGACCGCTACCTTGTGCGCGCCGCGCTGCGCCGACGCGCCGCTCCCGTCTAGCACGCAGCTCTCCAGTAGATGACCGCCGGACGTTAGGCCTTTCCCTGACGGAGGACGGCCAGGGCGGTCCTGATACACGATGTCCGGCTAGGAAGGCCGGCTGTTTTCGGTTCGTTCGGACGGAAGCGCGGACCGACAGGTGGGCTGAATGGACGGCGGCCCCCGCGGAGTTCAGGCGTGCGCGTGTGCTGGGGTAAGTTGCATGGCCAGCCGGGCGGCGGCCGCGCCGGAGGTTATCGCCGGGTTCTGTCCGCCGGTGTTGGTCCAGGCCCCGGCAAGGAAGAGGTTGCGGATGGGTGTTTCCTGCGGCAGCCAGCCGAGCCCGGAGTTCTCCGGGGAGTTTTCGTATCCCTCAATGGCCCCGCGGGGGTTGCGGGTGTAGCGGAAGTAGGTCAGCGGCGTGGCCGCTTCCCGGAACTCGATCGCGTCGGCCAGCCCGGGCACCGCGGCGTCAGCACACGCGATGAGCGCGTCTGCTACCTGCTTCTTGACCCGCAGGTACCGGGGGTTTTCGTGGTAGTCCGACAGGTCACCGCCGGTCCCCCAGGTGCTCTGGTAATCCCAGCTGGCCACGGTGCTCAGGACTACCGCCGCGTGTCCCGGCGGCGCGCAGCCAGGGTCTACCTGGGTGTAGTCGGTGACACCCAGGCAGGCTTTCTCCCAGTCCCCGCGGCAGGCAGCCCGCCAGGACTCATCGGCGGAGTAGGAACCGGCGAGGAACAGCTCGTGAGGGAGCCGCAGCTCGGCGAACACGTCCCGGTTCAGTCCGAGGTAGACGCTGAACACGGTGTAGGAAGGCGCCGGGTCCGCCACCCGGGCGGCGTAATCGCCGGGCAGGCGGTCACGGCCGACCATCTCCAGCATGGTCGCGGGTGCGCTGGCGTTGGAGATGAAGGCCTCCGCCTCCAGCCGCTGCCCGTCGCCGGTCGTCACGGCCACCGCCCGCTCGTGGCTGAGCTCCACGCCGGTCGCCACTACTCCGTAGCGGATCTCGCCGCCGCGCTCGCGCAGCACCTGGGCCAGCACGTGGCTGAGCGCCCCTGAGCCGCCCTCGGGATACCAGGCGCCAAGCTCGTGATAGCTCGCGGTAGCCACGGCTCCGGCGAGCGCGGCCAACCGTGAGGGCGGCAGCCCGAAGTATCCCCACAGGGCGGCCAGCACCGAGCGAGCGCGGGCGTCCGCCACGTGGCGGGACATCATCTGCTCCCACGTCTCGCCGCTGACCCGGGTCAGCACCGGGTAACGCGCGGGGAAGTCCGCCAGGGCCGGCGTACGGCCAGCTGCCTGGTCCTCCCGCATCCGGCGGCTGTCGCGGTGGGCCGCGAACGCCTCATCCAGGTAGGCGCGGATGCCCGCCGCCTCGGCCGGGAAGTGGCCGATCAGTTCCGATTCGTAGCGGTACCAGTCGGCGTGCGCGGTCACCTGCTGGTCCGGCAGCCTCAGCTGGTACAGCGGGTCCAGGCGGTGCAGCCGCAGCCGGTTCCAGATACCCAGATCCCGGTACAGATGATCCATGCCGCCGCCTGGCGCCAGGCCGTTCAGCGCGTGCAAGCTGACATCGAAACGGTATGAGCCCCGCTGGAAGCACTGCGCATAGCCGCCGGGCACGGTGTGCTGCTCCAGGATCACCACCTTGCGCCCATGGCCAGCCAGCGTCACGCCAGCGGCTAGTCCCCCAAGGCCGGCCCCGATAACGAGAGCATCAAATCGTTCGGCCATGACTGCACCCCCTCGGCTAGCTCCTCCGTACAAGCACCAGCACGCCCCCGGCAGCAATCCGGCTGGTAGGGTCAAAGGTCACAGGACGGTGCGCGCCCGATGCAGTGATTTCGAAGGCCCCGTCGAAGGCGGGGTGGCCACGCCGAAGTAGTCTCCGCCCTTGCGGAGCCGGCTGTCGGTACCCCAGTGCCGTGTCACCGGCTGGCGGATCAGCCTGGGCAGATGCTTGCGGCAGTGCACGTACGCTTCCTCCACCGACACGGCCACCCAGTGAGTCGGCCGCCGGCCAGGATGACCAGGCTCAGCGAACTCCAGGCCGGCCGCTCGCATCTTCCCGGGCATCAGCACCGCCGCCCGGCCGTTGACGTGCAGCCCGATCAGCTCCTGGTCGAAGTCGCCGAACCACATGCCGATGTGCGGGTTCTCCAGCAGGTTGCCCGAACTGGCCATGACACCGTTGCCCCGGTAATCCGGGTACGCGAGCGCACGCTCGCTGAGCACCCGCACGAACCCCGGCGGGCCGGACCGGCAGGGAGCCGTGCGGCTAGCCCGCTGGCGGCAGCTGGCGCCTGCGCTGTTCGCCGAGCTCGGCCAGCGCCGCGATCTCCCTGACGAACTCCGGCCACAGCGCCTGCGGCAGGTCGTGGCCCATGCCGGAGAACCCCACGAAACGCGAGCCCGGGATGGCCCTGGCGATCGCCAGGCCCCCGCTCGGCGCGACCAGCGGGTCATGCAGCCCGTGAATGACCAGTGCCGGGACGGTGATGCGGCGCAGGTCCGCGGTGCGGTTCGGCTGGCTCATGCTCGCCGCGAGCTGCCGCCGGTAACCGGCCGGGTCGTATCCGCGGTCAAAGCTCCGGCCGGCCACGTCGCGCACGTACTCCTCATCGAACGCGAAGCCGCGCGAGCCGATCAGCCGGAAGGTCTCCACGGCTGCGGCAATGGCCGCGGGCCGGCCGCGGGCCGGCCGGCGCCGCAGCAGCCGGGCGAACACCCGGGGTCTGGCCTGCCCCACCCGGCGGGATCCGGTGGAGGTCATCATCAGCGTGAGGCTGCGGACCCGGGCCGCGTGCTCCAGCGCGACGGTCTGCGCGATGAACCCGCCCATCGACGCCCCGACCAGATGGGCCTCGTCCAGCCCCAGGCCATCGAGGAGCCCGGCCACGTCCGCGGCCATATCGCTGATCGAGTACGGCGGCGGCCTGCGCCGCACCATGATGTCGGCCAGGCGCGGCGGCGGGAGGTTCCGCAGGTGGGTCGATTCACCCACGTCCCGGTTGTCGAACCGGACGACGAACAGACCCCGCCGGGCCAGGCCTTCGCACAGCTCGTCCGGCCAGGCGATCATCTGCGTCGCCAGGCCCATGATCAGTACGATCGGCGGCGCGCCCGGGTCACCGAACGTCTCGTACGCCAGCTCGATGCCGTTGGCGGCGACCCGGCCCGGCGTGCGGGCAGCGACGTCTTCCATAGGCGCAGTCTCGCATGAGAAACGTACCGGGCCGTTTAGAACTGGTTCGGCTGGTAGGTGGTGAGGCCGTACCGTTCGGCGACCGGGTTCCAGAGGCTGGCGAACGCCTGCTTGCCGGCGTTCGCCTGGCTCTCCGGGACGGAGGAGGCCCGCAGGCGGGCGTCGGACCGGCTGCCATGGTGGCAGCCACGGGTGATGTTGTCCTCCGCCCACCCGGCGAGATCGGTGTCTACCTGGGCTGACGCCTGCCAGGCGCCGGTCAGGTCCTGCAGCATCGCGGCAGGCAGCTGGGAACGGCCGGGCAGGATCGCGAGCCGGGACAGCAGACGCTGCCGGGAGCTGGCTGCGCGGGCGAAGGTCTGCGCGTCCTGGGGCAGGGACGAGCCGCAGCCGCGCACGTCCGCAGCCGCATCGATGACGGCGGCACGGTCGGTGACGCTCTGCGCCAGCAGCCCGGACAGCCGCACCGCCGCCTGCCGCCGCGGGTCCTGCGACGAGCTAGACGGCGTGGGGCCCGCGGTGCCGCTTGCGGCGGTGCTACCGGAGTGGGCCCAGAAGATGACAACCCAGGCCACGACCGCCACGAGCGCGGTGGCCGCGATCACCGGGACCAGCGGGCGACGGGAACGCCGCGGGCCGTCAGAGGCCGGAGCCAGTCGCAGGCCGCCGAGCATCGTCGTGGGAATGTCCTCAGACGGCACCGGACCCAGGCCATCCACTCGCATCGCATCGGGGCCGACAGGCGGCGGGTACCCGCCGCCCGGTGGCGCCGGCCACGGCTGCGGGCCAGAAGGTGAGGGCGGCGAACGCCGGGGCGCATACCAGGAGTCCCAGGGCGCGGGCTGTGGTTGCGGCAGCGGACCGGCCGCAGGTGACACCGGCGGCGGCAACGTCGACTGCGGCGAGGCGGGGACCACCGGAAACGGCGCCGTCGAGGGCTGGGACGGCGCGGCGCTGCCGGTGGCCGGAAGCCCGCAGGCCGGGCAGAACCGAGCTCCCGGCGACACGGGGTGCCCGCACGCCGGGTTACCGGAACCAGCCACACCGGCCATCGTCACAGCAGGCTAGACCACGCGTCCGCGCTCGCCAACCGGAACGCGATGATTAGGGCCTGCGGGCTACCGGGAACGGCGGGATCATCCGGCCAGGCTGCGGGCCAGAGCCGCGATCCCGCGTCCCCACGCGGCGAGCTGGTCCGCCGGAAGGTAGGAGGCCCCGGTGCTGGTGTGGTCCGCCTCAGGCGATGCCAGGAAACGCTCGGCGCCTTGCTGGTCGATGACATACACGGCCGAGGTGTGCACTACGTCAGCGTTCGGGTTCGGCGCCTGGACGTAGACGTGGTAGTCGCGCCAGACCGGCTGCAGTTGCGATACCGGCCCGGTGAGGTAGTGCCAGTCCGGGATCGTGGTGAGCTGCTGTTCCCTGGAGAAGGCCAGGACCTCCTGCACGCGCGTGTGGTAGGGGTTGACGTTGATCCCGGCGAAGACGACCTTGCCTGCCAGCGGCCCGAGATCATGGTAGGCATCGATGAACTCGCGGGAGACGATCGGGCAGATGTCAGTGCAGTGCGGGTCCAGGAACTCCAGCACCACGACCTTGCCGCGGAAGTCCGACAGGGCCATCCTCCGCCCGTCCTGGTCGGTGAAGGTGAATCCCGGGGCCGCCTGGCCGGGCAGCGAATCGAGGTTCATCAGGTTGGCCAGGGACGTGGAGATGCTGGCGGGGATGCCGCTCGGACGCAGTTCCGCCTGCGCCGGGGCGGTGTGCCGGGCCAGGACGTATCCGGAAATGCTGCCCGCGGCGGCGACCACCAGCGCCAGCAGGCCGGATACGACCAAGCGCCTGCGGCGGCCGGCCGCCCTGAGGATCATGGTTGCGCCTTCCTCCGCAGTTTCTTCACATATATGCGCAGATCGCCTGGGATCGTCGCGGCGCGCCCGAACATGACGAATTTGTAATCGGCCCCGCCCTGTGCCGTACGCACATCCCCCGGTGCGGTCGGGGCGGGTTCGCACCGTCGGAGGGTGTGCGGCGGCGGCCGGTCAGGTCGGCTGGGCGAGCACCTGGTCCAGGCCATCCACGTCCGCCAAGCCCGCAATTATCGCCAGATGAAAAAACTCACTCTCGTGCGGGGTATCCGGACACCAGGCTCTTGACACCCGTAAGGCAGCCGTCCATTATTCAGGGCAAGCGGCCTATTAGTGGCGGCTCCTGGCTGGAGGAGGCACCATGAAGAAGAAGCGGGTGCGATATCTCGCGGCAGCGACGGCAGGCCTGATGCCTGCGGCGACTGGACTGGTCTTTCCCATCGCAGCTCAGGCCGCAGGCTGCACTGGGCATGTCTCTTTTTCCATACGCGAAGTCAAGGCGGGTAACGACCGCGTGAAGGGTCACGGCTGGTTCACGAGAGAGGCAAACGGCAAGATATGCCTCGGAACTGTCGTGGTAAGCACCTACACCTCTACCACCGGGTACGACTGGCCTGCACTCTCTATTGCCAGTTCTGTCGGCCGTCGTGGACCATTCACGCTGTACTACAGCGCGAGGCAAGTTTATGCTAAAGCGGGCACCTGGGGACACTACAGCTTCCCAGCCCATGTGAGCGGTAAAATCAGCGTTTGCCTCTATGCCTGGTCGAAGTACTACTCCCCGAATGGCGTCTCGGCTAGATCGTGCTTCAACTGACCTGCGAACGGGATAGGTCACACCAGCCAGCGAGTGGCTCTCTGACATTTGGGATGAGCTTATTGCGAAAATCAGCGTTGGCGACCGCCGGAGGTTCGCGGTCCTCGGGCTATTCGTTCGGCGATCCGGTGTTCGTGCTGTGCAACGGGCGTTCGGGTTCGACATTGCTGCGGTTCCTGCTGGACGCGCACCCGGACCTGGCGTGCCCGCCCGAGACGAACCTGCCCATGTTGTGCGGGCAGCTGGCCACGGTGTGGTCGCTGATCGAGGGGGCGCCGCTGTCGGCGAACCGGGGAGACGAGCCGCCCGTGATTCCGGACGCGGCGATCGCCGGGGTCCGGGAGACGATGGACCGGATGGTCGGGTCCTACCTGGAGCGGCGGGGCAAGAAGCGATACTGCGACAAGAGCCTGGGCACGGCCCGGTTCGCCGAATTGCTGCTGCGGGTTTACCCGGAGGCCAGGTTCATCTGCCTGTACCGGCACCCGATGGACGTGATCGCCTCGGGCATGGAGGCCTGCCCGTGGGGCCTGAACGGTTACGGCTTCGATTCCTACATCACGCAAACGCCGGGGAATGCCGTCTTCGCGCTGGCCAGGTTCTGGGTCGAGAACAGCGCCCAGACCCTGGCGGCAGAGGAGCAGTTCCCCGACCGGTGCATCCGGGTCCGCTATGAGGATCTGGTGACCGACCCGGAGGTGCTCGCCGCCCGGGTCTTCGACTTCCTCGGCGCCGCTCCTGCGCCCGGGATCTCCGAGGCGTGTTTCTCCGCGGAGCGTGAGCGGTTCGGGCCAGGGGACCACAAGATCTGGTACACCTCCAAGATCTCCTCCGGCTCCATCGGGCGCGGCTGGTCGATCCCCACCGACATGATCGCGCCGCCGGTTCTGGAGGCCATGAACGAGCTGGCTGGCAAGCTCGGATACGTGCCCGTGGACGAGGATTGGGGGAACTCGGCGCCGCCCGCCGACCTGCGGCTTCCTGTCGGCGAGGCGGCCGGCGCGGTTGACGCCGGGCCGCCGGCCGGCCCGGCGCATTCGCAGTACCTCGGAGCCCGGTTGCGCGACGGCCTGGAGCGGGCGAACGCCGGCCTCGCCGCCCGGTGGGAACCCCACGGGAGCGAAATCATGGTGGCGGTCTCCATTCCGGCTGACCCTCACCAGCCGGCCGAGTACTGGCAGGTCGACCTGAAGAACCGTGTCGTGTCCCTTGCCGCCAGCGCCGCGCAGGAAGACTCCGACTGGGATGTCATCGGTTCCGCCGCCGCCTGGGAGCAGGTGATCGAGGGCAAGCTCAACCTGAGCGTCGCGCTGCGCGCCGCGCAATTGCGGTACTGCGACGGCGATGATCCCGGCAGCCCGGTCGCCGCCGACACCCGGATCGCCGTGCTCGCTGACCTGCTCGGTTTGGCCCAGTGGTCAGGGACAGCGAACACATGACCGGGCCAGCCACCATCACGCCCGGCGGGTCGTCAGCGACGCAAGCCGCTCAAGAGGCAGCGGGTGCCGCCGGGTGCGGGCCGGTCATCGTGCTCACCTACGCCCACTCGGGCCATGAACTGCTCACCGGTGCCCTGTCCGCCAGCCGGGCGGTGGCCTGCACCCATGGCACCGGCCTGCTCCCGCTGTGCCACTCCGCGGTAAGCACCTGGCAGAACGTGGAGAACCGGGGAACCGCGGCCTCGCCGCTCGCCCTGAAGTCCGTCCGCATGCTCGTGAATACCATGACGGCAGCGCTGCAGTCCGCCGCCGGGGCGGCGCGCTGGTGCGAGACCGCCTACACCGGGCGGGCCGCGGCCGAGACATTCCTGCGCGTCTTCCCCGAGGCCACCCTGCTGTGCCTGCATCGCAGCCTGCCGGCCGTGCTCGCCGACGGCATCCGCGCCTACCCGTGGGGGCTGGGCAGCAGTCCATTCTGGTACCACGCGGCCGATCATCCCGGCAACAACGTCGCTACCATCGCTGAATACTGGGTGGCCCACACCGAGCAACTCCTGGCCCTGGAGGAGGCGCACCCGCAGTCGTGCCTGCGCGTCAGGCACGAAGATCTGGCCAGCGAGCCCCATCGTCACGTCAGCGAGATCTTCGCCCGCCTGGGCCTTGACCCCCAGGACCTCGTCGAGCCGGGCCAGCCCGCACCAGGCCGGCAGCCGGCCGGAGGCACCGGACGCCGCCAGTCCGCGCGCGACGCCGGGCCCGGAACGCCGCCACCCCTGATGCAGATGCCGCCCCAGCTGCTAGCCAAGGCCAGCGACCTGCACATCAGTTTGGGTTACGGGCCGCTGACGCCATAACCCGCGCGGGGCCCGGCACCCTGGATAGGGTGTTGACTCGATCTTGCCGGCACAGCGAGGCGGGATGCCTTTATCCCCGTGGAGTTGACCAGTGACCGAGCACCGTGACAGTCCGTCATCGCTATTCCGGACCGCGACTGAGGTTGCGGAACTCGACTTGCCCGCGGAGGATGCCGACGCCGCGGGGAAGCGGGCTGTCTGGGCTGGTGCCATAGCTCCTGGCTGGGACATCGCGACCAACGCGAACGGCGGGTACCTCATGGCCATCGTCGCCCGGGCGCTGAGCGCCGCGCTCGATCGTCCCGACCCGGTGACCATCTCGGCTCACTACTTCTACCCGGGAAAGCCCGGTGACGTAACGATCGAGACCCGGGTCCTGAAGCAGGGCCGGAGCTTCAGTTCGGGCACTGCCGTGCTCGTCTCGGAAGGGCGAGCGCTGTTGAGCTGCATCGGAACCTTCGGCGACCTCGCTGAGGCGTCGGGGCCGGAGATCATCGACCTGGGCCCCCCGGTGATGCCGGATCCTGATGACTGCCTGCCTGTAGTGGCGACGGACACCCTCCCGCCGCCGTTCATGGGGAAAATCGAGCTCCGCCTGCATCCGGAAGACGGCCAGTTCCTCCTGGGCAAGCGCACGGGACAAGCGCTGATGCGCGGCTGGTTCCGGCTTCGCAACGACGAACCGGCCGACACCATCGCTCTTTTGTGCGCCGTCGACGCCTTTCCGCCGACAGCCTTCAACGCCGATCTTCCGGTGGCATGGACACCCACGATCGAGCTCACCGTGCACGTCCGCGCCCGGCCCCAGCCGGGGTGGCTGCGATGCAAATTCGCCACGCACTTCGTGACCGGCGGTTTCCTTGAAGAGGACGGTGAAATCTGGGACTCGACCGGGCGTCTCGTGGCCCAGTCGCGCCAGCTCGCCCTGGTACCGCGCGGTCACACGGCGCCAGCGCCGCAGCAGCCCGCGTGACCGAACCGCGATAAGGCGGAGTAAGTCTCAGGAGCGGCTGCGGTCCTGGGAGGACGCGGGCCTGGCGGGCAGGGTCAGCAGGGCCAGCACGCAGCCGGCCAGGACGACCACGGCCGCGGTAAGGAGCCCGAGATCCGCGCCGCTGACGAACGCGGATCGGGCCGCGTAGGCGAGCAGATGGCCAGTGACACCGCCTACCCGGGCCGCGACGCCGAGCGCGCCGCCGATCGAGCCGAGGATGGTGTCCTGGATCGCGTGCGGCAGATGGTACGGCGCCAGCGCGGTGGTCATCTGGTCCTGGTAGCGGGTGGACAGCAGGCTGCCGATGACGGCCACCCCCAGGGCACCGCCGATCTGGATGGACACGCCGTTGGCCGCCGCGCCGACACCGGTGTCCCCGCGGGGCAGCGAGCCCATGACCGACCCGGAAACGGCCGGCATGACCAGGGCCGCCCCGATGCCGGTCATGATCAGGCCGGGCAGCGTGTCGGTATAGACCCAGGTAACCGAGGCATGCGAGACCTGCCACAGCCCGGCGGCGATCAGCAGCAGGCCCGCCGCCGCGGTCAGCTTGGTCCCGGCCATGCGGACCGCGGCAGCCGACGCCGGGGCGACCACCGCTATCGTGGCCGCGATCGGCAGCATCCGCACCCCGGCCTGCAGGGCTGAGTAACCCAGGTTGAACTGAAGGAACTGGGTGAGCACGAACAGGGATCCGGCCAGCCCGAACAGGGCCAGCCCGTTGGAGCCGACCGCGGCGGAGAAGCTCGGCCTGCGGAAGAACGCCAGGTTCAGCATCGGGTGGGAGCTGGCCCGCTCCCAGGCGGCGAAACCGGCCAGCACCGCCAGCCCGGCGAGGCCGGCACCGATCACCAACGCGGACGACCAGCCATGGACCGGCGCCTCGATGATCGACCACAGCACCAGCCCCAGGCCGGCGATCGACAGCACCGCCCCGGCCAGGTCGGGCCGCAGCGCGGCCGGGTTCCTGGAGTCCGGGACCAGCGGGATCGCGCATAGCAGGCCGACCGCGGCGATGGGCACGTTGATCAGGAATACCGAGCCCCACCAGAAGTGAGCCAGCAGCAGCCCGCCGACGATCGGCCCGAGGGCAAACCCTAGCCCGCTGGTCCCGGCCCAGAAGCCGATCGCCCGTTGCCGCTGCCCGCCGTCGCGGAACATATCGGTGATGATCGACAGCGTGGACGGCATCATCAGCGCCGCGCCGACGCCCATGCTCGCCCGGGCCGCGATCAGCACCCCCACTGACCCGGAGAACGCCGCCCACGCCGAGCCGCCGGCGAATGCCACCACGCCCGCCAGGAACGTGCGCTTGCGGCCGACCCGGTCGGCCAGGCTCCCGGCCACCAGCAGCAGCCCGCCGAAGACCAGCGCGTACGCGTCGACGATCCACTGCAGCTGGCTGGAGGTGGCGTGCAGGTCGCGCACCAGGGTCGGCAGCGCGACATTGAGCACCGTGTTGTCCAGGTTGACCATCAGGATCGAGACGCACAGCACGGAAAGCGCGAGCCAGCGCGAGCGCCCGGGGCGGTCATGACGTGGATGAGGTACCGGGATCCGATGCGTGCGGACAGCCATCGCCTGCTCCTCCGGCCAGCGGCGCGGGGGGCTCCCGGCGCCGGACAACCACCTCAATGCTCACGTCCGGCAAAGCCGGCACCTACCGGCCTACGGCCCCGCCGGGACGGCCGAAAGTCCTTACCCCCACGGCCCGGCCGGGGCGGGAATTGTGGCTGGGTTACGGATTTGCTTGAACGCCCGTCCGTTCGGTCATAAGGAAAGAGCCTGGGGCGGTACGGCCGGCAACTTTGGTGTCCCGGGGGCGGTGCCGCCCGGGGCCTGCGCGGCGGCGGAGTGCTGAGCCCGGGTACCATCAAGCCGGGCACCGGCGTCCCGCTCTACAACGCCTGACCAC
>Ga0335078_10002714_pt1 | contig 26693 bp, 19 predicted proteins | sample Lox_Sample_32_FD_206711 | JGI IMG/M metagenome (GOLD analysis project Ga0335078, IMG submission 206711) | Soil microbial communities from Loxahatchee National Wildlife Refuge, Florida, United States - Lox_Sample_3.2 | ecosystem: Environmental > Terrestrial > Soil > Wetlands | place: USA... | reverse complement strand
CGGCATTGATCTGATCCGCTGTCAGATACTCCTCCGTGACCGTTATGGCGCGGCCGTCGCTTAACCGATGTCGTCCTTGCAGCCTGTCAGCGACGTTCTTCAGCAACTTCGGATCGGCGGAGTCAACACTATCCTCAAGCGCAGAATTCTTCCCGCAGCAAATGTCTTTATCCCGGAAAATGATCTCCAACGATGCCGCCAGCACATCAGCGGCGTGGGCAGAGCGCGCCGTTACTGATGGCACCTGAACGCTGATTTCCTGCTCGGGGTAAGCGATTTGGCCCAATGCGAAGCAGCCTGCTAGTAAGAACAACGCGGATGTCATCGCCATCCTTAAGACTGCCATGGCCAGAGGATGCTCCCGCGGAAGGCTCCAGGGAAAGTAACGAAAGCGCGTCGGCGGGGGTTGGGTGTGCCGATCCCGCCAGGAACCGAGATGCCAACCCGGCCTGGGCTGTGCCACCAGCCGCGCCGGCGAGCTTGGAATTTCATCGATCGCAGGCGTGCTGCCGATTTGCATCGGTTTCGGCCTTCCCGGCGCCCTTACCAGGAAACGTGATGCCCATCACCGCAAGGGTAAGCGCGCCATCGTAGCGTGAGTCTGAGGTCCCTGAGTCCTTCCTCATCCGCAATTCGGCCCCGCAAGACCCAAATCAAAGGCAACTCGGAAACGTTGGGTTCCCCTCGACCCGAGTTCTGTGCTCGTGATCGCTCGCCGGGCCGATGCGAAGCTAAAACCGCAATGAATTCTGACGAGCCACGAACCCGTGGTGGGAGGAAGAAGATGATAAGGAATTTTGTTTTGAAAGACACGCGTTTGCACCGGGCGCAGCTGTTTCGCATCGGTGCGGCGCTCATACTCCCGGTTCTCATATCAGTGGTCCCTTCCCTGACAACACCGGCAACCGCTCAAACCTTCAGCGTCGTATACAACTTCGAGTACACGCATGGCAACGACCCCGGAGTTGGGGATGTTCTCGTCCAGGGGCGGGACGGTAACTTATACGGAACAACGCAGAAAGGCGGCGCGGACAACAACGGTGTTGTGTTCAAGATCACGCCGAGTGGGAAACTGAAGGTGTTATACAGCTTCGATGTTCTCCACGGCTCCCAGCCTTACAGTGGATTGACTCTCGGGACGGACGGGATCTTCTACGGCACTACTTACCAAGGAGGCATCTACCACCATGGGACGATCTTCAAAATTACGCGAAACGGAAAGCTAACCACGCTTTATAACTTCAGGTATCCCGGAGGCCGCGGCTTGCCCGGCAAGGATGGCGGTTATCCCATGGCACCCCCGGTCCAGGGTGTTAGCAGAGACTTTTATGGTACGACCGAGCATCCAAATTCCATCTATGGAACCGTCTACAAAATCACATCCTCGGGGACGTTTACCTCGCTTGATCTGTTTCCTCAGCCTCCTTTAGCCGCGTTGCTTCTGGGAAAAGATAGAAACTTCTATGGCACGACTAGTCCCATCGGCGGGTATGGCAACATCTTCAAGATGACGTCAACGGGGGGCGTGACGGTTCTCTATAGTTTTGATGGCACACACGGACGAGCGCCAGGGTACGGTGCGTTGATCCAGGGGAGTGACGGCGACTTCTATGGAACCACCATGCAAGGGGGCAGCCACGATGCCGGCGTGGTGTTCAAACTAAGACCGGGAGGAGCCCTCACTGTGCTACACGCCTTTCTTGATCCCACCTATCCGCACGACGGCTATCTGCCATGGGGGGGACTGGTCCAAGCCAGCGATGGCAATCTATACGGTGTGACCTACTATGGCGGAACGGGCGGCAGCTCGGGTCTGGGAGTGTTGTTCCAGATCACACCTGCCGGCAACTATTCCATCATCTACAACTTCACCGAAGTCCGCCCAATTTCTAAGCTCATGCAACACACTAATGGTAAGTTTTACGGGTTGACACCGCTTGGAGGGCCCCATGGAGTCGTCTACAGCCTGGATCTGGGCCTGGGCCCGTTTGTCAGAACTGTGCGAACGTCGGAGAAGACTGGCAAAACGGTCGGGATTCTAGGCGGAGGATTGGCTGGCACGACCGGTGTCAGTTTCAATGGTACGAGCGCAGCCTTCACCGTGGTTTCCGACACCTATCTGACGGCTGTTGTGCCCGAAGGAGCGACCACGGGATTCGTGACCGTAACTACTCCCGGCGGCACCCTGCAGAGCAACCAGAAATTTTGGATCAGGCCGTAGCCGCAGTGCCGAACACGAGCCGCCTCCATTGGAGGCGGCTCGTGTTTTTGCTTACCGTCAACTTGACTCGCAACCGCCTTGATCGCTACACTTGATTAGCGAACAAAAAGCGAATACACCAATGGCTCTTCTCCCCTTGCTCCCTGATCTCAAGCCCAAACTGATCGGCATCGCCCGTCTGGCCGCGGAAGGGGAATCCATCCGCCTGGGACATGAAGTGGAATACTTCACTCTCCCGATTCGCTCCCTGCTCAACCGCAGCACCGGCGAGCGCATGCCCTTCACCTGGACCATCAATCCCTACCGCGGCTGCGAGTTCGCCTGCAAATACTGCTACGCCCGCTACACCCACGAATTTATGGAGATGCGCGACGGAATTGAGTTCGAACAGAAAATCTTCGTCAAGCAACACGCCGCCGGTCTCCTGCGGCAAGAGCTTCGGCAGGTCAAGTCCGGCGAAGAGATCGCCATCGGCACCGCCACTGATCCTTACCAGCCCGCCGAAAAGCGCTTCGAGATCACGCGTGGAATCGTCGAAGAACTGGCGCGGCACCACGGGCTGGAACTCGGCATCGTCACCAAATCGAACCTGGTCCTGCGCGATGTCGATCTGCTGCGGGAGATTTCCCGGAACAACAAGCTGTTTGTAAATCTCACCATCACCACCCTGAATGCCGATCTCGCAAGGATTCTCGAGCCCCGCGCGCCTCGCCCCGATCTGAGGCTGGACGCCATGAGCAAGCTGAACCAGGCGGGCGTCCCGGCAGGCGTGATTTGCGCGCCGGTCTTGCCCGGTATCACCGATTCTCCCCGTGATCTCGACAAGCTGGTGCGGACCGTAGCTCAAGCCGGCGGCAAGTACATCTTCGCCAATTCCCTGTTTCTGAAGCCCTGCTCAGCCGCGGTTTTCATGCCGTTTCTGGAGAAGGAATTTCCCCAGCTAGTCGAAAGCTATCGGCAACGCTTCAAAGACCGCGCATTCCTTTCGACTTCCTATCGCAAGCGCCTCTCGCAGTTGATGGCCCGCCTTCGCCAGAAACACGGCATGCGCACCGATTACGACCGCTACAGCGAACGCAGCCACCCCGCGCTCGAAACGGAATCGCAGACGCAGCTCGATTTGTTTCCCCAAACCACGTAGCGGCGGACGCCCCCCGTCCGCCGGCCAGAGCGAAGCTCCGCTAATCAGGCGCAAGCTGAGCAGTCAGGCCCTAATAGCAGGTAAAATCATGGACTCGAAGTTTGCGGCGAACCATGCCCAACCCGCCTTTCAAAAGTCTTAATCGAAGATCGAGGCAGCCTGCGCTGCAATACCTCGCTGTGGGAATCATCCTCGTGGTTTCGATGCTCTTTCAAACCAGGTATGCCGCCGATATCTGGCAATCAGAGAAGCTGGACGTCCCTTTCATCAGCGTGGCCACAGCCAGCGCCACGCTGGACATCGTGATGCCGTCGGCCGAGAAATTGGGCCTTCGTCGCGGTGACACTCTGCTTGCCGTCAACGGCCAGACTTACACGGGCAGCGCCGTGCTGGCGGAGGCATATGAGCAAGCGCGGCCGGGACAGAACATCGCCGTCACCGTACGCTCCGGCTCCAGCGTCAAGACGATCAATCTCCCGGTACAACCCGCTTCAACCTCGATCGGCCACAAGGCATTCGACGTGGTCCTGAACATCGTCATGCCCATCGGCTGCATTCTCCTGGCCTGCTGGGTCGTCCTGGTGAGGCCACGGGACGCGCAGGCGTGGTTGCTGTTGGGGTTGCTGGTCAGCTTCTCGCAGGTTCTCAGCTCGTTCAAAATCGAAGGCTGGGGACCGGGATGGCGCGAATGGGCGATGGGCTACCACATGGCTCTGTCGCAATCATGGCCCATTTTCATGTCCTTGTTCGGGTTCTTGTTTCCTGAGCCGTTCCCTTTCTGGACGCGTCTCGGCCGCTGGCGGCAACTCGCTCTATGGCTGGTTATCGCTCCCGCAATCGCCGCCGGAATCGTCGGATGCAGGATCGCGATCGTCGAGATGACCGATTTCTCGTCGGCGCACCGGATCTACCAAGGAACTACCTACTGGCAAACTCCCCTGCATCTGTACCTCTACTGCCTGGTGGGCTTCGGATTCTTTGCCTCCATCTTCACCAAGTCCGCAATGGCCATCTCCGCCGATGCCAGGCGAAGACTCCGCCTGCTCTACTGGGGTACCACAATTGCCACGGTTCCCATACTCATTATCAGCGTGGTCGCCAGCATTCGCGACAAGAACATCTACGACATGGCTCCGGAATGGCTGGTGGGTATCGCCTTTGCGATGCTGCTGATCTTTCCGCTCACCTTGGCATACGTGATCGTGGTACAGCGGGCGATGGATGTCCGGGTCGTAGTCCGCCAGGGACTCAAGTACGCGCTGGCAACCAACGGTATCCGCATTCTGCAAGTCGTGCTCACTCTGAATATGGGGTACCTGGTCCTGCGCCTGGTTCGTGACCAGACCATGAGCGCCGGCTTGAAAGCCGCAGCCGTCATCCTGGGAGCTGCGGCGGTTTGGCGAATCACCCGCCGGGCGGGGAAACTCCGCAGCTGGACGGATCGCCATTTCTTTCGCGAAGCCTACAATGCCGAACTCATCTTGAGCGAACTCAGCGATCAAGTCCGCAGCATGGTGGAGACCCGGTCCTTGATCGAGACCGTCGCCAGCCGCATCTCCGATACTTTGCACATTCCTGAGGTCGCAGTGCTCCTGGGCGGAGGTGGGCCCTATCGGCCGGCCTATGCGCTTGGCTTCGGCGCGCCGCTTGAGGTTGCCTTTCCGCCGAGCGCCGGACCGGTCAAAATTCTTCAGTCCCAGAAAGAACCGGCTCGAGTTTACTTCGATGATCCCGATTCCTGGCTTTATCGCGCGCCGGAAGTGAGCGAGGAGGACCGCACCAAGCTCGGTCAATTGCATACCGAGCTTCTGCTTCCCCTGAGCACGCGCGACCAGTTGCTGGGCTTTATCAGCCTCGGTCCCAAGCGCTCGGAGGAGCCATATTCCGGCACCGACCTGCGGCTGCTCAAGTCCGTGGCCGCGCAAACCGGCCTGGCCCTGGAAAATGCGCGTCTCATGTCGGCGATCGCTGAGGAGATCGCCCAGCGCGAGCGCTTGAACCGCGAAGTAGAAATTGCCCGCGAGGTGCAGGAACGGTTGTTCCCTCAGACTCTGCCACCAATCGCAGGCATCGCGTACGCCGGCGCCTGCCGCCCCGCACTAGGTGTGGGCGGGGACTACTACGATTTCCTGGCGCTTCCTGGCGGGCACCTGGCCATCGCCATCGGCGACGTGTCCGGTAAGGGCATCGCTGCAGCTCTGATGATGGCCAGCCTGCAGGCTTCGCTGCGCGGTGAGGCTACGCGCGCTCCCGAAAATCTAGCGGCATTGGTGAGCAATGTGAACCGTTTAGTCTACGAAGCTTCCGCCGCCAATCGCTACGCCACTTTTTTCTATGCGCAATACAATCCTGCATCACGTCACCTTACCTACGTCAATGCCGGACACAATCCGCCAATCCTGTTGCATCGCACGGAGGGCAACTGGCAGGTTTCCCGCCTGGATGCGGGCGGAACGGTCGTCGGGTTGCTGGAAAGCTTTCCCTATCAGCAAGCCACGATCACGATCGCTCCCGGAGACACTTTCATCGCCTTCACCGACGGCATCAGCGAAGCCATGAACAGCGCCGAGGAAGAATGGGGCGAAGAGAAATTGATTGAGACGATTAAGTCTTGTAACGGTCTAAGTCCCACCGAAATAATCGCCCGCGTGATGCACGCCGCCGATTCCTTTGTCGCCGGAGCCAAGCAGCACGACGACATGACCCTGGTGGTTCTTTGCTCGCAGCCTTAGTCCGCCATCTTTCTTCTGCCATCTCATCAGAGTCCTTCCGAACGCAGCTGTTTTTCATGCGGGGAGAGATCTCGCGCCAGATCAGCGTTCGACTCCCTTCGTCGCGGGGTTTCGGGATGACCGTCCCTAAGCCATTTATTTCCTGGCCGCCGCCTTCTTCTTTTCAGCTTCCGCCGTCCACGGGGGAACGATTCCGTTGATGCGCGCGTAGGTAATGGCCTGCCCCAGGTGTTCGTGCGCGTCCACGATGATCAGATACACAATGTCGCCGGCATTGGCTTCGGGTCCGAATTCTTTGACGCCCTTCTTCAGATCGTCGTTGGTCCTTTTCTCCAGTTCGCTGTGAACGTAGCCGAATGACTTGTTGAGCTGCTGAATCACCTGGTCCTTGTCCGTGGTGGACTTCTCCAGATTCTTGGCGTCTATATCGCTTTCCTTTTCAGCCCCAAAATAGGGCGCCAGCTGGTAGCTGGTGGACGAAACGTGCAGGAATAGTTCACTCACCGAGCGGACACCGTCCCCAGGACGCCAGGTATATTTGTCGGCGGGGATCTCCTTCGCCAGGGCCACAAACTTCTGATGCAGCTGCTCGAGATCGAGCAGGGCTTGCGGTTTCAAATCATAGCTGGGAGGCGTCTTGTCCGCGGGCGCAGCGTCACTGCACTGGGCCAAAGGCGTTGCCACAAGGCTCGCCAGCAACACCAGCGCCAGGGCGAAAATTGGAAGCTTTTTCATGGGCTCTCCTTGGAATGAATAACTCGGGTTCTGAAAGTTAAGAACCCAGTCCCTTCAGACGACCATCGAAACGTTTTGTCTTCCGCTTCCGCCGCGAAATCCGCGCCCGGTGACCACTACATCGAATGCCGGGACGAAACGATGGTAGTTGGAAGTCGGGTTGTTGCCTCAGTACGTGTGGTTTTGTCTAAGCTCAACCTCCACCCGATTCACTACCTCCTTCCATCCCCCGAAAGTGGATTGGCGAAACAGCCGGGCCGTCGGATACCAGGGACTATCTTCGCGCTCCAGGAACCATCGCCAGTCGCACCCCTTGTTCAGCAAGATCCATACCGGCTTGCCCATGGCGCCGGCCAGGTGCGCCACCACGCTGTCGATCGAAATCACCAGGTCAAGGCTGGCAACGATTGCTGACAGGTTGCTGAAGTCTCGCAATTCTTCGCCGAGATCAATGAGCTGCGCGTCCGATGGCAACTGCTGGATCTGCTCGGTCCCGGGGCCAAACTGCAGCGAGTAAAAAGTGGAGTTAGCGACGCCCAGCAACCGCCCCAGCTGTTCGAGTGGAATAGAGCGCAAACGGTCGCGAGGGTGGGCCGGATTGCCCGCCCAGCAGAGCCCGATGCGCCGCTTATCTTTCCAGAGACGCTCTTTCCAACTCCCGACCCGTGTCGGGTCCGGATGGATATAAGACGCTCCGGCCGGAATCGTTTCCAGTTCGGTTCGGAAAGCCAACGGCAAACTCATTAACGGGCACTGCCACTCAAATTCCGGCAAAGCGTCACCACGGCAAATCACCTGCGAAGCGCCGACAGTATTCCCGAGAAGACCGTGCAATACCGGCTGCACTTCGAGCACCACCTCCCCACCGCGATCCGCAACCAGCGGAACGTAGCGGGCAAACTGCAATGTGTCGCCCAGCCCCTGCTCGGCATAGAGCAGGATGCGCTCACCGTTGAGCGGCTCGCCCTTCCACCGGCGCTGCGCCAACCGCCGGTCATCGCCAACCCCGACTTCCCAGCGCGCTTCATATTCCTGCCATCCCATCGACAGTTCTCCCTGCAGCAGATGGATCAATCCCAGATTCACTCGGGCCGCGGCCGAATCCGGCTGCATCTCGAGCAGGCGCCGCAAACACCCGGAAGCCTCCGCGAACTCGCCCATCCCGTACAGCACAAATGCCAAATCCAGATAGGCCGGCTGCAGCTTCGGATCCAGCTTGATCGCGTCACGATATGCCTCAGCCGCGGAGACGAGATCGGATTTCCGTTCAAAGAGATGTCCCACGCTGGCAATCGTCTTGGCGGAGCGAGGGCTGGCCCGGAGAGCACGCCGGAAGGCTTCGAGCGCCAGATCAAAATTCCCCAATTCTGTGAGCACGAAGCCAAGGTCGCTGTAGATCTCAAGCCTTTTCGGATCAAGCCCTAAAGCGCGCCGGTACAACTCCGCGGCTGGCTGGTAAGCGCCCGCCTGACCGAGAACTCTGGCCAGATGACAATGCAGCTCGGCCGAATCAGGCTTCAGCGCAATAGCACGTTTGTAAGAATCGGCGGCAGCGTGTAGTTCACCGCTCCGTTCGTGCGCTTCTCCGGCCCTCTGGTGGTGATCCGCAGATTCGGAAACTGCCTTGGTCTGCAGCAAGCCCGCCAACTCCTGCACCTCAGGAGACGCCGCATCAATCTTCATCATCTTGCGGCAGCATCCTTCGGCTTCCTCGACGCGTCCCTCCCGGTAAAGTCTTAGTCCTTTTTTGAGCAACATCTGAAGACGCGGGTTCGCCACAGGCTGGAAATTATACTGTCGATCGAGTGCAGCGAGTTTTGTCGTCCCGAAGCCCCGCGCTTTTTCCAGCGGGGCGAGAGCCTGCCCGGACCGATCCCGAGGAGCGAGCGACGAAGAGAAGTCGAGCGGGGATTTTGCGTGCTCCGTCGAGCCCTCGGAGATCAGCGCATCTGTCCCGGAGCTCGCTCTATAATGGCTGTTCGAGTCTCCCCATGCATTCCTCGGCTTCCCAGACCGCGCCCGGCCCGCCTCCACCGCCTCCCACCCGGCGTTCTGAAATCCTGACCCAGCTCGACAAGTTCTGGTTGCGCGTGACCGAAGGACTTGAGCTTAACCAGCTCTGGAAGCAATTTCACGCAGACGCCCGCGCCGGCTTCCGGCTGTACAAGAAAGACTTTCGCGCCCGCGCTCCCGGCGAAGCCCGGCGCAATAATTTCTTTCAGACCGCGCAGGAGTTTGCCTGGGCGCTGCTGGAGAAACTGTCCCCGGCGCGGCGCGTGCTCGTGCTGTCGGGCCTTTTGTTATTGATTCTTCCGTCGGGCGCTTTCAGTTATCACGGCAAATCCGGAGAGGTCGAGATTGTGGAAATGGATTTCCACTTTTTCGGCGGGGTGCTGATCTTCATTTTGCTGCTGCTCGAAGTGGCCGACCGGGTGGTGATGAAGCGCGATCTGGAAATCGCCCGCGACATTCAGAAATGGCTGCTCCCCGCCACACCGCCCCTCGTTCCGGGATTAAGCATCGCCTTTGCCACTCGCGCCGCCAATACCGTTGCGGGCGACTATTACGACGTGTTCCCTCGTGCCGCTGATGGCTCCCGATTTCTTCTGGCGATCGCCGACGTTGCTGGCAAGAGCATACCAGCGGCTTTACTCATGGCCACGTTCCAGGCCAGCCTCAAAACGCTTTCCTCGGTTCCCTGCTCGTTAACTGAATTGATCACAGGAATGAACCGCTATGCCACCAGCAACAGTCAGGAAGGCCGGCGCTTCACCACGGCGTTCCTCGCCGAGTTTGACGCCGGCACTCGGACCCTTACCTACATCAACGCCGGACACAACACGCCGATTCTGCGCCGCAATGGGGGAATGATCGAACGGCTGGACAAGGGCGGCTTGCCCTTGGGAATCGACGCCCAGGCCGCTTACGAAACCGGCACGGTCAGCCTTGAGCCAGGCGACTGGCTGGTCATCTTCACCGATGGCGTGGTCGAAGCCATCAACCAATATGACGCCGAGTACGGCGAGCAGCGACTCCTCAACGTGCTGCAAGCCGGAAGCAGCGCCCCTCCTGAGGAACTGCTACACCGCATCATTGGCGACGTCGACGCCTTCGTTGGCGAAACACCTCAGCACGACGACATCACCTGCATGCTGCTAAAAGCCGCGTAGGGTTGCTGTCCACGTGGCATCAGCCGCCTTCGGCGGTCCGGCGGAGCAATGCTCGCAGAATCTGCGCCGCAACAGATTCACCAAAGCTCCCCGGCATCATCCCTTCATCACTTCCGCATACATCCGGTGGAAAGCGTGCACGCCTTTTTCCTGCTTCACACTGTAGCGGCCGCGCTGGTAGCTCCGGGAATGCAGGTTCTTCTGCACCGTCTCGCAAATCTTCATGTCTTCGTGCTGCACCTGATCGCTGAAGCCAACCGAATCCTTCGCCGCCTCGCTGCGCAGATCTTTCTCCGGCAAATACCATTCAAATACCGCCAGCGTCCGCTCGGTCTCCAGCGGCACGATGATATTCACCTGAACGTTGTCCGGATAACAATTCAGCATCCAGTTAGGAAAGATCCAGAAATAATCGGTGGTCAAATCAGCACGCCCTTCCAAATAGCGCCGGGGAACCTCATCTCCCGGTTGCCCCCCGCGAATGGGGCTGAATTGCCGCACATAGCGGGGATGCGGCTCAACCGTATAGGCGTCATAGTCGAGCTCGCGGTTCAATCCTGGATGTACACTCGGCAGGTGGTAACCCTCCAGGTAATTGTCGATGTAGGTCTTCCAGTTGCAATTCATCTCGTAAGTCCGGCGCTCGAAAAGTTTCATCTCGGTGAATGCGAAGCGCTCGGCCTGCTGGGCAAGGCCCCCTAAAGCCTTTGGCAGAGGCTCGGCATCGGCATCGAGATTTACAAACACCAGATTGAACCATTCCTCCGCCCGCACCGGAGCCAGGGCAAACTCCTCTTGATTGAAATTCTGCACACCTTCCACTTCGGGAGCGCTGATCAGCGCCCCGTCCAGGCCATACGTCCAGCCGTGATAACCGCAACGAAACAGCTTGCGCGACCCACAGCCTTCCGCGGGAGGTCCAGCACGATGGCGGCAAACGTTGTAAAAGCCGCGCAACTCTCCTTGCACACCCCGCACCAGAAGCAGAGACTCACCGTGCAGCTCAGTGGTAAAGAAGTCGCCGGCATTTCTCACCTGGTCGCGATGGCCCACCAGCTGCCAGCTGCGGACAAATATCTTCTCTTTTTCAAGGGCCAAAATGGCGGGATCGGTATAAAACTTGGCGGGCATCGACCACGCGCGGGCAATATCCCGTTCGATCAGGAGAGTGTCGACTAGAGAGCCCATGGAATTCCCGAGCATTGTAAAACATGCTTACATTTCGGGTTTCCATCCGTAGAAGTCGTCAATGCCCAGCACCTCGCGGCGAATCAGAGCGTCGTTCTCGTTGCACAACGGAACGGTTACGTGATTGCGTGTCCCTAGAGGATCCTGCGCCAGGTCGTAGAAATAATTCTTGCGATTCACCGCGTCCACGATGAACAGAGATTGCCCATTATGCCCAAGAATCGCGTACACCGGCGCGTAGCTCGAAACCAACAAGTAGCTGGAACGCTGGTACTCCGATTGCTCCTGTTGGCTCTGAGTAAAGATCGGCCGGCCAAAGAGTTCGTTGTTCAGGATGGGGCGATGGCCGAGCAGATAATAAAGGCTGGGCGTGATGTCGATATTGAATGCGACCCCCTGCGTGTCCCACACCACGCCCCGGCGCAGAGATGGCGGCAAATGAACAATCAGAGGAATCCGAACGACTTCTGGAAACAGGTAGACGGAGTGACCGTAACGGCCGAATTCTCCGTAGGAGTCGCCGTGGTCAGCGGTCAGGATGATAATACTGTTGTCGTACAAGCCTTCTTTTTGCAGAAAGCGCACAAACTCGCCGAAGGCGGCGTCCATTCTTCGCAGCTCATGAATACTGATTTCTTTCCGCCCGCCCTTCATCCGCGACCGCTCCAGGGTGAGCGTGTGCACATTCTGCGGCTGGCTGTAGGCAAAAATTGGCCGGTCCGGGTCTTTGCGTTCCGCGATGCTGGTTTCGAGCTTCTGCAGTGTGGGAACAAAATCCAGCTCGCCCCAGGAAGTCTTGTCGTCCTCGAGTTCAGTAATCGACGAAGAGGACCGGAGAATGGCGCGCAGAATAGGATCCTCGCTGATATAGCTATGGTAGCCATCCATCTCCAGCAGCTTTTGCAGATTGTTCATGGAGGCAAAGGGCTCGATGTACTGCTTGTGCAGCTGCATGGCCCCTACCCAGATTGCGGGCTCAGAAAGCGCGGTTCCTCCGTAGCGCGTGAATGCATTCTGCAGCACTACACTGTCCTGGGCAAAGCGCCCGATTTCAGGGGTGTAATCCACGGCGGAGTTATAGGGCGAAGTGTAGTCGCGTCGCAGACTGTCAATCACAAACAGAAAAATATTCGGCTTTCGACCGGCAGCGGGCTGCAGATCTGCAACCAATCGCACGTCGGGAGGCCGGACCGACACCTCCCGGCCCAGGTTCGTACTTCCCTTGAGAAAGGCGTAGAAGGGGCTGTAAGCATCATTGTTGACCGAATGCGAAAGGATGCTGTAACAAGTCTTGAAGGAGATATCGACTCCTGCGTAGGCCTCAAGGGCATCCGTGACTGCCGGCTTCGGATCGGGATTGTAGAGGGACAGTTGCGCGTACCGCGCGAAACCTGCCGAGCCGCAGAGCAGCACAACGATGACGGCCGCCGTAACGGTTTTCCCGCGCATGGCAATGCCGCTCCGGCTGATCGTGAGGAGAGCGAAAACCCATACCGCGACCACCGCGATTCTCTGTACGACAAAGTCCCAGTCTGTGAGAGCAATCAGCGTGGGAATTGCGTACGCCGCAACCAAAAGCACAAGCACCAAGCCCATCCACAACCATTTCGCACGCTCGCGCCAGAGTGAATCGAGCTGTGGGCAAAGGCTTCGCATCCTCCAGAAAATGGCAACAGCGCACAACACGATCGTGAACGCGATCACTGCAGAAAAAATGCTCGCCTCGAGCCCTTCGAAAGAAATCGTGGGCAGAACGATACTCTGCAATCCCAGCAGGCCAAGCAACCAGGCGAGCCCGCAAGTTCCGATGGAGTAGGCTCGCTCGGGCCATGGCGTTTTCTGCGCCACAACCCTGAGAAACAGCAGCATTAATCCGATCGCTGTGAAAATCACCAGATGGAAGCACAGCGTCGCGGCCAAACCCTGCAACATCGTGGACGGAGGCAACGCAGCTCGATGCAGAGTGGCATTCACAGTGCTTACCGCCGCAAAGGAAATCGCAATCGCAAGACCAGCCGTGGCCGTGCCCGCCAAATTGGTCTCAACCTGCCCGCTTAGTACACTCTCCGCTTGTGCTCCGGCCAGATCAAGACCTGCCAGCAAGATCACCGGCAGCAAAGAAGCAAGACTCCAGAAGTAGCTGGCAAGGTCGGGAGTAATGTCCGCCAAGCCGGGGTAGCGCCAGAGGTACACACATACGGCGAGATTCAACCCGAGGAAAGCAGTGACGGCTCTTCGGGTTCGGGTCTGACGAAGATCGGAAAGCAGGCTTGCGGCCACCCCACACAGCAGCCCAAAGTAGATGAGCGCGTGTAAGCGCACGAACTCCGGCAGCCAGCCCAGCAGCGCATTGTGAATGAAACCGAAATAGGTGAATGGCACATACACCAGCAGGCAATAAACCGAGGTCACCAGGAAGAATCCGGCAAAGGCCAATCGTGTGACCAGAAACCATGCCAGACTAGCCGTCCGCTGCCACGAGCCCTCGCGCGAGACCGGCCTCGGCACACCAGGGGAATCGATGCCGACTGCAGTCATTCCGGCTTGGCTCAACGAGGTTCCCACGGGCGTAAGGTCCACGTTTGAATCTATGTGCGCTCTGAACGGCACCACAAGTAACAGAGGTACCAAAGGTCGTGCTAAGGCTCAGGACCGTCGGGGCTCCGCCGGCACAAAACATCGCCCCCTGACAGAAATTGTCATTTTTGTTGACCTGCCCGGCCCAGCATCCAGCCGGCAGAGTTTGTCTGAGCCACCTCACGAGGCGGAGATGGCGCAAAACACGCCAATTAGCCTGCTCTCATTCTTTGGTCACTGGGCTATCGCTTACGGTCATCAAATTGCCACAGAAAAGTCAGGATGGGAGCATCCTCGTCGCCCCGTCGGGAGACAAGTAAAAGCAAATGCGAAAACCACGAGGCTTTTCTCTGATCGAATTGCTGATCGTCGTGGCAATCATTTTGGTCATCGCCGCCATCGCGATTCCCAACCTGTTGCGGGCGCGTATTGCGGCTAACGAGTCCTCCGCGGTCAGCTCACTGCGCACCATAAACACCGCCGAAGCCTCGTTTCAGATCGCTTATCCGCTGGTAGGGTTCTCCTCCACCATTGCCGCGTTGGGTCCGGCCGCATCAACCGGCTGCACTACTCCGGCTTCAACCAACGCCTGCATGATCGACTGGGCGGTCGCTCAAGCCACCACCGCGGCAACCGCGAAGAGCGGATACTATTTCGCCGATTCTCCGGGGACCAGTGTGGGCGGAATCGTCCTCGGTTACACGTTAGATGGCCTCCCAGCGACGCTGAGCGTCACCGGAGTTCGCGGCTTCTGCGCCAACGAGGATTCTGTCATTCGCTTCACCGCCTTCGGCTCTTCGCCGTCGGGCAGTGCCTCGAAGTGCGCGGCTTATACGACTCTGCAGTAAGCGCCCGCTGTCCGGAAATTTTCTCCACTCACCTCCCCACTTTCAGCCCCAAACCCCTTCCTCTCATTGGAGTTCGTCCCGTCCCGCGGCCCAGGCCCTTGATGACAGAATTTGTCATGGCGCAGCCAAAACTTGATAAGTCTTCGCGAAATCTGACCAATTTGAACGAAATGAGAGGTTACTAACGTGGCTGTTCCAATTGAAAACAAAGCGCCTCTCCGCGGTGGTCGACACCCGTCCGTAACCTATGGCGATGGCCGCCAAAGTGCCAACATAATCCACAACTGGGTCGATTGCGACCACACTTGAGAAGGGAAAGAGGGAAAACGATAATGCGGAAACAAAAGGGTTTTTCACTGATTGAGTTGCTGATTGTGGTGGCGATCATCCTGATCATCGCTGCTATCGCCATTCCGAACTTACTGCGGGCACGTATTGCCGCCAACGAGTCGTCTGCGGTCAGCTCGATTCGTACCATGAATACGGCTCAGGTCACTTACCAGTCGACGTATCCGACAGTCGGTTACTCGTCTGCGATCGCGACTCTGGGACCGAGCGCTTCCAACGGCTGCACCACCCCGGCCTCGACCAACGCTTGCCTGATTGACTGGCTCGTCGCCCAGGCCACCACTGGTGGCACCGCGAAGAGCGGCTACTACTTCCAGGAAGCGTCGACCACGAACAATGCTCTGGTCACCGGCTACACCGTAGACGGCTTGCCGGCTACCGTGAACCAGACGGGCGTGCGCGGCTTCTGCTCGAACGAAGACGCAGTCATCCGCTTCACCGCGGTTGGCAGCGCTGCCTCGGGTAGCGAGTCTGCTTGCGCAGCTTACACCGCCCTGCAGTAATAGCAGTTTTGGCGAAGTACCTGGGGGAGGGTACAAGCCGGGGAGCAACGGAGCAATCCGTTGCTCCCTTTGTTTTTTGTGCCCCAACTCGCCGGCGAACTGGAAATCCTTTACTTTGGTAACCCTAAGTACCCTTCCCGCCATCGGATGATCCCAGGCATTTTGCATATAATTTTTCTATAGCGAAACGTGCCTGGACGCCGCTTCCTTAGCCATGGCTGCCATCGAGATCCTCGGTCTGGAAAAAACCTACAGCGTGGGCTTTTGGCGCAAGCAGCCCAAGTGCGCCCTCCGGCCGCTGCATCTGAGCGTAAACGATGGAGAAATATTTGGCTTCCTCGGCCCCAACGGGGCAGGCAAAACGACCACGCTAAAGCTGCTGATGGGACTGGTCTTTCCTACCGCCGGTTCGGCGCGAATCCTGGGAATGGAAATCAACGATCCGCGCATGAAGGCGCAGATCGGCTTTCTCCCTGAGCAGCCGTACTTTTACGACTATCTGACCGCCGTCGAACTGTTGGAATACTATGCCCAGCTTTCCGGCGTTCCACCAAAAGAACGCCGTCCCCGGGTTCTGGAGGTGTTGGCCCAGGTGGGCCTTCCCGATGCCGGGGGCGGGCAGTTGCGAAAATTCTCCAAAGGCATGTTGCAACGGGTCGGGATCGCGCAGGCCATCCTGCACGATCCCAAGGTTCTATTCTTCGACGAGCCTATGTCCGGGCTCGACCCTATGGGGCGCCGCGAAGTGCGCGACCTGATGGAGCAGCTCAAGCAGAAGGGCAAAACCGTCTTTTTCTCCACCCATATACTCTCCGATGCCGAGTCTCTCTGCGACCGGGTAGCCATTATTCATCGTGGTGAACTGCGTGGCGTGGGTGCTGTCGCCGATCTCACCTCCAGTGTCAAGGGCAAGGTGGAGATCGTGTGGCAGGGAAACTACATTCCGGCAGCCCTCAAGGCCCTGACGTCGGAATGTCATCTGACGGGAGACACGGTGCGGGCACTGGTCCTTGAAGGAAAGGAAGACATCCTCATCGACGCGCTGCGGCGAGAGCGCCTCCGCATCATCTCCCTCACGCCCGTCCGCACCTCGCTCGAAGAATACTTCATCCGCAAAGTCAAGCCTTCGGAAGCCGCCGCTGGGGTGCGCTCATGAGCCCACGCATCCTGCATATCGCTTCGAATACGTTCCGCGAAGCCGTGCGCGATCGCGTGCTCTATAACTTGATCGCCTTTGCCGTTCTGATTTCGGGCGCCGCCGTGCTAGTTGGCCAGATCTCGATTGGTATCGAGCGACTGGTCGTCGTCAACCTCGGCCTTACCGCTGTCTCGCTGTTTGGCGTGCTCATTGCGATCTTCATCGGCATCGGCCTGGTTTCGAAAGAAATCGACAAGCGCACGCTCTACACTGTGCTTTCCCGACCTGTGCAGCGCTGGGAGTTCATTGTCGGCAAGTTCTTCGGTTTGGCGGGAACGCTGGTGGTCAATACGTTCTTCATGGCGGTCGGAGTATTCGCGGCTCTGCTCTTCGTCACCCGCCACTTCCAGTCAGCTGATGGCTGGATTCTCGTGGCGCTGTACTTCATCGTTCTGGAATTTCTCATCATCACTGCGCTGGCCCTGCTGTTTTCATCATTCTCTTCTCCACTGCTCTCCGCGGTTTTCGCATTCTCCTTGTTCGTGATTGGAAGTTTCTCCGAGGACCTGCGCGGTTTCGCCGCCATGACCCAGGGCGCAACCCGATGGCTCGCGACTGGGGCCGCCTATCTGGTTCCCAACCTTTCCTCCCTCAACGTCATCACCTCGGTCGCTCACGAGCAGCCGGTCGCCGCACAACTCATTGTTTCCAATACCCTCTATGCTCTGCTGTACGCCGGCATGGCCATTTGTGGAGCGGTCCTGATTTTCGAGCGCCGGAATCTGAAATGAAGCCGTCCCGCGGAACCACCGTCACCGTTAGTCTGCTGTTGGTAGGCTGCCTGCTGTCGTCGATTGTGCTTCTGCGCCACATCGACAGCTTGCGCAGCCGGGCACCGCTGCAAGACGTGCTCTACATCTCATCTCCCAGGCTATTAAAGCGGCTGAGTCTTGGATATGACGGGCTCCTGGCGGACATTTACTGGACGCGCGCCGTGCAATACTTCGGCGGCAAACACTACATCCACTCGTCGCATTACGAACTGCTGGCGCCGTTGCTTGAAATCACCACTGCGCTCGATCCTCATCTCACCGTCGCCTATGAGTTCGGCGCCAACTTTCTCGCGCCCCGGCCGCCTAACGGCGCCGGCATGCCCGACCGGGCCATCGCACTGAACGAATATGGCATCCGCTACAACCCCGACGACTGGCACCTTTATAACGATCTCGGCTTCATCTACTACACCGAACTGAAAGACTACGTTCACGCCGCCGACGCGTTCGCCCGCGGCTCAAAGGTTCCTAACGCTCATCCTTTTCTCCGCATCATGGCAGCCCGCATGGCGGAGCACGGAGGCGAAATCGAAATGGCCCGCATGATGTGGACCACAGCCTACCAAAGCACCAAAGACAGCAGCATCCAGGCCAACGCCCTCGCCCATCTACGCGCCCTCCGCGTGGACGAGGACGTCACCATACTCGAGAAACTTGTATCCCATTACCTGGAGAGCACCGGCCATTTGCCCTCCAGTTTTTATGATTTGCAGGCCGCAGGCCTGCTTCGCGCCATCCCCGCCGATCCACTCGGGCATACCTATAAACTCATGCCCGATGGAAGCATAGAAGTCCGCAACCCCGACGATTTGCCCTTCATCGAGAAAGGCACGCCCCCCGGGTACGTTGCTCCACCGCCAAAGTTCCTGCCCTCCGACCAAAGCGGCCCCGCTGAGAACTGAGAACCGGCAAGCGAGATCTGATTCTTAAGAAGAGGTCAATCTTTCGAACTATCCCATCTTCAAAAGGCCAACAACCCGTCCGCCCGATGCTGCGCTTCGCTGAAATCTGTGGTCATCTGCTTCGCGCGCGTGATGTCCGCCTGTGCCTCCGCAGGATGTCCCGCCCCTTGCTCCGCCTTTGCGAGTAGCAGGTACCCCACTGCGGTAGGTTCGACCGACATCGCACGGGAATAGCTGATAATGGCTTCCTGATAGTTTCCGTTCCTCTGCGCCAGCAGACCCAGATTGACCAACGCCATCACCTGATTTGGATTGAGTTGCAAAGCGGTCGTGAAGTTCTCCTGGGCACGCCCGAAGTCATGAAGCTGCCGATACGCGACCCCCAGATTTGCGTACGCATCACCTTTCAGCTTGGGGTCGGTGGTGAGGCGCAGCGTGGTTTCGAACTCGGCGATTGCATCCTGGACATGCCTGTGGCGTTGATCATAAATGCCCAGGCCCAGGTGGATCTGCGGATCGTCATTGGTAGGGTCAATCGATTCCCGAAGCTGCTGAATGGCCTCGTCATATCGGCCCTGCTGGTCATAGGCCATGGCCAGGTTGAAGTGCGATTTATAGCTGCGAATGTTGGTGACCTGCAGAGCGTGCGTCCAGAGCGTCACACTATCGTGCCAGTAGCCGATTTGCCGGTGAGTCAACCAACTTAGCATCACCAGAATCACCAGCCCCGGCGCCGCCAGCCAGCGGGCCGACAGCTGATTGTTCTGAAGCCATTCATCTGCTCCCCAGCACACCATCACAAAGAGTCCGACAAACGGCAAATAGGCATAGCGGTCCGCCATAGCCTGCTCGCCCACCTGAATCAGGCCGATCATCGGAACCAGCGTTCCCACAAACCAGAACCACCCCGTGACCAGGTACCGCCGCCGTCGATTCTTGATGACGAGAACAGTGATCAGCGTCAGGAATAGAACCGAAGCCACTACCTGCCAGGTGCGAAGCAAATCCAGGGGATGCGGATATAGCGCGGAGAGATTCGCGGGCCAAAAAGCTTTGCCGATGTAGCGCGAGTAAGCGACGATTGCATTCTCCAGCCGCACGTGAAAGGAATAAGCGGCGAAGTTGTGAATCGCCCCTCCCGCTTGCTGCGCCTTCATCGTAATGACGGCACTGGCCAGCGCGAGCGCAAACAACGGAACTTTTTCCAGTAACAGCTTCTTTGCCGACTCCGCCTTGGACTCGAAGCGCCCCAGCGGCCAGTAATCCCACAGCAGCAGCAGAAACGGCAAGGTAATCACTTGCGGCTTGGCCATGAGTCCGCAGGCAAACAGACCCGCCACGGCCGCGTATCTCCCCGCGCCTGGTTTCTTGGCATACCAACCGTAGGCTGCAAGTGCCAGCAGCAGGAACATCATGCTGAGCACGTTTTTGCGCTCCGACGCCCAGGCTACCGACTCCACATTCACCGGATGCAAAGCGAACAGCGCTGCCACCATGAAGCTCGACCATGTTCTTCGCGTCGCCGCCTGCAGCACCAGAAACAGCAGCATCACGTCGATGGCATGTAGAAACACGTTCACGTAGTGATGACCGGCCGGATTCAGGCCAAACCACTGACAATCGAGCGCGTGAGACAGCCAGGTCAGCGGGTGCCAGTTAGCTTCGTGATAACTGGCGAAGGCCCACTTCACTGTGCCCCAACTCAGCCCGTCGTAAACCTGCGGGTTATTCGCGATGTAATGATCGTCGTCGAAATTGACGAAGGCATTCCGGTTGACCGGGTTGTAGACGGCGAGAGTCGCTACCATGAGCAACAGGCAGAGCACTCGGGTACGCCGTTCCGGCGTCGAAAAAAGCTCGGGCGACGGGGTGGAGACACGCGGACCCTGGGCAACGGCAGATGACAAGCAGAATTTTCCTCGATCGGTTCATTATATGGGCCATGCTTCGGCTGTAGGCTGAATGAGCCCTGCGAGCAAACACTTCGGTCACATCGGCAAAAAGCCACATAGGAGCAGACGCCTCGCCTGCCCAGCCAGCAATGTTTTGCCGATTTCGGTTACCATGGCGACCGATGCCCGACTCCGCAACTTCAATCACGAATACCGTGAAGGCTTGGTTTCGAGAGCACTCGGCAGAAGAAGGCTTCCTGTTCGCGCTCAAGGGCCTGCTTGCATTGTTGTGGGAATTCGCCCGCGACTCTCTGCCCTCGCGCCACCGCCAGCGCTACGGCGATGTCGACTACGACTTCGACTACCATGTCAACACCACCGCCGCCACCGTCGGTTGGCGCGACCGCCTGCTCGGCCTTTTTCACTCGCCCTATCAACCCACCGAACCGGCGCTCTTCCACAAGATGCTGGGAAGCGTGGTCATCGACTTTCGCCGGTTTACATTCATCGACGTCGGCTCGGGAAAAGGACGCGCACTGCTGATGGCCTCGGACTATCCGTTCCGCCGCATCCTGGGAGTCGAGCTGCTCCCTGGCCTGCACCAGATCGCAGAGGAGAATATCAGAAACTACAAGAGTGATTGGCAAAAGTGCTTCGCTATCGAATCGGTCTGCGCCGATGCCTGCGAATTTGTCTTTCCCATGGACCCGCTGCTGCTCTACCTCTTCAGCCCCCTGCCGGAGTCCGGCTTCGTTCGCTTCCTGGCCAACCTCGAGTCTTCGCTGCGTCAGCATCCGCGCCCCGCGTTAATCATGTACCACAACCCGCAACTCGAAACCCTGCTGACTTTGCACCCGGCGCTGAAAAAAGTTTCAGGCACTCACCAGTATTCGATCTTCGCCGCGTAACGCCACCAACGGGTGCCCGGACTTTTGCGTTCTTTGCGAACAGCGGGTGTTGGACGGCGACCCGGCCCGGATAAACAAGCAGTCATCCCGTAAACTATTCCTGTGTACCTGGACCACCTTGTCCGTGTTCTTCTCATCCTCGCACTCGCCACGGCGACCTCACTCGCCACCCCCGCCCCCCACACCATCGCCTCCGCCGTCGATGCTCACTACAACCACCTGCACACCCTGCAGTGCGAATTCACAGAGATTTACACCGGCGCTGGCATGGATCGCACCGAGTCCGGCATTCTCTGGCTGAAAAAACCTGGCAAGATGCGCTGGGAATACCGTTCTCCCCGAGAGAAGCTGTTTGTCAGCGACGGCAAGGACGCCTGGTTTTATGTCCCGGGGGAGCGGCAGGTGCGGAAGACGCCGGTAAAGCAACTGGACGACCTGCGCTCTCCTTTGGCGTTCTTGCTGGGGAAGACTCGGCTGGAACGGGAGTTGACCGGCTTGTCAGTCGCCCAGGATGTTGCGCCTCTTACCCCAGGGGATGTCGTATTGCGAGGCGTGCCGAAGGCGATGGCCGACCGGGTGACCCAGATCCTGCTGGAGATCGCCCCCGGCGACTGGATCCGCCGCATCTCAATCTCTGAGGTGGACGGATCGACTACCGAGTACCGCTTTAATGACCCCAAGGAGGATGTGAGCATCCCCGATCAGCGCTTCCACTTCACCGTTCCCGAGGGGGTGGAAGTCATCGATGAGAGCTTTGGGCAGTGATCGGCGACAACTCGGTAAATGTCTTAAATTCATTATGTTACAAACACACCTCGACGTCGTTACCCACGGAATGGCCGCTCTCGCAATTAACAAAGCAGTAACGGTCCCGAATGTTAGACTGAGGGGGGCAACAGCGTAACTGGTTACAGCATGGCCGAATTTCTCATACGGGTGGCGGACGAGCGCGGGCACCTCGCCGAGCAGGTGGAGAGCGGGTACTCCGAAGCCGAAGTCCGCGACCGCTTCGTACAACAGGGCTTCCTCGTCTACTGGGTCAAGCCCCGCGGCGTCCTTTCCGGAGATTTTTCGCTGCGCCGCGGCGGCAAGGTCAAGCAGAGCCAGTTCTTGATCTTCAATCAACAGTTCCTGACCCTGATCAAAGCCGGCCTGCCCATCCTCAACTCGCTGGATTTGCTGATCAAACGGCAAAAAAACCGTTACCTGCAAAACCTGCTGCAGAATGTCCGCGACCGGGTCAAGGGTGGAGAAGTACTCTCCGATGCGTTCGCCGCTCAAGGAGCTTTCCCCAAGATTTACACCACCACGCTGCTGGCGGGCGAGAAGAGCGGCAACATGGAGGAGGTTCTCAGCCGTTACATCGCCTTTCAGCGCCTGGCTCTCACCTTCAAGAAAAAGCTGGCAGTTTCGCTCATCTATCCCGCGCTATTGGTAACCGTCGTATTCGGCATGTTGATCTTCCTGGTCACGTTCGTCGTGCCCAAGTTCGCCCAGCTCTACTCCGACATGAACGCGACTCTGCCGGCCATCACCCAGGTGATGCTTGAGATCGGGACGCACTCGCAGCGCTACGCGCCGATCGCGGCGGGCGTGGTCATTATCGGAATCCTGGTGTTATGGCAGTGGAAAAAAACCGATCGTGGCGCGGAGAGCGTCGATCGCGCCATTCTGGGGATGCCGCTGTTGGGCGAGATCTGGCTGAAATATCAGGTAGCAAACTTCTCCCGCATGCTCTCGACTTTGCTGGCTGGCGGCATGCCGCTGGTGCCTTCGCTTGAAACGGCCGGCGCTTCCATGAGCAGCCGCCGCATCCTCAATGGGATCACGAGCGCGGCAGTCAAAGTACGCGAAGGACAGGCGCTGGCCAAGAGTCTCGAAGATCAGAAGATGTTCCCCGACTTATCGGTCGAGATGATCGAGGTCGGTGAATCCACCGGCGCGTTGCCCGCCATGCTCAATTCCGTGGCTGAGTTTTACGAAGAAGACGTGCAAACGGCCCTCGGCGCGGCCATGGCTCTGATTGAACCCATCGTACTCATTATCATGGCGGTGTTCGTCGGCGGGATATTGATTTCGCTGTATTTGCCGATCTTTACCATTGGATCAAGCATTCACTAGCGGGGAAGCAGGAAAAGCTGGAAATGGCGACTGTACCGGAAAATAAGACCGTATTTGTAGGCGGCGGCAACGGCGGCCGTATCACGCCCGGAGCCCATAACGAAGAGCTGGAGAAAGCCCAGGACATCGCCCGCCGCTATCGTTGCCAGTTCGTTGATCTGCACAATTTCCAGCTGCATCACGATCTCTTCAAAACTATCTCGCCCCACCTGATGTTCCGTTACAACTTCGTGCCGCTCGAAGAGACCGAGGACGGCCGCCTGGCCATCGCCATCGCCGATCCCAGCCAGCTGATGATGATCGACGAGATCAGCCTGCTGTTGAAAAAGCGCATCGTCACCAAAGTCGCCACGCTTGCCCAGATCAGCGAGATTCTCAAGAAAACCGAGCAATCCAAGCGCGTCCTGGAAGACGCCAGCGAAGGCTTCGCTTTAGACGTAATCCGCGAAGATGAAGCCGGCGGAGATGAAAGTATCTCCATCGACCGGCTGACCGCCCAGGGCGACATCAGCCCGATTATCCGCTTGGTCGATACCACTATCTTCACCGCCCTGCAGCGCCGTGCCAGTGACATTCACATCGAAACCCGCGACGACTCGGTCTGCATCAAGTTCCGCATCGACGGCGTGTTGACCCAGGCCATGCCGCCTATCGCCAAGGAGCACCACTCCACCATCATTTCGCGTATCAAAGTCATGAGCGAGCTCGATATCTCCGAGCGCCGCGTCCCGCAGGACGGACGCTTCCGCGTGAAGTATGGCACGCCCGAACGCCCTATCGACTTCCGCGTCTCCATCATGCCCTCGATTCACGGGGAAGATGCCGTGCTCCGCGTGCTCGACAAAGAGTCGATGAGCGAGAAGTTCCGCAAGCTCACCCTCGACGTGGTTGGCTTTGACGAGGAAGACTTGCGTAAGTTCCGCCGTTACATCAAAGAACCCTATGGCATGGTGCTGGTCACCGGACCAACCGGCAGCGGCAAGACCACGACGCTTTACGCCGGAGTCAACGAGATCAAAACCGACGAAGATAAAATCATCACCATCGAAGACCCGGTGGAATACCAGATTCGCGGCATCACCCAGATTCCAGTCAACGAGAAAAAAGGCCTGACCTTCGCCCGCGGCCTGCGCTCCATCCTGCGCCACGATCCCGACAAAATCATGGTCGGCGAAATCCGCGACACTGAAACCGCGCAAATCGCCATTCAGTCCGCACTCACCGGCCACCTGGTCTTTACCACCGTCCACGCCAACAACGTGGTGGACGTGATCGGCCGCTTCCTCAACATGGGCGTCGAGCCTTATAACTTCGTCTCCGCCCTGAATTGCATTCTGGCGCAGCGGTTGGTTCGTCTGATCTGCGAATCCTGCCGCACCCAGGTCGAGTATGATGCCGAGACCATGGAGGCCAGCGGCCTCGATCCGGTCCAATGGTCCAAAGTGGCGTTCTATGAAGGTCAAGGATGCATCGAGTGCGCCGGCACCGGATTCCGCGGCCGCACTGCGATCCACGAACTGCTTGATTTGAGCGACCGCATCCGCGAGATGATTCTGCTGAAGAAGCCGACCTCCGAGATTCGCCGCGCGGCTCGCGAAGAAGGCATGCGCTTCCTCCGCGAATCCGCTCTCGACAAAGTTCGCCTGGGCCTGACCACGTTGAAAGAAATCAACAAAGTCACCTTCATCGAGAGCAACCGCTGAAGTTTACGGGAAAGAGTGATTTGTCATCCTGCGCGGACGGAATTTAATAAAGCTTGTCATCCTGAGCGCATAGCAAGTGCTGTCATCGTCGGCGGATTTAACTGCCTTTCGGGCGTCGGCGCCAGGATTCGTGCTTCGACTGCGCTCAGGACGACAGCTACTAGCTCCGGGCGCCAAGCCGCTACGCCCATTAGGTCAGTGGCTTGCGTGCCCCTTCAGTTATTGCAAAGTTTCGGACGAGAGCGTTCTACTAATTAAGAGGTCCGGGGAGTAGTGTCGCAAATGGCCTTCCGATCCAAGCCCAAGCTGGCCTGTGAAATCGCCGCTGACCGCGTGCTTGCCGGCCGCGTGTCCGACCGCGGCGATGTGGTTGAGATGTGCGCCGCGGGCGAGCTATCTCCGGGGAGCGTAGTTCCTGACCTGATCGAAACCAACCTCCGGGAACGCGGGCAGGTGGTCAGCGCCCTCCGCGACACCCTGGGCCAGGTCAGCGGCCGCTCGCGCGATGTCATCGCCATTTTGCCCGACGCTGCCGTGCGCGTGGTTCTGCTCGACTTTGAAACCCTTCCCAACAAACAGCAGGAGGCTGAAGGCGTAGTCCGCTTCCGTCTGAAAAAATCCCTGCCCTTTGATGTCGACAAAGCCAAAATCTCCTATCACACGCAAACCTCCACCACCGGTCTGCGCCTGATCGCCGCCGTCGCCCTGGCCACTGTGATCGAAGATTACGAATCTCTCTTCCGCGAAGCCGGTTACACGCCCGGAGTGGTGCTGCCTTCCATGCTGGCGGCGGTGGGCGCCACCGAAGCCGGTCGTCCCACCCTGCTGGTCAAAGTCGACGCCCGCACCATCGGCATCGCCATTCTCGACAAGCAGCAGTTGCTGCTGTTCCGTAACCTGGAGAACGCCCGCGGGGTCACCATTTCCGGAGAGCAACTGGCGGAGGAAATTTATCCTTCGATCGTTTTCTTCCAGGACACTTATCACGTCAGCCTGGAGCAGGTTTACGTCGCCGGGTTGTCGGATACGGGAGGGGCGCTGTCAGCCTTGCGCGCGCAAACCAATCTGGAGGTTAGCGAGCTGGTCGGCGCTTCGCAGTTGGGCACCAGCGTCGGCTCGGTTCCAAAGTGGAGGATGGCGGGAGTGGTGGGGGCACTGCTTTCCTGATGCGCGTCGACATCAATCTCGCGACTCATCCCTACGAAGACGCGCGGCGCTTCTGGTTCCGCTGGGGCAGCGCCCTGGTCGTCCTGGGAATCATCACCCTCTGGCTCGCCTTCTACACCGCTGCCGGATGGGTGGATGCGCGCAAGCAACGCCGTCTGGTTCAACAATACGAGCAACAAATCGCAGCCCGTGACCAGCAACAGGCCAATGCGCAAGCGCTGATGAATTTACCGCAGAACGCCAGCACCCGCGACCGCTCCCAGTTTCTGAACGATCTCTTTTACCGCAAGGCTTTCTCCTGGACGCAAGTTTTCGAGGATCTGGAAAAAGTCATGCCCTCGGGATTGCACGTCGTCTCCATCGCTCCCGAGCTGGCGGAAAACAACGAGGTCGCCATCAAGCTGGTAGTGGCGGGGACCTCCCACGATCACGCTCTCGAACTGGTGCGCAAAATGGAAGACTCGCAGCATTTTCAGCAGACCCGGATCGAGTCGGAGAACGCCGAACAAAGCTCTGGCGCCAATTCGGCCGATACCATCCGAGTCGATATCAGCGCCCTCTACGTA
>Ga0335078_10002713_pt1 | contig 26693 bp, 24 predicted proteins | sample Lox_Sample_32_FD_206711 | JGI IMG/M metagenome (GOLD analysis project Ga0335078, IMG submission 206711) | Soil microbial communities from Loxahatchee National Wildlife Refuge, Florida, United States - Lox_Sample_3.2 | ecosystem: Environmental > Terrestrial > Soil > Wetlands | place: USA... | reverse complement strand
GCAGTGGCAACTGATGCGCACCGGCTCGCTCAACAGTCAGCACTCCACGGGCGGCATTGTCACGAGCCCGTCCTCGCCCCTGGACCCGGTGATCGGCGGGAGCCTGGCAGTGTCCGCACAAAGCACCACGCATTCGCCGGCAACACTCGGCTTCTACGCACAGTCACAGTCATCCGACTGGAACTACCACTGCAGCTTGATCGGCCAGACCCTGTCCATCGAAGTGCTGCCGGTTTCGATCGGTCCCACCGCGTACCTGGAGTTCCGCGTCACCAGCTCATATCACCCGGCGCGCAGCGGTCGTCCGGCCGGGCAGTACGTTGTGTCGTATCGGTTCGGAGGAGCCGGAGCGCCTGGGACCAGGTCGGTCTCCGGGTTGGCCGGTGTGGTGAACGTTCCGGTGACTCCCGGTCAGTGGAACTCCATTGCGCTGAGCCCCGCTGTCGACATCGCCGCACTGTGGCCGGATATGGACGCCCGCGACTTCGGCCTTTTCGGGATGAACCTCAACGCGGTGTCGACAGGCGGCGCCGCATCGGGGAACTTCGACTACCTCCGCTTCTCACGTTCCAGCGGCGACGTGCAACTGCAGGCTCAGCAGGAGATGGAGGTCGGTTTCGCCCCGTCGTATCCGCAGGTCGGCCAGTATCAAGGTCTCGAGGTGTCGCTGGCACTGCCGCACATCAACTGGTACGGCAGCGGGGTGGCGGTGACCGACTACGGCACCGTCAAGGCGAGCCAGTACCCAGCCTTCATCCAGTCAACGGTCATCCCGGAGATTCACGCGGCCGGCGGGTTGGTGAGCTTCAATCACCCCTACGGCGTTCAGACCCTCGCTGCGCTCCCTCAGGCGACCCAGAACCAGAGGATGGCGAGCCTCGCGTCCGCAATGCTCCTGAACGGGGCGCTGGGTGCTGACATCCTGGAGGTCGGGTACCCACTGCGCAGCGGCATCGACCTGGCGCATCACGTCGGGCTGTGGGATGTGTGCTCCCGCAACGCGCTCTTTCTCACGGGAAACGGCGTCAGCGACGACCATGTCGGCACCGATTGGCTGCGCCAGGGCAACAACTGGATCACCTCTTCCTGGGCAGCCAGCGCCGGCGAGGCGGATCTGCTCGGCGCGTTGACCGCCGGCCGTGCGTGGTGTGCGTCGATTCTCTCGTATCGCGGGGCCCTCGACCTGCTGGTTGACGGGACGTGCCCCATGGGATCCGCGTCGGTGTCAAGCCTCTCGACCCGTCAACTGACCGTGAGTGCGAGCGACCTCCCAGCCAACAGCACGGTCCAGGTGGTGCAGGGCGCTGTCGACTATGCGGGTACCGCAGCACCGACACCGAATGCCGCGGTCATCGCGTCCTACACCGCTGCCGATCTTGCCGGGGGTTCTGTGACCTTGCCCGTCGACTGCACCGTCTCGTCCTTTGTTCGCACGCAGGTTGTCGCTTCGACGGGCGCCGTCGTCGCCCTCTCCAACCCAGCATGGTTACTACGGGAGATCCCGCCCAAGGGGATACCGAATCCACGAGCATGCTGACGGTTCGCAGCCGACGAGCATGGTGAGCGAGTGTCTCGCCTGAGCCGGCTGTTGCCGGTCGCGGCGATTGTGACAATCGTGTCGGCAACCGTCGCACTCTCGGGGACGCCGGCTCGTGCGGCGGTGGGCGCGGTCGCCCCGACTGTCACCCTGCAACCAGCGCCGGTGAACCTCTACCAAGGCCAGAACGCCGTGTTCACGGCGGCCGCTGCAGGGTCGCCGGCACCGGCGGTGGCGTGGCAGATGAGCCACGCCAACGGCCCATGGAAAGGCATCAGCGGTGTCGTGACGGGACGCCTGACGGTGTCGCATGTGACGGTGGTGATGACTGGTAACCGCTACCGCGCCGTCTTCAGCAACAGCGCCGGACGGGTTGACAGCCAGGCGGCGCTGCTGACGGTCGCGGTCGCCAGGCTCGCGAAGGTGGTGCTGTCGCCGGCAGCCGCCTCCATCGCCCCAGGCGGGAGCGCGACGTATCACGCGGAGGGCTTCGAGCCGAACGGCATCGATCTCGGCGACGTCACGCCGACCACCACGTTTTCGATCGCGCCGGCCGGGTCGTGCACCGGCGCGAACTGCACCGCATCGATTCCCGGCGCATACACCGTCACCGGCGTCAACGGACTGGCCCGGGGCACCGCATCGCTCACGGTCACGACCGCGACCCCAGACCACCTGGTGCTGTCGCCGGCGGCGGCCTGGGTCGCGCCCGACGGATCCGCAACGTTCTCCGCCGAAGCCTATGACTCCGCTGACGATGATCTCGGCAACGTCACCGCCTCAACCACCTTCAGCATCGACGGCATCGCCTGCGCCGGCACCAGGTGCGCATCGAGCATCGGTGGAGCGCACACGGTCACCGGCACCTACGACGGCGCGAGCGGCACGGCAGCGCTGACGGTCGTGATGAGCACGTTCGTCGAACTGCTCTTCTCGCGTACCGAGGAGACCGCAGCCGACAACTGCGTCCGCGACGACGCCGGCGTCGCGCTGCTGGACACCACCGTCGCACCGTTTCTGCAGTCCCTCGGCTTCTCCGCGACGGGGACCATCGAGACGGGCCCCACCCAGCAGAGCAGCCTGTGGTGCACCCATTATCAGTCGACGCTCGCGACCTCCTGGGACCTCGCGCAGGAGCTCGCATCGGCGTACGGTTGGACCTTCGTCTCGCATTCGTCGACCTACCCGACCACATGGCCGACGGATCCTGGACAGCAATGGGACCAGACCTGCGGCTCGGCTCAGGTGATCGACGCTCACGGATTGCCGGGCGCGGACGCCATGTACGCGTGGCCCCACAGCTACCTCAACAGCACCGCGCTGACGCAGTTCGTCGAGCCGTGCTTCGGCACCAGCCGCGTCTTCCGGAACGTGCCGACCGATGTCGGGACTCTCAGCAGCCCGCCGTACTATCAGTACGCCTGGCAGCTGCTCGGCGGTTGTCTGAGCGCAACCACAGGAGCCAACCGCTGCGGCCCGGTGGTCATCGACGGGAGCACGTTGACCTACCAGGACCCGAGGGCAATGATCAACGCGATCGAGGCGCTGCCACCGGGGCGGGTGGTCACCCTCCAGGCCTACCTCCTCGTCACCGGGAAGAGCCCGCCGTACACCGCCAGCAAGGACCAGTGGGACTGCACGTCGTCTGATCCGGCGGACCACTGGAGCAATGACGCCGAGCGCTACTGCTACAGCGATTTCATGGAGGTGATGCAGGCGCTGCACGACAGCGGCATCACCATCACGCAGCCGCTCGCGGTGGACGCGGCGTTCGGGCGTACCGCATTCTCGGACACGGCCGTCCCGCGCCCCTAGCTCGCCCCCAGCGCCTCGAGTTGTTCGGCGTGCTGCTCGAGGTGGCCGACCAGGAACTCCTCGACGATCTCCGAGATCGACATGACCCCGAGCGTCGGATGCAGCCCGACTGCGTCCCATTGCGCCGGCGTCAACGCGGTCAGAAAGACGCGGAGCGCCGCGATGTCATCGCGCGTGTCGCTCCACAACACCGCCACCGGCTCACGGCGATCGCGCTCGATCGTCCCGACCCGCTCCGGATCACTCTTGGTGCGCCCAAAGTGAACTGGCTCACCCGATGCGTGTGCCTCGACGATCGGCTGCGACTGCGCGATCCAGTAGGGGATGAACTCGGCGAGGTGCGCCCACACCTGTCCTTGATCCCAGCGCTCGCCGGTGGAGGGATCGGCGCCGGTCAACGCACCGGATGGCGGCGACGACTCGGCGAGCGCCCTCAGCCGCGCCTCCACCGCGTCGAGACGCGCGAGCGCGGTGTCCGCGACGCTCATCGCAGCGGGCGCAGTGGCGCGCCCGCGACCACGCGATTGCGCAGCGTTCCCAGCCGGTCGACACTGAGCTCGACGGTGTCGCCGGGCCGCAACCAGGGATATCGCTCGGAACCGTGCACCATGGAGAGTTCGAGGATACAGCCGGTCCCGCACGTGCCCGATCCGATCACGTCGCCGGTTTCGACGCGCGTGCCTCGCGACGCGTACGCGATCATCTCGCCGAAGCTCCAGAAGACGTCGGCGAGTGACGCGCGCGAGTACTGGACACCGTTCACCGAAGCCGTCATCTCGAGGTCGTAGCTGTGCCCGCGGCGCGCATCCTCGAGCTCGTCGGGCGTGACCAGCACCGGTCCGATCGAGGTCGCAAAGTCCTTGCCCTTCACCGGTCCCATGCTGAGCTTCATCTCGCGCCGCTGGACGTCGCGGGCACTCCAGTCGTTCATCACGCAGTACCCGGCGATGCGGTGCTGCGCGTCGTCAGGGTCGAGGTCCGCGCCACCCCTGCCGACGATCGCGGCGACCTCCAGCTCGTAGTCCATCTCGGCGCACCCCGGCGGAATCGCGACGTCGACATCCGGGCCGCCGATCGCATACGGACTGCTGAAGTAGAAGACGGGGAGCTCGTACCAGTCGGGCTCCATCTCGAGGCCACGCCGCTGGCGTGCGGTGCGGACGTGCTGTTCGAACGCGTAGAAGTCGCGCACCGTCGGTGGCCGTGGAATCGGCGCCAGCAGCTGCACGGCGTCGAGCTCGTGCACGTCGCGCGGATCGGCTCGCGCGGCCTCCGCAGCAGCGGCGAGACGTTCGCCGTCGTCGCCGAGCAGGCCGATGAGTGTCGTCCCGGGTGGGCACGCGTGGATGCGTCCGTCGATCACCACGCCGGCACGCTCGCCCTGATGGTGGTGCTGCGTGAAGGTCACCCAGCGCATCGTCGCCGTCGCCTCCGGAGGAATACAGCGAGCGCGGTGGCGCTCGTGAGGACGACAGCCGCGAACGACGCGAGCGGGCTCAGCCCGGCGCCGCGCTGCGCCGCCGCCGGCGTACGCGGCCCAAGGTCGACGTCCGCGACATACACCGAGCCGATCGTTGTGTCGGAGCCGGCGGCAGCGAGCAGGCGGTGCATCAGCACCGACGGCATCGGGACGGCCGCCGGTGTCGCGACCGCTCGTGGCGTGGCCGCGACGCGGCGCGCGGGCAGGATGCGCACGGCAGTGCGCGCGGTCCGCTCGATCACGATGGCCATGTCCCCGTAGATGGTGAAGGTTCGCGCGAACTGTGCCATCGTCGTGCCGTTGTAGCCGCCCGTCAGCGGGTCGCTGAACTCGAGCGTCCCGGCAGACCTGTTGACGCCCATGAGCACGACGACGTGGCCGGCCTCGGTCCACGGCACGGTCCGCCCGTCCCACGCGGTCCACGTTCGCGCCGTCTCCGTCGTGTAGTTCACGGTCGTCCACACGAGCACCGGGTGCCCGGCCTCCACGGCTGCGTAGAGCGCCTGCGGATTCCAGCCGGTGAGTTGCGCGGCGATCGGCACCCCGAAGGATCTCGCGACCCCCGCAACCGTCGGCGCATACGCGCCCCACCCCGGGTAGGTCATCCAGTGCGGGTTGCTGCCCGGCTCCGAGCCCATGACGTGGCCGACGAAGTCCTTGTAGGGATCGCCCCACTGCGCGGGGAGCCCGTCCGCGCCGAGCACCGGTGCGCGCGTGTCGGTGGGGAAGTGGCCCTGGACATACTGCTGGGTGGTGTGGACGCCCACCGATGCCAGCGCGATGGTGAGCGACGTCGCCTCGCAGTCGAGGGGCATCTGCATCCGCTGGGTCCCGACCGGCAGCCGGAACATGGCCGCCTCGGCGGGCAGCGTCGTGGCGGCGAGCGTGGCGGTGCCAAGGCCGAGGGCGACGATCACGGCGGCCCCCCGGCGTGCGCAGACCACTCAGCCACTCTACGAGGGGTTCCCGATCGAGTTGGTTGCAAGCCGGACACGACATATACTGGCTCCGGCCTGGGGAGGTGGCTGAGCGGCCGAAAGCGCCCGCCTGCTAAGCGGGTGAGGGATGTTAAGTCCCTCCGGGGGTTCGAATCCCCCCCTTCCCGCCACGGCTGTTCCTCGGAAGGTTCTGAGGTTCAGGATCCCAGGCGCTCGAAATCGAGATAGCTCGTGCCAAACGGGTAAGTGGGCCGGCTACGAATGGGGTGGATGAGGTCAAGTCCCGGGTAGTGGTGTGAATTCGGTGGAGTTCTCACAACGTCGGTGAGTTAGGCGACCAGTCCCTCCCTGAGCGGATTGGTGAGCAACGCCGCAGCCTCGGGATGCAGCAACCGCACCATCGATTGCTGACTGAAGTGCCGGCGTCCGTCCTGCCATTCGTCGTGCTGATCCTGGAGCACGGCGGTGAACAGGCGCAGCAGGGAGTCAGTATTGGGGAAGATGCCGACCACCTTGGCGCGACGGTCGAGTTCCGCGTTGACCCGCTCGATGGCGTTGGTCGAGGAGATCGAGCGCCAGTGGTCGACCGGGAAGTCCAGGTAGGCGAGCACGTCGGCCTCAGCAGCACGGAGCTTCGCGGCCACGGCCGGAAAGCGTGGCTCCAGCACACTGATGGCGTGGTTCACGGCGTCGCGGGAAGTCTCGCGAGTGGGCTGCAGGAAGATCGACTTCACCACCGCGAGCACCGCCGGCGCGTGCAGCTTGGGGACGGCGCTGGCCACGTTGCGCAGAAAGTGCACCTTGCAGCGCTGCCAGGTCGCGCCGGCGAACACCTGCGACAAGGCGCTGCGCAGCCCCTCGTGGGCGTCCGAGATGACCAGCTGCACGCCGCTCAACCCGCGCCGTGAGAGGCTGCGGCAGAACTCCAGCCAGAACGCCTCGGTCTCACTGGCGCCGATGGCGAGACCGAGCACGCTCTTCTCGCCGCTGTCGCGTACGCCCACCGCGACCACGGCGGCCTGGCTGACGATCCGAGCTCCCTGGCGCACCTTCTCGTAGGTGGCGTCGAACCACACGTACGGGTAGGGCTCATCGAGGGGGCGCTCGCGGAACTCGGCGAGCTCCTCGTCGAGCAGCGCACAGATCCGGCTCACCTCGCTGCGGCTGATGCTGCAGCCGCCCAAGGCGGCCATGAGGTCGTCGACCTTGCGGATGCTGATGCCGAGCACGTACGCCTCTTGGACGACCGCGAGCAGGGCGCGATCAATCCGCCGCCGCGGCTCCAGCAAGGTCGGGAAGAAGCTGCCCGTGCGCAGTTTGGGGATCTGCAACTCGAGGCGTCCTGATCCGGTGTCGAGGATCCGCTCCCGGTAGCCGTTGCGGTACGTGGTCCGCGTCGCCGCTCGCTCGTGCGGTCCGGCGCCGATCTGGGTAGCCGCCTCAGCCTCGATCAAGCGCTGCATGGCATGTCCGAGGACGCGCCGCAAAACGTCCGTGTCTGCGCCCTGAAGTTGCTCGAGCAGTGCCGGGGGCATCATCCTGTTCTGGGCCATCGTGGGTCTCCTGGTTTGGGTAAGAGCTTCCAAGAGAACTCCGCGGTGGCCTTTCTTGTCTACCTCGTCGGCAGCGCTGAGGTCACCCCGGATTTACACCACACTACGGGACATCAGTTTTCCCCCATGGACGCCCTGAATGCCAACCTTGGGGCGGCACTTCGGTTAGACGAGCCCGCGGCCATACACATCATTGGCGTCGCGGACACCTGGGAGCACATAAAAGTAACCGCCGCCAAAGGGCTGCACATAGTCGATGAGCGGCTCGCCGATCAGGCGGGTCTGGACGACCTCGAACTGGGTGTGGACGTTTTGTTGGTAGCAGGTGAATATGTGACCGGCTTGGAGGTTGCCATTCTCGTCGACGCCGAGGTCGTAGTTATAGGAGCGGCGGATGATGCGCTGGTGCGCAGTGGCGGCGGTGCGTGGATTGGCGAGACGAATGTGTGCATCAAGCGGGATCACCGTGCCTTTGGGGTCCGCCGCGTAATCGGGAACATCGAACTCAGTGTTGCCGTCGAGTGGCGCTCCGGTGTCGCGACGCCGACCGAACATGCCCTCCTGTTCGTTGATCGAGACGCGATCCCAGAACTCGACCAGCATGCGAATCAGGCGCACGACCTGATACGAGCCACCCTGCGCCCAGGCTGGCTCAGCGGCATCGGTGACCCAGACCAGCGCCTCCGCGGTGGCCCCGGTGGGATTGGCTGTGCCGTCTTTGAAGCCCAGCAGGTTACGTGACGTGCTCGACGGCCGCGGCGGTGAGTTGTAGCCCTCGATCTTCCAGCGCAGCTGCATGCCGCCGCGCGTGTGTTTAGCGATATCGCGGATCGCGTGGTGCACCGTGTCAGGGTGGTTGGCGCACAACTGGAGCAGCAGATCGCCGTGCAGCCATGCCGGGTCGGGGGAATCGTCGGGAAACACCCGCATCGGCGTCAGGGCCTTCGGCTTGAGGGAACTCAGGCCGAAGCGGCCATCGAAGAGACTGGAGCCCAAGGACAGGGTCACCGTGAGCCCGTCTGCCGGGATAATCGGGCCGAGCACGTCGCTGTCCGATGGGGGCTGAGCGACGCCGAGATCGGGAGCGGCACCGCCGCTCGTGAGGAAGCGGGCGCGAGCGGTCAGCGCGGCGAAGAGCCCGCGTAGCTCGGGAACCGTGGTCGCGGTGACGTCGAAGGCTGCGTAACAGGCGGCGCTTTGTTTCGCCGCTGGTCCCGGGGTCAGCACGCCAGCTTGGTGCACGCCGTGAAATGGGTATGACCCGGGGATTGGTGCCGCGCCGCCCTCAGCGCTGGCGTCGACCTGAGCACCTCCCAGCAACACGCCACCGGTGAGGGCGCTGCCGGCGATCCCGGCAGCGGCGCCTTTGAGAAAGGTACGCCGGCTGAACGACGAGTGCGGGGATGTCGCGGGTGGATGGGCGTCAGTGGTCATTGGTGTGGTGGCATTTCCAGGAGATCAGGCACCGACGACAGCGTTTCCAAAAGAGCCCCAATGGCGGCGTCGACCTGCTGCCGAGCGAGCAGCGGAACCGTTGCGAGCGAACGCCACTGTCCACCCGATTGGGTCGCCACGAGCGCCGACCCAAGAGCATCGAGCTGCTCAGTCGCAGTGGCGACGAGATGGGGAGCGCGAGCGTTGATGAGCGGCGTCAGCTCGGCGACCACCACCCGGGTTACCTCCACATCCGCATAGGTCTCCGCGTCCGCCATCCCGCTCCCTTCATCGTCGAGACCCGAAAGGTGGTCGCGGAGCGCATCCTCCAGGATCTCGTGGGCGCGCAAAGGCAGGTTGGTCGGGTCACCTGCCACAGCGTCCGAGGTGAGCTTGTGCTGGAGGAGGGCCAGGTTCGCACCCAAGGTCTCGACGACCGGAAGCAGTATTGCTGTGCTCTGCCCATGCCACAGCCCGTACTCCAGCCGGTGGAGCCCGGTGAAATCGGGGTCCTCGACCCCCTGGGCAAGCCCATCGGGAAGCCCGTCGATGGCGACTCCCAGGTCGCCAAAGCTGTCATAGGAGGCGCCGACCCCTTCCCAGTCGAGTTGGGCGGTCAGCCAATCGGCTCGCCCAGCAACCAGGTTGCCGTGCAGCAGATCCGAGTGGATGCGATCCACGGCTGCGGCGAGGGTCGTCAGGTCGCGAGCAGCGTATGCCTGATAGGCGTCATTGGGCCCTACCAGGTCCTGGAGCGTGATCGGCACGATGCCTGCCGGCGCGGCGGCGACGCTGGAACCGCTCACCGGCACGGAGCGTGAGCTCAGCTCCGGCAGCCCTGACAAATAGCACTTGAACGTGTAGGTCCCAGCGGTCAGGGTGGCTGACATCGGGGCGGTCGTGCCCGGTCCCAGGGTCTCGATCTCGGCCACGACACCCCCTGCAGTGTTGTCGAGATTGATCTCACCGGCGCTCCCGGACGTGTTCGCGATCAAGAAGGTCTGCGCCCCCGTGTGCCCCGCGGTCCATTCCTCGGCACAGGAGTGTTGTGAGACGGTCAGGGTGGGCGTGCTGGCAGCCGATACACCAGGGAGCGCGATGATGACGGTGCTCGCCGCCGCCACCGGCACGATGACGAGCACCGCCGCAGTGAGCCAGGAGCGGCGTCCAGCAAGCCTCGCCCACCGGCTTGGATGGGAGGCCACGACAGTGGCCTTCCCAGCAATCTGCGCCGGCCTCCTCTCGGGCGTCGACACACGCCCAGCGAGGATGAACCGGGGCACCACCACGCTGAGGAAGCCGATCCAGGCGACCACCTGCAGGACCGTCATCCGCGGCGTGAGCTCGCTGACTCCGGAGATGAGCGCCACCCACCACGAGTTGGGATCCACGTGCGCGCTCAGGTCGAAGACGACCCAGTGGATCCCGGGGAGCAGGCCCGCCTCCTGGAGGTCGCCGAGACCGTAGGCCAGCACCCCCGCGGCGATCACGATCAGGGCGAGGGCGGTGCGGTTGAAGAAGGCCCCAAGATTGACCCGGATCGCGCGGCGATAGAGCAACCAGCACAGCAACACGGCGCCCCCCAATCCAAGCCCCGCCCCGGTCAGGGGTGCCACGGTCTGGCCGGTGGCGCGCACTGCTGCCCAGAGGAAGAGGGTCGTCTCCAAGCCTTCCCGACCGACGGTCAGGAAAGCGGTCAGGGCGAGTGCCCCGGCACCGATCGAGAGGGCACGGCTGACCTCACCCCGAAGCTGTGCCGTCAATCCCCGTGCGGTGCGCCGCATCCAAAACACCATCCCGGTGACGAGCCCGACGGCGAGGACGCTGAGCATGCCGCCTACTGCCTCCTGTGCCTGGGAGGAGAGGGCGCTGGTCGAGTAGGTCAGCACCGCCGCGAGGCTCCCGGCGACCATGACGGCGCCGAGCACGCCGAGCCACACCGGCGCCGCGGGTGCCGATCGTCCTTCGTCCCGAGCCCTGCGGAGCGCGGCCAGCAGGATGCTCACAACCAGGCCCGCCTCGAGTCCCTCGCGGAGCCCGATCAGGAGGTTCGGAACAGCGTCCGCCCAGCGCATCGGCGGGTTAGCTTAGCCTAAACTAACTGCCGAGTGGGGCGCCGCTCAGTCCCTCGATCTCGCGCACGCGAATCGACCGCTTCGTCGCGATCTGGCCGGTCGCGTCGACAACGACCAGCTTGGGGAGGTTGCGGTGGGGTCGATTCCCACGGACATCAGGGCTCAGGCTGCTGCCTACGATTAGTGCAGAAGCAACCATCGCCCGGAGGAGGCGGGAGGCAGCCCCCAGCTGGATCACCTCCCTTCTCAACCCATCAACGCTGCGTCAGTTCTCAGGATTGGATCGAGTGAGATGGCGCCCTGATGACGCTGTCCCGCCACGCAATCGCCTTGTCGGCCGGCCGTGAACGATCACTGGTGATCCCAGGCCTTAACCAATCAGGCGCGGAGCGATCACCCCGCATGCACGGACATCGGCGGCACGACGAGAACGGGCACGCTGGCGTGGTGAGTGAGCGCGCGGCTCGTGCTCCCCAGGACCAGTTCTCCAAGCCCGCGCAGGCCCCGACGGCCCACCACGATTAGCTGCGCTTGGAACGAGTTGACCGCCTCAGCGATGACCTCTGGTGCGGATCCCTCCTGAATGTGCACTTGCCATGCCACGCGGGCAGCCGCGAGGGGCGCACAGAACTCGCTGCGCGCCCTGCGTTCGTGAGCGGCACGGGCATCATCGATAAAGCCTTGCGGGACGAACGCCAAGCGACCAGAGTGCTTGACGCCGAGCGGGAACGGAGGCATGGCGTGCACGAGGATGACCTCGGCTCCCAACTGCTTGGCGAGTTGTCCAGTGAAGGTCACTGCAGCCTGCGCCTGAGGAGATCCGTCGGTCCCGACGACGATTGTCCTGATCATCGCATCGGCCGCCGTGGCCATCTCAGGCGGAGCGGCGTTGCTCCGCTGCTGCTCGCTCCCAGCGCTGTTCGATGTGCCCGAATCGCCACACTGCCAGCGCCACTGCCCAGGTGATTACGAACAGCCCGACGATGATGAAGCCCGCCTCGTTGATGTCGAAGTTCGCCATGAAGGCCCAGAAGCCGCCGGTCAGATTAAGCTCTCCTGCCAGCAGTCCAAAGATCTCGATGGTGCCGATGAGCATTGCGACTGCCACCGACAGCCCGGTGATCGTGATGTTGTAGTAGACCTTGCGCACCGGCTTCGAGAACGCCCAGCCGTAGGCGAAGTTCATGAACGATCCGTCGAGCGTGTCCATCGTGGCCATGCCCGCGGCAAACAGGATGGGGAGACTGAGTACCGCGTACCAGGGCAGGCCCGCGGTCGCCGCACCGGCTGTGGCGGCGAGCAGCGCGACCTCCGTCGCGGTGTCAAACCCGAGCCCGAACAAAACCCCCACCGGGTACATCTGCCAGGGGCTGCGGATTGAGCGCATCAGCTTGCCGAAGAAGCGATACATCAGCCCCCGGGAGTTCAGCTGCGCCTCCAACTCCTCGTCGCTGTACTTGCCCCGGCGCATCTCCCGGAAGACCTTGATGATGCCGACCAGGATCACCAGGTTGAGGACGGCGATGAGGTATAGAAAGACGCCCGAGACCAGGGTTCCGATGATGCCGCCGAAGGTCTCGATGGTTGAGTTCGAGTTGCTCACCTGGGTGATGATCGCCCGGGCCGCGAAGGTGAGTCCCACGCCGAGGGCGAACACGATCGTCGAGTGACCCAAGGAGAACCAGAAGCCAACGGAGAGCGGGCGCTTGCCTTCCGCCATGAGCTTTCGCGTGGTGTTGTCGATCGCCGAGATATGGTCGGCATCGAAGGCGTGGCGTAGGCCCAAGGTGTACGCGGTCACCGCAACACCGATGCCCAACAGCTTGAAGTGCTGGGGGAGGATGGCCACGATGAAGATGCCCCAGCCGAGCACGTAGAGCCCGACGATGAAGCCGACCATGCCACCAACCCGGGCCCACTCGCGAGGCGTCAAGGCCCGGCGAAGCCGGGTCCAGCGAGATGCTGCAGCTGCCATCGGATATCTCCTGTGCTCCCCCTGCTCGGGGCCACGGCAGGTTATCAAAACGCGACCAGCATGCAGTAGCGTGCAGCGAACGGGAGCTTCCAGCCCGCACAAAGTGCCATTGGATCGTTATGCTCGCCAAGATGGCCGTCGAGACTGTTGATCAGATCCTCGCCCAGATACGGGAAGAGGGCGGGCGGGTCACCACAGCCCGCCGGCTCGTCCTCACCGTCCTCGTCGGCGACGAGAGGCACTTGACCGCCGACCGGGTGTTTGCAACGGTCCAGGCGATGGCACCGGACATTCACTCCTCCACGATCTACCGCAACCTCGAGGAACTCGAGCGTCTGGGAATCGTGGTCCACTCCCATCTGGGGCACGGGGCCGCCACCTACCACCTGACCTCGGAGGCGCACGCCCACCTGGTCTGCGAGCGCTGCGACGCCACCTTCGAGGCACCAGATGACCTCTTCGAAGGCATGGCTCGACGAACCAAGCGGCGCCTCGGCTTCGTGCTGCACCCGTATCACTTCGCCGTGCTTGGGATCTGCGCCGCCTGCGCTCAGGCGCAGGCTGTACCTCCGGCGCCGTCGGTTCGGGCGAGCGTGTAGAGCAATCGGCGCACGTGGCGCACCCAGGGAACGCGTTGCGGATCACCGCTTCCACCCGCTCCCCGAGCGATCGGATTCGCGCAGGCTCACTCGGATCGAGCCCTGCCTGAGGATTTACACCACTTCTCGCTACGCAACTATTTCGGGAAGCGGCTGGTACCAAACAACTTCAGAACAGCCCGCCAGGCCGGTTCGAGCGTAGGCCCTGGGCCCCACCGGTATCTGGCCGGGATGCTCGTGACCGAACACCGCTACACCAGAATGTGCAGGGATTCGGCAAACGCCGCAAACCCGGAAGGCGGGTCGTGCTGGTCGTGATCCTGCTGGTCGCGGCGATCAACGACTCGTGCGTGACCGGCGCACGCTCCGGTTGAACCGGGTGCCGATGAGGGCGTAGTCTCCCGAGGACTGGAGCGCCCCCATGCAACCTCCTTGGCAGAAGGCCAATCCCACGAGCGCTTGGCGGACCGAGGTGCGATCGGCCGTTCAGCGCCTGCGCAACGAGTTGAATCTGCTCACCCAGGAGCAGAGGGGACAGCCGGCCGCGGGGCTTGCTGAGCAGGCGCTGACGGCCGCACTGGACGCCGCCAACGCACCCAGGACCTTGGCGGGTTGGTGGTCTGGAGACCAGGTGGAGCGCGCCTGGCGTGCCGTCAAGGAGGCGAGAGCCGACCTCGTACTCGTTCAACCCGACGTGGTGGCCCAAGGGCGCATCGCGTCCGTCACGCCGACGCTGCGGACCAGGGCATCAACCGTGTCGACCCCAGCCGCCGCATCGAACCCGATCCAGCAGCACCAGGATGTGATCGCCGCCAATGCAGCGAGTGACCAGGAGTTCACGGCCGCCCGCCAGCTGCGCAACGCGTTGTGGATTCTCACCGGGATCCTGGTCGTCTTCGTCGCCATCGCGCTGATCCTGGATGTGGATCACCGCTCGATCATCCTGGTCGGTGGGCTTGCCGGCGCCTTCACCGGGATTCTCCCCATGGCGAGTGCGACGAAACTGCTCACGCCGTATTCGGTCACCCTCGTCCAGGTCCTCATCAAGATTCCAGCCGGGGCGGTCGCCGCACTCCTCGGGGTGTACTTCCTCGCCGGGAGCGTCGGCGCGCTGGCCCCAGCCACCGGGGCGACCGCCTACTTCTATGCGGTGCTGTTCGGCCTTTCTCAACAGGCACTCACCGGCTTGGCCGACAACCAGGTGAAGAAGCTTGCCGACTGAAACATCCACGCCCGGGGAGAGCCCAGATGATCGTGATCCTCACCATTCACGGGATTGGCTTCCAGAACTCTCCGAGCGCGCTCAACGCGGATGACGGCTACGCAGACGCTCTGCACGCCGGTCTCTGCCAGAGCGGCCCGCTGGCCGGTGGAGTGCTCGGCGACGATCCGAACCGTCTCGCTGCACGCGGGCGCGGTCCGGTGTACGTCTCGAGCTCGTTTCCTCCCGACACGAACAACAGCGAGGACGGGCTGAAGCGGCTCGGCACCTGGGCCGGCACCACCGTTGACCCGACCGGTATGCCGCTGGCCCCGGATGGTGCCCGGTTCGCGCACGTGGCCCTGGTGTACTCGCACCTCGAGGAGACGCAGGGTGACCTGGTGGCGACTGCTGCGATGGGGGTGCTGGGCGCGCCGTCACTCACCCACTACGCAACGATCGGAGGCATCGCTCGCCTGGCCTTCGAAGATCTGCGCGTGCTGCACGCGCAGCCGGGGCCACCCACCCCAAGTCAGCGGCTGCGCGCCAACGCTGCGCAGCATCACGGCTTCTTCAGCACGGTCCTGCACACCAAGGCTCAGGACGACAGTGGCCCGTTGAGCACGCTGCGTCAGGTCCAGGACGATGTCGCCGCCTACGTGGTGCGCAATGAGCACCGGGAACGTGTGCGCGGGTTCATCCGCGATGCCGCGTACCGCATCCTGGCGCGTCCGGACGTTGACGCGCTGATCGTCAACGGTCACAGCAACGGCACGGTCATGGGCTTCGATCTGATCGCGGCGATGTCACCACCGACGGCAGCGCGAGTTTGCCTGCTCGTCACCGCCGGTTGCCCGCTGCGGAAGTACGTCGATTTCATGGACTGGGGCATCGACGCTCGCAGCTTCTTCTTCATGCCCAAGGGGCACTGGACCAACTTCTACGACGAGGCGGACCCGGTGGCCGACCCGCTCCAACCCCCGGTGACCTGGAAGCGCGGACAGGATCCGCCGCCAGGCGGTGGGGACGGCCTGTTCACGGTCTACGACCCGCAGAGCGGGGCGAGCGCCAGCGTCGCAGTCGCCGACGTGGTCGTGGACAACGTCGCGGCGCACTCAGGCGGCGGGCTGCCGGCACACAACTACTGGGATAACGAGAGCTTCTGCAAACAACTCGCCGCGCTCATCGCCGCCTGCTGACAAACGTCTCGTTCGAGACGGCTCGCTCTGCGTGGCGCCGCAGCCTGTGCACGCCGATTCCCCCAGCCCGCATCGCTCACCTCGCGTCATCGAGCACGGCGATCTCGAGCTGGCACAGGCGCTCGGGATCGGCGACCAATTCCGCCTCGACGATCCTTCCGTGCCGGATGGTGATGATGCCGACACCGAACAGCCGTCCGCGCGGTGCAAGCACCACTCCAACGTTGCCGTTGACGAGCGCCACCTGTGTGAATCGAGCGCGTGACGCGTACGCCGTGGCGCCCCGTGCCACGACCGCCGCGCCGCGGAGCTGCGTCGCCCCGCCGCGGCCGTTGGCGGTCGCGTCGACGCGGAACACGACGTCGGGGTCGAGCACCGCGAGCAGCGCGTCGAAGTCACCGGCGCGGGAGGCGGCGAGAAACGCGTCGACGACCTTTCGTTGACGCGCCAGATCAGCCCTCGGCACCGACGCCGATCCGCGCACCCGGCGGCGTGCACGGCTCGCTACCTGGCGTGCCGCAGCGGGTGAGCGCCCGACCAGTGGGGCGATCTCGTCAAACGGCATGGCGAACGTGTCGTGCAGAACGAACGCAAGACGCTCTGCCGGGGTCAGGGTCTCCAGCACGACGAGCAGTGCCAGGCCGACGGAGTCGGCGAGCATCGCCTCGTGCTCCGGATCGGTACCGTCGTCGTGCGCTCGAACGAGCCGCGGCGCCTGAGGCTCGAGCGGCTCCTCCCGGCGCGACTTGCGTGAACGCAACATGTTCAAGCAGACGCGAGCCACCACCGTCGTCAGCCAGCCGCTGAGATTCTCGACGCCGGCCGCACCGGAACGGCTGAGCCGCAACCAGGTCTCCTGCACCGCATCGTCGGCTTCGCTCAGCGACCCGAGCATCCGGAACGCCACACCCGTCAATCGAGTGCGCTCGGTCTCGAAGCGTTCCGCCAGCCATTCGTTCTCGTTCATCGGTCACAGATCCTCGTCGTGAAGTGTCATCCGATTGACCCGCGAAACCAAGCCGGTGTGACAACCGATCGACACCGGCGCCAACCACCCAGGTGAGGTTCTCTAATGACACAACCACCGATCCTCGTCACCGGCGGCACCGGCATCCTCGGCAGCCTCGTCGTACCGCGCCTGCGCGCCACCGGACGTGAGATTCGTGTGATGAGCCGAAAGGCCCGTGACTCCGAGCCCGGCGTCCAGTACGTGGTGGGCGACCTCGTCTCCGGCGACGGCGTCGATGCCGCGGTCACGGGCGTCGGCACCATCGTTCACCTTGCCGGCACCGCCAAGGGTGACGCCCAGAAGACCGAGCGGCTCGTCCAAGCGGCGAGAGGAGCCGGCGCATCGCATCTGGTCTACATCTCAGTGGTGGGTGCCGATCGCATCCCCGTCGTCGGTTTCGGCCGCCTGCCGTTCGCGTACTTCGCGTCCAAGCGCGCCGCCGAGCAGGTCGTCATGAACTCCGGGCTGCCATGGACGGCGCTGCGTGCCACCCAGTTTCACGAGCTCATCGAGATCGTGTGCAAGGGGCTCAACAAGCTCCCCGTGGCGCCCATTCCGGCCGGCTTTCGCTTTCAGCCGGTGGACGCCGACGCGGTTGCCGCGAGACTGGTGGAACTGGCCCTTGGGGAACCCGCCGGGCAGGTGCCTGATATCGGCGGGCCGCGCGTCTACCGGTTGGTTGATCTATTCCGCAGCTATTTGCGAGCAACAAAGCGGCGGAAGGCGGTCCTCCCCGTCTGGATCGGCGGGAAGACCGCACGCGTGATCCGCGGCGGGGCGAACCTGCTCGAGGGCACGACGGGAAGTGGCACGACATGGGAGGACTGGCTGGAGGAGCGGGTCTCCGGAGGGCGTCGAGCGAGAGAGTCGGTGCCTGCGGCCCCGCAGCGCTAGACGGGCGGCTCCGGGTCGTACTGGACGCCACGCCGAACCTGGACGGCGCGTTCGATCGAGTGCAGGCGAGCGACGAGGTGGAGGGCCATGTCGATGCCCGCCGAGATACCGGCCGCAGTGATGACCTCGCCGCTGTCGACGAAGCGATCGTCACCCCGGACGTCAATCGTGGGATCAAGCTCGGTGAGCCTGCTGATGGAAGCCCAGTGGGTCGTCGCGGGTCGGTTGCGGAGCAACCCCGCGGCGGCGAACACCAGCGAGCCGGTGCACACGCTCGTCATGAGCGTACCCGCGGCGGCCAGGTCGCGGAGCCTGGTGTGGATCGGATCACCGGCGTCGAGCTGCGTGCGTGTTCCGCGGCCGCCCGGATAGACGAGCACGTCGAGGCGCGGGACCTCGTCCCACGATCGATCGGGGATGACGCGCAATCCTTTGGCGCACTGCACCGGAGAGGTCGTCGCCGCAACGGTGAAGACGCCCACATTGTCGTCGGGCCATCCCCGCGCCCAGAAAGCCAGAACCTCCCACGGACCAGCGAAGTCGAGTTCCTCGACCCCCTCGAAGAGCGCGATTCCGATCTCCACGCGCCGCATCATGCCATCGGCCGCCACGCCAGCGAAGGGCTCACGACCGGCCGCACGATGCGAGGCCATCAAGGGGCCGGCATCGCGCGCGCGGCGCCGCCCCCGTGGTGGCCCGGTTACAGGCTTCGAGTCGGCCTCCGCGTCCGTCCAATCACGCTCGACTCGTCGCCATCAGGCTCGAGGTCCCTCGCCAGCTCGGCGAGTGCGTCCATGGCCATCGTCAGCTTCGGCTTCGGCGCGCTGAAGCAGAGCCGGAGGTGGCTCGGGACACCGAAGGCGATCCCGGGGGTGAGCAGGACACGGCGTTCGGTGAGTGCGTCGATCAGACGCAGCGTGTCGGTCCACGGGCTGCGCAGCCAGAGGTAGAGGCCGCCCTCGGGCTCGAAGGCCTCGAGGCCGTCTGCGCGGACCCGATCGATGACGAGGTCACGGCGCTCCCGATACGGAGTCGCGTTGATCTCCCACGAGTCGAGGTGGAGGAGGGCGCGCTGCGCGGTGGCCGGGGCGTTGACGAATCCCAGCGCGCGCAACGACTGCGCGAGCCCGCGGTGCGTTTCGGCGCCGGCGAGCGACGGGTGCAGCACGAGGTAGCCGAGCCGCTCGCCGGCGATGCCGAGGTCCTTCGAGAACGAGCGGGCCAGCACGGTGTGCTCGTAGAGCGCAAAGGGCTCGACGCGCCGGTGCGGCGGGTAGGTCAACCGGCGGTACACCTCGTCGATGATCAGCAGCACCCTGCGGTCGTGTCGGCTGTTGTGCGCCTCGAGGATCGCCGCGAGCCCCGACAGCTCCCCAGCGTCGAGCACGTGCCCGCTCGGGTTGGACGGCGAGTTCAGCAGCACGGCCGCGGTATGCGCCGACAGCGCGGCGGCGATGCCGTCGAGGTCGAGGCGGAGGTCCGGGCCGGCCGGCACCGGAACGAACCGCGCCGACGCGGTCTCGCAGTACAGGCGGAACTCCGGGAAGTACGGGGCCACCCCGATGACGTCGTCGCCCGGGTCGACGAACGTGCGGATTGCGACGTTGATCGCAGCCGCCGCCCCCGACGTCATCGCGATCGAGTCGCTCGTGACACCGGGAAACTCGACGTCCTCGGCGGCGCGCTCACGCACCTCGGGGTAGCCGAGGTTCGGCATGTATCCGAAGCGCCCGCGGAATCGCTCACGGCTCGCCGCGGCGAACGCTTCGACAACCGACTCCGGGGCCTCCAGCGGCTGGCCGATCGAGAGATCGGCCACGGCCTGCTCACCGAACTCGGCGCGCAGCCGTTCGCCCTCCATGAACATGCGCCGGATCCACCCGCCGTCCTGGAGCTGCGCCCGGGACCACCGCGAGATGGCCATTACGCGATCGAGGTGGTGCCGGTGACCCCACCGGTGTGCCAGCTGAAGGGATAGTCGCGGTCGAAGATCTGGCGCGCGATGGAGGTCCGGTGCAAGGGGCGGAAGGTGTCGACCATGACCGCCAGCTCATCGGTTTCGCGAGGACGCTCGAGCGATGCCTCGAGCGCTCCGGGCTGCGGCCCGTGCGGAAGCCCGCCGACGTGGTGGGTGAACGAGCCCTGGCTGATCCCGCGCCGCGCCGCGTAGTTGCCGTCGACGTAGTACAGCACCTCATCCGAGTCGAGGTTGCTGTGGTGGTACGGGAGCATGATCGCCTCAGGGTCCCAGTCGAGCTTGCGCGGCACGAATGAGCAGATGACCACGTTCGTCGCCTGAAAGGTCTGATGAATCGGTGGCGGCACGTGGAACCGTCCCGCGCGCGGCTCGAAATCGTGGATGTTGAACGTGACGGGGTAGATGGTCCCGTCCCACCCGATGACGTCCCACGGGTGATGGTCGAGCACGTACCGGCTCACGTGATTCGCACGCTTGAGCCAGATCTCCGCCGGCCCCTCGCCGCTCTCCAGTGCGTCCGGTCCGTGGAAGTCGCGCTCGCTATACGGAGCGATCTCGGTGAGCTGGCCGTTGCGCGCCCGGTACCGGTCGGGGACGTCGACCAGCCCGGTCACCTCCATGCACAGGATCCTCGTCTCCGCGATGTCATCGAGATCGATGCGGTAGATGGTCCCGCGCGGGATGACGATGTAGTCGTGCACCTTGAAGGGAAGCCGGCCGAACTGGCTGCGGAGCACGCCGCTGCCCTTGTGCACGAACAGCACCTCGTCCGCCGAGCCGTTGACGTACAGCACCTGCTGCGCGTGGATCGGAGCCACAAGGCCGATATGCATGTCGTCGTTCACGAGCAACCAGCGCCTGCCGCTCACCACGTCGCCCTGCGACGGGAGATCGAAGCCCTTGAGGTGGGCGTTGGTGTGCACCTGCTCGTGCTCCGGGGTCATGAGGTCGGCGGGACCTTCCGCGGCGTCCTGCGCGCCCTCGGGCATGTTGCGGTGGTAGATCAGCGACGATGGCCCGCTGAACCCCTCGCGCCCGAACAGCTCCTCGTAGACGAGATGCCCATTGCTCGAGAAGCGCATGTGCCGCTTCCGCGGCACCTCGCCGAGTTGCTTGAAGGGTCTCACGCGGCCAGCCTACCGGTTCGCCCTACGCACCCGAAGCACTAGAGGTTGCCGCGCGCCGCTTGCTCGCGCTCGATCGATTCGAAGAGCGCCTTGAAGTTCCCCTTGCCGAACCCCTTGCAGCCCTTGCGCTGGATCACTTCGAAGAAGAGCGTCGGCCGGTCGCCGACAGGACGGGTGAAGATCTGGAGCAGGTAGCCGTCATCGTCGCGGTCGATGAGGATGCGCAGTGAGCGGAGACGGTCGAGGTCCTCGTCGATGCCCGCCGCGCGTTCGCCCAACGCGTCGTAGTAGGCGCCGGGCGTGTCGAGGAACTCGACGCCGCGGTCCTTCATCTGCTGCACCGTCCCGACGATGTCGTCGGTGTGCACCGCGATGTGCTGCACGCCGCTGCCGCGGTAGTAGTCGAGGTACTCCTGGATCTGCGACTTCTTGAGCCCGACGTGCGGCTCGTTGATGGGGAAGGTGATCTGCGTGTTCGGGTCGCGGGTCACCTTGGAGCGCAGCGCGCTGTACTGGGTCGCGATGTCCGCCTCGTCGAACTCCTGGAAGACGGCGAACCCGAACACCTCGGAGTAGAACGACACCCAGTCGTCCATCTTGCCGGTTTCGACGTTGCCGACCGTGTGGTCGATGAAGCGCAGGCCCACGCCGCCGCCGCTGCGCTGATCGGCCCGGTACCCGGGCCAGAACACCCCGGAGTACTCGTCGCGCTCGACGAACGTGTGGATGGTGTCGCCGAAGGTGGCGATCGATGCCGAGGTGATCACCCCGTGCTCGTCCTCGGCGCGGGCGGGCTCGGCGACGCCGCGGGCGCCACGCGCAGTGGCCGCCTCGTACGCGGCCGTGGCGTCCTCGACGCGGAGCGCGATGGTCCGAACGCCGTCGCCGTGGAGGCGGAGGTGGTCGGCGACGGGCCCCTCGGGCTGCAGGGGCGCGGTGAGGACGAGGCGCACCTTGCCCTGCTGAAGCACATAGCTCGCGCGGTCCCGGACGCCGGTCTCCGGCCCCGCGTACGCGATGACGTCGAAGCCGAAGGCGTTGCGGTAGTGATAGGCGGCCTGGCGCGCGTTGCCGACCCACAGCTCCACGTGGTCGGTGCCTTCCAGCACCGGCACGGCGACCTCGGCGACCTGACCCATGTGCGGCTATTGTAGGTATATGAGATCGAGCGGTCGGACCGCGACCGGCCCCGCCGAGACCATGCCGAGCACCTCAGCTCAGGAGGGGGCGGACGGCGGCGTCGACGCGCTCGAGGCCGAGTTCCAGCGGCTCGTCGACACCGACCAGCGGATCGAGCCTCGCGACTGGATGCCCGACGGCTACCGGAACACGCTGATCCGCCAGATCGCGCAGCACGCCCACTCCGAGATCATCGGGATGCAGCCCGAGGGCAACTGGATCACACGCGCTCCGTCACTGCGGCGCAAGGCGATCCTCATGGCCAAGGTGCAGGACGAGGCGGGGCACGGCCTCTACCTCTACTGCGCCGCCGAGACGCTCGGGGTGGACCGGGCCGAGCTGATCGAGCGGCTGCACGCCGGCCGGCAGAAGTACTCGAGCATCTTCAACTATCCCACGCTCACGTGGGCCGACGTCGGCGCGATCGGCTGGCTGGTGGACGGCGCGGCCATCACCAACCAGATCCCGCTGTGCAGGTGCTCCTACGGGCCGTACGCCCGGGCGATGGTGCGCGTCTGCAAGGAGGAGTCGTTCCACCAGCGCCAGGGGTACGAGCTCCTGTTCGCGCTCGCGCATGGGACCGACGCCCAGCGCGCGATGGCCCAGGACGCGGTGAACCGCTGGTGGTGGCCGTCGATCCTGATGTTCGGGCCACCCGACGAGGAATCGACGCACAGCGCGCAGTCGATGGCGTGGGGGATCAAGCGCTTCTCGAACGACGAGCTGCGTCAGCGTTTCGTCGATATGGTCGCCCAGCAGATCGTCCCGCTTGGGCTCACCGCTCCCGATCCGGCGTTGCGCTGGAACGCCGAACGCGGCCATTATGACTTCGGCGAGTGCGACTGGGACGAGCTTCGACGCGTGGTGAGCGGCGACGGACCGTGCAATCGACAGCGACTTGCGCATCACATCAAGGCGGACGAGGAAGGCGCATGGGTGCGCGAAGCCGCGGCCGCCTACGCCGCGAAGCACGCCGCCACCGAGGCAGCGGCGTGAGCGGCGACGCCCGCCTGCCCCTCTGGGAGGTGTTCGTGCGAAGCCGGCGCGGGCTCTCCCACAACCACGTGGGCAGCCTCCACGCCGCGGACGCGGAGATGGCGCTGCGCAACGCGCGCGACGTGTTCACGCGTCGAATGGAGGGCATCAGCATCTGGGTGGTGCCCTCGACGGCGATCACCGCGTCATCGCCCGACGAGAAGGACGCGTTCTTCGATCCCGCGGGGGACAAGGCCTACCGCCACCCGACCTTCTACACGATCCCGAAGGACGTGCAGCAGCTGTGACCACCGTGGCCACCGACGTGGCGGCCGTGTCGACACTGCGCATGGCCGACGACTGCCTGGTGCTCTCGCACCGGCTCGCGCAATGGTCGTCGCGCGCGCCCTCGCTCGAGGACGATGTCGCGCTGACCAACATCGCGCTCGACGAGCTCGGGCAGGCGCGCGCGCTGTACGTGCGAACCGCCGAGCTCGACGGCACCGGCCGCTCGGAGGACGACTACGCCTTCCTTCGCGACGAGCGCGAGTTCGTCAACTGCCAGCTCGTGGAGCAGGAGAACGGCGACTTCGCGACGACCATCGTCCGCCAGCTGCTCTTCACGACGTACCAGCATGCGCAGTGGCGCGCGCTCGTCGGGTCCCCGGATGAGCAGGTGGCCGCAATCGCGGCGAAGGCGATCAAGGAGGCGACCTACCATCGCCACCATGCCGTCGACTGGACGCTCCGGCTCGGCGACGGCACCGAGGAGAGCCACCGCCGCATGGAGACCGCGCTCGCGGCGCTGTGGCCGTTCACGGCGGAGCTCTTCGAGGTGGACGACCTCACCGCGGACCTGGTGGCGACGGGCGTCGCCGCGGACCCGGCAGTGCTCCGCGGCGAATGGGAACCGTTCGTCGAGGGCGTCCTGCACGAGGCGACGCTGACCCGGCCCGAGGTCACGTGGGCACCGTCCGGCGGCAGGCGAGGACTGCACACCGAGTGTTTTGGGTACATGCTGACTGAGATGCAGCATCTCCATCGCTCCCACCCCGGGGTGTCGTGGTGACCAGGATCGACGCGGTTCGCCGGCTCGCGGCGGGCGTGCCCGACCCGGAGCTGCCGGCGCTCACCATCGAGGATCTCGGCATCCTGCGCGACGTGCGCGCCGAAGCCACGGGAGGGATTGTCGTCGACATCACGCCGACCTACTCGGGATGCCCGGCGATGGAGGCGATCCGCCAGGACGTGGAGCGAGCGGTGCGTGACGGCGGTTTCGACGACGTCAGCGTGCGCGTCGTCATGTCGCCCGCGTGGACGACGGACTGGGTGAGCGAGGCCGGCCGGCAGAAGCTGCGCGAGTACGGCATCGCTCCGCCCCGAGGTCCGGTCGCCGACGTCCAGCTGCTCCAGCTCGCGATCGTGTGCCCGCTCTGTGGCTCGGCGCGGACGAGCGAGGTGACCCACTTCGGCTCCACGCAGTGCCAGGCGGTGCGTCGCTGCTCGGAGTGTGGCGAGACCTTCCCGCACTTCAAAGAGCACTGACCGCATTGACCGTGTCGGCGCCGGAGGCGCCCGTCGGGCACCGGCGCGCCACCATCCATCCGCTCCGTGTCAAGGCGCTGGAGCGGCTCACCGACGACGCGATCGCCATCGAGTTCGAGGTGCCGCCCGAGCTCGCCGAGGACTACCGCTTCGTCCACGGGCAGCATGTGTCGCTCCGCTCGGTCGAGGCCGGCGACGACATCCGGCGCAGCTACTCCATCTGCAGCGCCGCGGGCTCGGGCCGGTTGCGCGTCGCGGTGAAGCGACTGTCCGGCGGCGTGTTCTCCGCGTACGCGCACGATCATCTGAAGGTCGGCGACATCGTCGAGGTGGTGACACCGATCGGCCGCTTCACGACGCCGCTCGACCCGCAGCAGTCGAAGTCCTACGCGATGGTCGCGGCGGGGAGCGGTGTCACGCCGATCCTCTCCATCCTCAGCACGATCCTCGAGGTCGAGCCGCGCAGCACCGTCACGTTGATCTACGGCAACCGGACGGTGCAGGACATCATGTTCCTCGAGGAGCTGGAGGGATTGAAGAATCTCCACCCGGATCGCCTGGCGGTCTATTACGTGCTGTCACGCGAGGAGCAGGAGGTCACGCTCTTCAACGGCCGGATCGATCGCGACCGGCTCGGTGCGTTTCTCGATCAGCTCGTGCCCCCGGAGCACGTCGACGCGTGGTTCCTGTGCGGCCCCCGCACGATGATCGACATGGCCCGGGCGCTGCTCGTCGAGCGGGGCACCGATCCAACGCATGTCCACTCCGAGCTGTTCCACGCGGACGACGCGCCGCGCCACGTGCAGGCGCCGGAGGACGCCGGAACACCGAAGGGCTCAAAGGAGGGTGGCACCGAGGTGACGATCGTCCTCGACGGCAGGAGCTCGACCTTCCCGCTCGAGCGCGACGGCGACCGGATCCTCGACGCGGCGCTGCGCGTGCGCTCCGACGCGCCATATGCGTGCAAGGGCGGTGTCTGCGGCACCTGCCGGGCGAAACTGGTGAGCGGCAGCGTGCGGATGGACCAGTGCTACGCGTTGGAGCAGAGCGAGATCGACGCCGGATTCGTGCTCGCGTGCCAGTCGCACCCGACGTCGGATCGCGTCGTCCTCGACTTCGACCAGTAACAGGAGGCGTTGACTGGCCGCTCAGTGGCGGGATGAACGCATCCCCCGGTCACCCACACGTGGCCGGGAGCGCGACTGAGGTCGTCTGCCCCGACGCAATGTTCACATCGACTTGGCTCCCGCCAGCGGACACCACACGGTAGGCGCCTTGTGGAAGGGCCAGGCTGAAGGTGAATGGCGAAGACAAATTCAGGCGTGCGACGAGCTGGCCACCCTTGTTGATGGAGACGAGGACCGTCGCTGGCAGGTCACCACTTGCCCCCGGACAGGGCGCCGCCACCCCACTGAGCGTCCCCATTGACGTGCAACTCGAGGTGGCGAAGCAACTGATCGCAACAAGAATCAGCCATGGCGCAATCGGGTGGCGAGCACGCACTCCTGGCACCACCTACACGACCGGCGTGAGCCACCTCGCGTAGCGGTCGTCCTCGCCCTTGCATGCGGCGAAGTAGAGGCCCTGGAGCTGGCGGGTCAGCTTGCCGGGCTTGCCGTCGCCGACCGGACGCGTGTCGATCTCGATGACCGGTGACACCTCCGCGCCCGTCCCGCAGAACAGCACCTCGTCGGCCATGTACAGCTCGCTGCGATCGACCTTGCGTTCGATGACCTCGATGCCGAGCTCGTCATGTGCGAACGTCATCAGCGTGGAGCGCGTGATGCCCTCGACGATGTTCTCCGTCACCGGCGGCGTGATGAGGGCGCCGTGGCGCACCAGGAAGATGTTCTCGGCGCTGCCCTCGCACACGCGTCCGTCCTGGGTGAGCAGGATCGCCTCGTCGTATCCGTTGAGGAACGCCTCGGTCTTGGCGAGCGCGCTGTTGATGTAGATACCGCTCGCCTTCGAACGGGCCGGGGCGACGTTGTCGTCCATGCGCCGCCAGCTGGACACCTGGCAGCGGATCCCGCCGGTCGTGTCCACGTAGGCGCCGAACGGCACCGGGACGATCATGAACGCGTCCCGGAGGTTGTGGAAGCGGATGCCGATCTCCTCGTTGGCCTTGTAGCACAGCGGCCGCACGTAGACGTCGGAGGTGAAGGCATTGCGACGCAGCA
>Ga0335078_10002712_pt1 | contig 26698 bp, 24 predicted proteins | sample Lox_Sample_32_FD_206711 | JGI IMG/M metagenome (GOLD analysis project Ga0335078, IMG submission 206711) | Soil microbial communities from Loxahatchee National Wildlife Refuge, Florida, United States - Lox_Sample_3.2 | ecosystem: Environmental > Terrestrial > Soil > Wetlands | place: USA... | reverse complement strand
CATTAACCGGCACAAGGACGGCACCCTTTACACCGAGGAGATGACCATCACGCCGGTCCAAGACTCGCGTGGCGTCACCACCAATTTCATTGCTATCAAACAGGACGTCACTGAGCGCAAGGAGGCGCAGGAGGCCTTGAGCGCTTCCGAAATCCGCTACCGGCGGCTGTTTGAAGCGGCGCAAGACGGAGCATTGCTCCTGGACCGCGAGACGGGAACCATCTCCGATGCGAACCCGTTCGTGCTGAAGATGTTGGGATACACCCGGAACGAGCTTCTGGGAAAGAAACTGTGGGAGGTCGGTCCACTCCGGGACGTGGCCGCGTCTCAGGACGCTTTTCGAAGCTTGCAGAAGGCCGGGTATGTCCGCTACGAAGACTTGCCGCTCGAAAGCAAATCCGGTGATCGGCGAGACGTAGAGTTCATCAGCAACACCTACCAGTCCGGCAGCAAGGAAGTGATTCAGTGCAACATTCGCGATATTACCGATCGCAAGCGGCAGGAGGACCAGATTCGGGCTTCGCTGCGGGAGAAGGAGATGCTCCTGAAGGAGATCCACCATCGGGTCAAGAACAACCTGCAAGTGATCTCCAGCCTCCTGCGACTTCGGGCGCAAGCCGTTCGCGACGAAGAAGCACTCGAAATGGTCCGGGAGAGCCAGAATCGTGTCCGGACCATGGCCCTGATTCACGAGAAGCTTTACCAGTCCGGGGATCTCGTCCACATCGACTTCGGCGAGTACATTCTCAGCCTGGTTACGGACCTCTTCCAATCGTATCAGACCAGCCCCGAGGAGGTATCTTTCGGCGTTTCGGGCGATCAGGTGCTGCTGGGAGTGGATACCGCCATTCCTTGCGCGCTGATCGTGAACGAGCTCGTTTCCAACTGCTTGAAACACGCTTTCCCGAGCGGGTACGCCGGCAGCGCCGACGTCGCTGCGGCTTGTGACCCGGCCGATCCATCCGGGAAACAGGGCGGGAAACAGGGCGGGAAACAGGGCGGGAAACGGGGATGGATCGCCATTGCGCTGAAGGCGGGCGGGAATGGGAAAGTGACGTTGGTGGTGCGCGACAACGGGGTGGGCTTCCCGCCGTCCCTGGATTTTCGGCACACCGCGTCTCTCGGTCTTCAGCTCGTGAACGCACTGACCGATCAGCTAGACGGGACCATCCAAATGCACACCAATGGTGGAACGGAGTTCCAGGTTGAGTTTTAGAAGAGCAGTCGAGAGTCAAAAGTCGAAAGTTAAGAGTAAGAAGAACCAGCGATGTTTGGTTTCTTTCGACTTTCGAGTTTCGACTTTCGACGGCTTCCATTAGGAGGAAAAATGTCTCTAATCAAAAAACCCGAAATGACGCCGCAGAGATTGGCGGCCAATCAAGCCAACGGACCGCGATCGCATGGTGCAACCACGCCCGAGGGGCTGGAGCGAATTCGCGAAGCCAACCTCCGGCACGGCTTTTACTCGAAGGCTCCCGACGAAGCTCTGGAGAAGCTGGGCGAGGATCCCGAGGAATTGAAGCGGCTCGTTGCTTCTCTGAACGAAAGGTGGCAGCCGGCAGATGAGCTGGAGGAACGGCTCGTGCGAAGGCAGGCCCGCGCCGTATTGTGGATGGAGCGTGGCGACCGCCAACTGGAAAGCATGTCCGTGCAACAGCTCGAAGAGATGGACCACAATGTGGATCGGCTCGCGGCGGAGGCCAAGGCACGGTACGAGAAAGTGCTGGCAGGTCTCACCTCGCTGGAATACGCTACCCGCGAAGAGGATTACTGTTTCAGCAACGGAGACCTTCTGACCTTCGACTCGATTTACGGCGACGTGCGCCAGGGAAGGCCGGCCGATATTTGTGTTCTCCTCTACCGTCTGGTCAAGCCCCATCCACCCAAAGAGCCCAAAGACTCGGCCAGCGGGCACCCGCCGGACGCCGGGAAAGGGACGGCTCCCGAAAACGACGCGGAAAAGGTTGCCCAAGAGCCCGGCTCCTACCGTGGCCCTGACCCGCTGCCGGGGATACCGGTGGCCGAGGGTCGCGAGCGGCAACAGGTACGCAGCGAGTTGCGCAAGCTGATCAAGGAGGAAATTGAGGCGGCCAAGGCGGCTCGGGTCCGGCGCGGAGATGAACTGGTGGAGACGACCTCGCCCTATTTTCGCGATTGCATTGCCGCGCCGACTCACAAGGGCGCCGCCCTGATGCTGAGGATGGAGGAAGCCGGTTTTCGGCAAGTAAAGGGCCTGACCGCACTGCTGATCACACTGAAAAAGAAACGCCCCGGCAGCCTCGAGGAGGAGTGAGAGCGCGAAAAAAACATGCGAAAATGAAGGAGACTCCCACTATATCATTGAAAACAAAGGGGCGCTTTGGGAGACTCCCACTATCTTGATGAAAACACAGCAACTTACCGACCGATATCCCACTATGTTGATGATAATAAATATAGTTATCAGTTCTCAGTTTTCAGTTTTCAGTACTGTCCTAACTTGACCTGGGAGCGCGGCATCCTGCCCGCTCTTTACCTCTGGAAAAGGCCTTAAGATCAAGAGCGGGCAAGATGCCCGCGCTCCCAGGTCAAGTTAGGACAGTACCAGGGGGAGGGCCGGCAAATTATAGTCTTTGTGGTGTCTTGGGGCATCGGATCCCAGGGCTGGCGCGCTAGGCTGCTCTATTTCGCACTGACAGGCTTTTGAGGGCTGAGAACCGAGGACTGAAAACTGAGAACTGAGAACTGAGGACTGAGACTGAAGACTGAGAACGTGTGAAAAAATGCCCTTAGCCCCCTTAGCCCCGCAGGGGCGACAGAGAGTAGCCCAGGGCGACAGCCCTGGGAGAAAGCCGGCAGATTTAGTTTTGGTTTTTCTTTTGGGGGCATCGGATCCCAGGGCTGGCGCCCTGGGCTACTCTCTGTCGCCCCTTCGGGGCTAGGGTATTTTTCCACGTCTTCTGAGAACTGATACCTGAGAACTGAAAACTGAACTTGCGAACTACCTTCAGCGACTGCTGAAGGTGAGAGAAGTTTAATAGTCGATTAATGCATCTCTTAGATTACCAAGTTATAATTCGGGGGTGAGGCGGCAAGCCCGCAGGCGCCGAGGAGCTTCCCGGTGTTACTTCACTCACACAGGTGAGGGGGAATGTCATGCTGATTGTCAGCCCAGATGGTGGGTTCCGCCAGAGGCTTCAGCACAAGATCGAGCGCGCCTTTATCCTTTCCGAGGACTCGCCGCAAATATTGCCGGAACATGTCATCGTATGATGGCACTCGGCGAAGAATTGAGTCGTTGAATCAGTGAGCCGTTGAAGCCAGTTCTGTTGAAAAGGGGCCGAATTTCCGATTTCTGAATGATGAAGGATGAAGAGAAGAGGCGGCGTAAAGCCGGCTCTACACCGTGTTGCCTGAAAATTTTTTCCATTCGGAACAAATGCGGTATACTCGATTTCTAACGGTCTCATATGGGCATTATCAGTCCAAGGGTTGGCTAGTGAATAGATGAGGCTTTCATCAGAACATAGGGTCTATGAAGACTTCATCGGATTGTTCAGTGGGTGCCAAGCTGGTACAAAACTCAGGCGGCCGTCCTTTAGTATAGTCTCTGCCAGTCGCGAGGACCGGCCCGCCACGCAGCGGATTTTACAACTGACGAAGGAGGAGTTGATCATGAAAATAGCGGCGCGGATTCGACGAATTCGACTTGAGCGTTCAATTACTCTGGAGGACCTGCAATCAAAGACAGGGCTCACGAAGAATCTTATGACTCGGATCGAAAGCGGTCGGGAAATTCCAACGCTGGAGATGTTGGACAGGCTGGGAGAGGCCTTGGACGTGCCCATACACATATTCTTCTACGATATTGTGGGGCCGGACTTAACGCCGAGGTTGACGCCGCGCCCGACTTTGCCGGAACTGGCTGAAGAATGGCAGGGCTCAGCGACATCCCCAGGGTCCCATCGCGGAAGCCAGCATCGTGACGCACCGCGGGGCACTTGGGCCCGGGGGGTCCGGCGCGTGAATGTCGAAATGAAACTTCTGGTGGCTTCCTTCTTTGCCAGTTTTCGGTAGCGGTTGCGGACTCCAGTAGGAACATCGATTCGGCAAGCGAAGATTTCTGCTTTTGGCGTGAGTAGTGCCATTCTATTACTTTTTGATAAACACTGAGGGGGTCCACGACTAAAGTGTCAGTTTTCCCATTCGCAATAAACACGGCGATCATCCGATATCGGCTTGGATATCCACCGATGACGGCGAGGGCACGCACGCTGGTTACATACCGTGAAGGCCGTGAAGGCCGTGACGGGGGGTCATGAAGTTGCTCCCGCTATTTCTGGGGCTCGCGGCTGGCCTCGCTGTATGCTGGGTCTACATCCGCTGTCTGAAGGGGACGCTCAAGCTTTATGAGACTTACATCCACGAGCGCATCGACGCGCTCCGGGAGGGTGACCAAGGCATCGAAAAGCCAGCCCCGGCTTCCCAACTGAGGACCGAGAACTGAGAACGGCAGGTGATGGAACTCAGCATACCAACCTGTGGAAGGCCCCCGATCCTGAGCAGTTCGATAAGACGCGCTCCAAATCTGCCTTTGCATCTGGACGAACTGTAACCGAATGAGCACAGCCCAGTCCGGTTTCCTGGCCAAAACAGTGACAGGTGTCAACCGCTGGCAGCCTATGACGACCCTGCCGGTCATTGCCAGAACCATCTGATTCCAAAAGCTGCGAGCACGTTGGGCGTGAAATGCGGCCTGCAACAGATGAACTTTTTCGATAGCATAATATTAGGAACCCCAAGTGCTTAGATATTAGGAGGGAGGGCGATGAATGCCACGCGGTAGGGCGTCGGGAATGGAGCTTGACGGACGCACTCAATCTTCAACGCGGGTCCTGCACGAGCTCGAGACCTAACATTACTCGGGGTTCTGCGGGCAGCGTTCAAAGCCGGTTCCGGTGCTGGTTTTACTTCTTCCGTTCCCGACGCCTTCCGTTCGAGCTGGTGTTCTACTAGCGGCCCCAGGACGAAGGAACACGAGCCAGACCTCGTTCCGAAGATTCTGAATTTGAGGGCTTCGAGCCAACGTGCCCGCAGCATTGCCGCAGGTGATTCGACCCTCGACGGGGACGCACCTCGGACGACCGGGTAAACTGCCGGCCCTCGGGCGTGCACGAGTTGCTACGAAAGGGCGAGATGATCTCGAGCTTTGCCTCAGTTTTCTCGTTAGGGTTTCTAAGCGGAGTCGCATTGCGCTGGGTCGAACTTCGGCGGCTGCGAGTCAAAGCCAAGCTCATGAAATCTTACTTTCGCCAGCGGCTTGACGCAGAATGCGATCAATTGGTGAAGTCCACCCAGAAACCGGGAGGAGCGCATAAATCGGAGGCGGCGTAAGGGGACCTGGGATCGCGGATCATCGCCGACCGAGAGGAGAGTCACTTCCTTGGTTGCCCGGCTCCCCGTCGCTCTCAGGTCCCCCTACGCCACCTCCATGAAGTATCCGGCCCCAGCAACGCACACCTCAGCGATCTGACGGCGGTCACCTATCGGAACAGCCAACAAATGTATAATAGCAGAACTAGTCTCAGATGAATAGTCTGCCGTTCCGTGGTTAAAAGCTGTGAGGCGCGCCCAGGTCACAATTTCGAAGTGCCATCACCTTTTCCAGTATACGTAACCAAAGCGGCTGTTGTAACCTTATTAGGGTGCGCGCGGGCCGGTAGCTCAATGGCAGAGCACTGCCCTTTTAAGGCAGGGGTTCTGGGTTCGAGTCCCAGCCGGCTCAATTCCAGGTTCTCAGTTTTCAGTTGTCAGTTCTCAGTCAAGACACCTCCGGTTGGGCCGCGTTGGTTCCGGCGGAAAACGGAGAGTCGAAAACTGAAGACTGTTCTCTCAATTTCCTCCCAGCGCGTAATTCGAAAATCGGTGGATATTACGATAGATGGCGCTGTTTCGCTCCGTGGTCACGCTGGCTTCGGCCGGCAGCCACTGGACCCGGGAAGTCTCGCCCAAACGCACCTCGCGGAAGGTTACCTCCGTGGTGTACTGAAAAAGTCCGGCCTCAACCAGGGGCGCCAGAAGGTCGGTGCGCAGGCGGACGATGTACCCGCGGTTGGGGTCAATCCAAGCCACGCCCTGCAACAACATGCGAATCGACTTCTCTTTGCCCAGTTCCACCCGTCCTGCCGCCCGGGTCAGGCCCGGGCGCTGCGCAAACGCCACCACCTCGGTTTCTTTGCCGGCGAGGGTCTCTTTCCCCAGATAGCGAAACAGCGCGTCCGCCCTCGCCAGAGGGTGAAACTGGACCACCGTGGAGGCGAAGCCGGTGGTCGGCCGGAAGCCTTTGTACAGGCCCCACGGCTCTTCAGGCTTTCCCGCCAAGTCGGTGCGGTACTCATGAAGGCTGGAGCGCTCACCCTCTCCCTGGCGTACAATCACGTAGCGAAAGCTCCGGGTCTTGCTGGCCACCACCTTGCCGTTGTGCCACAACTGCTGCATGGTGATTTCCTCGTCGGCAGCGGCGCCGGGAAGGTTCTCCACGAACTCCTTAACGTTCTCTCCTACCAAATCGAGCAGTCTTGTCTCTTCTTTCTGGCCGTCTTCCGGACTGGCGGGAGGCGTCACGTCCACGAGTTCAGGTATTTTCCAGCCCAACTCGAAGAGGTTCTGATCCACGTAGGACCTGACGTCCTTGTAATACTCGATTTCCTCCTGTTTTTCGTCCTTCACCTGAGGGATCGGGCCCGCCCACGCCGCGATCCCCGCCAGAGCGACGAGGGTAAAGATATGCCGGAACCGTACACCGGGCAATGCCGAACCAGCCTTTTTTGGCATGCAAATACCTACGTGGTCTCGATTGGTCTCCCGGGTCCGCTGCAGCCGCCGTCAGAATTTGATTGTGAAACTCTGTGGCTCCCGACCCTCCTACTCCTTACTCTCACTCGGTGCGAAGTAGCCGCGGCGGACGGAGATAGTAAACCGTCGGTTCGGATTCGGAGGATCTTCGGTGACGCGGACCGCAATCTCGCGAAAGGCGCCATCGTGACGATGGTCGGTGCTGTAATAGCCCAGGCTGTAGCGCCGCTTCAACCGCGTAATGATGGCGGTCATGGCAGGGCGGATCGCCTCGATATTCCCGGCATTGATGACCTCTCCTCCAGTTTCCTGGACGATCCTGGAGACCGAAACGTCGCGGAAGATGGGAAGAATCACGCCCATCTCGTGGGAGGGCGGCCCCGGTTGGACCCGGATGCTGTAGATCACCGCCTGCGCTTCGAGCGCCTCGCGGATGACATCGCTTTCGTCGGCGTAACCCTTCAGCGTGTTATCGTTGTCGGAAACCAGAATGATCGCGTGGCGGCGTTCGGGGGCGGCACTGTAGAGGTAAGCTGCGGCCTCGAAAAGAGCGTCGGGGATCACCGTCCCGCCGGCGGCCCGAAGGGTGGAAATCCTCTCGGCGATGCGATGCCGGTCTCTCGTCAACCCCACCCGCAGGTCGGCCCGGGCAGCAAAGTCAAACAGGGCCACCTCGTCGTTCGGCTTGAGCGGCGAAAGAGTCTCCACGGCTACCCGGCTCAGTTGCCTCAGGACCGGATCCATGCTCCCGCTGCAATCCAGCACCAGGGCTATCGCCAGGGGCAGCTCATCGCGGGAAAAAGTGCTGATCTTCTGCTCGACGCCGTCTTCGTAAATGTGAAAATTCTGTTGGGTCAGGTCGTCGACGATGCCGCCATGCTGGTCGCGGACCGTGGCCTCCACCAGGACCAGATCCACATCGGCGCGGAGTCGGTAGGGGGTCTTCTGGCTGGGCGTCGTGGCAGCATCTGCCGGCGGAGTGCCGTCGCGCGCTACGGGCGCCATAGCGGCGGAAGCTGGTGGCGATGCGGCGGGAAGCTGAGCGCGTGCGGCCCCCGCCCCAGCTATCGCCAGGACGAGAGCCAGGAGACTTCGAGACACCAAGCTGATCTTCATCGCTGCTCGTGCCACTACTTGCGATGCGAACCCATATTCCGGCGTTGTCCCGTCGAGGCCGGACGCGCCTCAGCCGCCTCCCTGACTTGTAGGGCTGCGAACAGGCGCCACCACGCAGGCAGCAAGTGGAAGCATAGCACCAGATCGCTCTCCGTGCCTCGCCGGCGAATAAGAACGAGGGACGTTGACGCGCCTGGAACTTTGGCATAAAGTGCGAAAGAGCCGTGAGGATCATCGAAGCGCACCAGCATCTCTGGGACATGAAAACGCGCGGTAGATGTACCGGCTGGACTGAAAGTTGGCAGACTCGCGAGAGGCCCAACGGTGGCGGGCGGGACCATCCGTCGGCTTCGTCTATAAGATAGATGGCAAGTAGTTAACTTTATTCGTCTGGAGTTGGTAACTCGTGTCACGCTATATATGTGATTGGCATCACTGCTAAGCGAGTCTGCTGAGTGGATGCTGTTCAGCGGTCGTCCTTTGCATGAAAAGCTACCTGAGGCCGTTCGCAGCGTTTTGGCAAATGGCTGACGAGACGCTCCAGGCTAGCTTAGCTAGCGGAGGCGACTACCGCGCCCAGCGTGATAAGCGAGGGGCAGCATGAAATGACGTAGGGGAGGCAATCCTCATGAAACGAGTCGGTCTTGTCAGCACGGGAGTTCTGCTCCTTCTTCTCGGAACCATCGTTCCTGCCTACGCACAGCGTGAGCAACAGGGAAAGGAAGAAGGCAAACCACAAGCGGGGCAGCAACATCAACAGCAGAAACCCGCACAGCAACAGCGTGAGCAGAGACCCACACCGCAACCGCATCCGCAACAAGCTAATAGACCTGCGCAACGGCCGCAACAAAGCTATGGCGGCACGTATCATGGCAGCGTCGAGCCCACCGGCCGTACCTATGGCGGCGTCCACCACAGCGGCGTCCCACAACACCAAGGGCAGGTGCGCAGCGGCTTCGTCCAGTCTCGGGCCAGTTCGTGGAATAGCGAGCACCGCACGTGGCAGCAACGCGGTGGCTACAACGGCTACCGAGTTCCTGAGGCCCGCTTCCGGAACTACTTCGGAAGGGACCACTTCTTCCGCATCCACCGCCTTCCGCTGCTCTTCGTAGGCGGATACCCGCGCTTCCAGTACGACGGCTATTGGGTTACGTTCATGGACCCGTGGCCGGAAGCGTGGCCTCCGACGTGGTACGAGACGGATGACGTCTATATTGATTACACCGACGATGGGTATTACCTATATGACCGCGAGCGTCCGGGCGTCGCGATCGCGGTCACTATTACGTTTTAGTTCGCTGAATCCTCGAAGTGCGTGCTCAGGTCGGAGGAGCCGACGCTTCCATGAATTCAGTTTGAGAGACTTGGGTCAGGAAACGTCAGGGGAGATGCCACACACCTGTGACTGTGACGTGCATAATAGAATGACATGCGCGACGGGCCGCACGGTTATCGATGGCTCTCTGATGCATGGGTAAGTTGGGCATTGCGGCCTGAACCCTCGCAGTGCCCCGATTTTGGTTGACTCCTCTGGTTTCCATCTGCCCTGAATGCAGCGCTTTTGCAAGTGAGGGGAGATCTATGGTTAATCCTTTTAAGGAGGTCTCGAGATGCAGAAAGTCTGCCTGGCAATCTTATCGATGCTCGTTTTCGTGCCGGCGGTTTTCGCCGACCAAATCACGATGAAGAATGGGGATCGGCTCAGCGGGACCATCATTACCTGCGACGCGAAGACGCTGGTCCTGAAAACGGATTACGCCGACGCGGTCACCCTTAAGTGGGAATTCGTGCAACAAATCGAGTCGAGCCAGCCACTCTACGTGGGAACAAAAGTCGGGCAAGTGGTCATCGGTACGCTGACGACCAGCGGCGATAAGTTCGCCGTGGCCACCAAGGAGTCCGGCAGCGTCGCGGTGGCCAAGGCCGACGTAACTTCTCTCCGCAATGCGGACGAAGAGAAGAAAACGGAGGCAACCCTGGAGCGCCTGCAACATCCACACTTGGCCGATTTGTGGGTCGGCAGCTTGGATGCCGGGTTGGGGGTAGTTAGCGGCAATTCGGAGAGCAGCAATTACAGCTTGGGGCTAAACGCGGTGCGCGCGACCACCCGCGATAAGATCACCTATTACACCACCGGGGCCTTCGCCCGCGCCACGGTAAATGGCGTGGCGTCCACCACTGCGCAAGCCATTGCCGGCGGGGTCCGGTACGACCTGAACCTCAGCGACAAGGCTTTCGCTTTCGGCACCGTGGATATGCTCAACGACCGTTTCCAGGCCCTCGATCTACAGTTGGCGCTGGGCGCCGGCGTCGGCTACCACGCCATCAAAGACAGTCGGACGACGGTCGACCTGCTTGTTGGCCCGGCATTCGATCGGCAGTCCTTTACCACCTTCAATCGTACTTCCGGTGAAATCCTGCTGGGTGAAACCGTTACCCGCAAACTCGGGGCCTCCTCGTCTTTCAACGAAGCGTTGTTTTTCTACCCCAACTTCACTTCGACGGGAGAATATCGCGGCACGCTCAGCCTGGGCTTGATTACCAAGCTTACCAAGGTCTTGAGCTGGCAAACCTCCTTCAACGACTTTTACCTTAGCAACCCAGTGCCGGGGAAGAAGACGAACGACCTGCTGCTCTCAACTGGCCTTCGGGTAACTTTCGGCGGCCCCGCGAAGTGAGCCAATGAGAATGCCCGCAAGGGCGATCGAACGAACCTGACCCATCTCCAAAAGGGGGAGAACATGCTGAAGGAATTCAAAGAATTCGTAATGCGTGGCAACGTGCTCGACATGGCCGTCGGCATCATCATCGGCGCATCCTTCGGGAGGATCGTCAGTTCGGTGGTGAATGACATTATCATGCCGCCGATCGGTCTGGTGTTGGGGCACGTGGATTTCTCGAACCTTTTCATTAACCTGTCGGGAACCCACTACGACTCGCTGGCCGACGCCAAGAAGGCGGGAGCCGCCGTGATCGCCTACGGCACCTTCCTCAACACGATCATCGATTTTGTGATCGTGGCCTTCGTGATCTTTCTGCTCATAAAGCAGGTGAATCGCATGGTGAAGCCGAAGCCGGCCCCCGCCGCGCCGCCCACCAAGCAGTGCCCTTATTGCATGTCCGAGGGCATTGCCACCCGGGCCACCCGCTGCCCGCACTGCACGGCGCAGCTCACCGCGGCGTAAGGGCGGAGGACCGCAAAAACTGAATGGCGATTGGTGCCCATACATGAAGCAACGTTTCACCCGCCAACAGGGTCAGTATCTCGCGTTTATCTGTCTCTACGGCAAACTCTACAAGTGCGCCCCTTCCGAGGCCGACATTCAGCGACACTTTCGGGTTTCGCCGCCGTCGGTCCACGACATGATCCTGCGGCTCGAGGCCAATGGTCTCATTGAGCGAACCCCCGGAGCGGCCCGCTCCATTCGCCTCCTGATCCCGCCGGAGGAACTGCCGGAGTTGGAGTGAGGAACGCCTGTTCCACGAGTATCGCGGTAGCGGCGACGATTCTCGTCCTACCCGCCGTCGTGACGACGGATAGCGCGGAGACGGCGGTTTCGCCGCCCCCGGAGATCCTGGATCCCGAGTTGAGACCCGAGACCCTGGCGGCCTTCGCCCGTTACGTCGAGGCGACGCAAGCGCGGATCGACCGGCAGGAGTCTCGACTCGACTCCTTCCTTTACATCGACAAGCTGAGTGAGCCGCAGCGTTCCCAGGTACTCGCCAGCCTCAAGCGCGGCGAGGTCTATATGGCGCGCCTCGGAACCCTCGATGGATCGGGCCGCGCGATCACCGCTCCGGGCGCGATGATCCATCACTGGATCGGCGACGTTTTTGTCCCGGGTGCTTCACTCCAGCAGGCGCTCGATCTCGCCCAGGATTACACCCGTCACCAGGAGATTTATCAGCCGGAAGTGGTCCGCTCGCGTCTGGTAAGCCACACGGGCGATGACTTCAAAATCTTCTACCGGCTGCGCAAGCACAAGGTGATCACGGTGACGCTCGATGCAGATATGGACGTCCGCTATCGACGCGTCGATGACGCCCATTGGGTCAGCCGCAGCGTTTCCACCCGCATCGCCGAAGTGGTGGATGCGGGCGCGCCCGGCGAGCACCAGAAGCCGGTCGGGCACGATAGCGGCTTCCTGTGGCGCATCAATTCCTACTGGCGGTTCGTCCAGGGCAACGGAGGCGTTACCATTGAGTGCGAATCCATTTCTCTGACGCGCGACATTCCCGCCGGACTCGGCTGGCTCATCGGGCCCATGGTGACCAGCATTCCCAAGGAGTCTCTGGAGCACACGCTCGGGTCCACCCGCTCGGCATTGCTGACCAAGGTTGCCGCAGCCCAGTAAAGAATTGCCGAGTGCGAAACAGGGAACAAAGTCACCGAAGCAGGGCAGGTGATCCCCTGTACCCAGTCCCCTCCTTCCGATAGAATGAGGAGGCTCGGAAGCGAAACGGATGACGGTTTATCTTAATGGCGAGGCGCAAGAAGTCCCCGAGGGGCTGACGCTGGCAGGCTTGTTGGAATGGCTTAAGCTGCCGGCGGACCGGGTGGCGGTGGAACGCAACCTGGCCATTGTCCCGCGGGATCACTGGGCCGAAACACGGATGGAAGCAGGCGACCGGCTGGAGGTGGTACACTTTGTGGGAGGCGGAATCGGAATTGCACCATTGATTCATTGAGTCATTGCGCCATTGAAAGAAGACCGGAGCCAGAATGAGTTGTGCATGATGAATTGGTGATGGTGAATTGAGATGAAGCCCCGACCGATGCTTTCTTGCACTATTCGCTATTCTGACTACTGACCTCTTTCAATGGCCCAATGGCTCAATGAATCAATGAATCAATGAGTCCATGGACCCAAGGCTCAATTCGGCGGCCACCATTCTGGTAACCCTGCTGATCAAGCTGGGGCTCATCGCCTCGCTGGCCAGCATCGTAGCGCGAGCCAAGGGTTTCAAGCGCCTGCTCTTCATTGAGCAACGGACCCCCAGGCAAAAACTGCTTCTGGCGGCCGGGCTGGGAGTGCCGTTCTCGCTGGGAGTGCTGGCGCGGATCCTGGGCGCCAAACAGGGCGCGGGTTACCAGGGCGCCGACGCGACCCTGGAAATCACGGTGGTCGCCGGGCTCATCGGCGGCACCATCGTGGCGCTGACCGTGGGCCTGATGGTCAGCGCACCGCTCCTCATTTCGCACCCCATCCTGGGGATGGTGACCCACGAACAGCTTGCGGTGCCCATGGTGGCTCTCTATGCCGTGGTGGCGGGGACGGCGCGCTGGGTCTGCCCGGACAAGGAAGAAATCTGGAAGTTCTCGCCCTTCATCGACCGCAGCCTCTATCGCTCCATCCAGCAACGCTTCCGGCAGCCCGGGCTCGACTGGCAACTTCTTCTGGGCTTGATCTGCGTGCTGCTCGAACTCGCCCGCATGACCTTCGGGCGCATGGCGCCGCACCAACTGTTCTTCCTCTACTCGCCGAATCCCTGGACGGATGGCATGATCGTGCTGGCGACGCTGATTGGCGTGGGCCTGCCGCTGCGCATCTGGAACAACACCCGGATCGAGCGCAAGCTCGAGGAGCAGGAACGGCTGCTCATGCAGGCGCGCGTCGACGCGCTGATCAGCCAGATCAACCCGCACTTTCTTTTCAACACCCTCAACACCGTGTCGTCTCTCATTCGCTTCGATCCGGACACCGCACGCACCGTGCTGTTGAAACTCTCCAACATTCTCCGCCGGCGGCTCAAGACCCAGACCCATTTTGTGCCCCTTCGCCAGGAGCTGGATTTTATCGACGACTACCTGGATATCGAAATCGTCCGCTTCGGACGCGACAAAATTCACATTGCCAAGGAAATTGATCCCGACGCGCTGGAGATGCTGGTTCCCAGTATGATCCTCCAGCCGCTGGTGGAAAACGCCATCCGCCACGGGATCGGCCCCAAGATCGACGGCGGCACCATCACCCTGCGTGCCTCGCGCGAGCAGGGACGGCTGAGGTTGGAAGTCATCGACGACGGGATCGGAATTGCCTCCGAGCGGCTGCACGAGGTCTACGCCTCCGGCATCGGCATCAGCAACGTCCACGAGCGGCTGAAGGCGCTCTACGGGCCCGAATGTTCGCTCAAGATTGACAGCCAACTGGGCGCAGGAACCGCCATCCGATTCGCAATCCCCGAACTGGCGGCGGCGGAGGCTCACGCCCCCGAGGAACCCGCCCCGGCGGCGCGCTGAGAGGCGGCCCGAGAGGCGCATTGCTTTATGCTAGGATATCAAGTCGGGCTTTGAGCGCATTGTGTTTTCCGATGCTAGCCTAACCCAAGAGCGAACGAAACCATCCAAAGGAGGAATCCATGAAGAAAACCCTTGCGGTTCTCATCGGCTCTTTGATGCTGTTAGCCGCGCTGGTAGTTCCGGTGCTGCACAGTGCCATGGCTAAAGCGGCTCCTGCCGAGCACCCGGAGTACCGGGACGCCATCGAGCAACTGCGGAATGCCCGGAAGCATCTCGAAAAGGCTCTCGATGACGGCTACGGCCACCGCGACAGAGCCATGCGGGCGATCGACGAATCGATCAGGGAATGCGAGGAGGCGCGAAGGGCCCTGCACTAGTGTCCTGTCACTCCTGATTCTTGACAATCGTGCAGCGGCTCCGCCGCCCTGATGTGTGACGTTTTGCTGTAGCACCGGTGTGGACCCACTGCCATCCGGTGCGGCGGCGGACGGCATGATGCGCCTGCTCGGGCGGCGGTGGCGACTCCCGCTACAGGTCGCCGCGAGTCCCACGGGAGCGACGAGGAAGAGCTTCAATTGTATTTGCAAATCCAACAGCGGGTGCGCGAGAGATTCGTTCACGTCGTACGCGGCGCTTTCGGCATCGAGGTGGCCCAGCCGGTTCTGGGGTATCCGCCCAGCGTCGACCTGGGTGAGCTTTCCATCACTTCTTGCTTTGAACTGGCGCGGCAGCTTCGTCAGCCGCCGCGCAAGATCGCCGAGCAGGTGGCGCCGCGCCTGTTGCCCATCGAAGGCGTGGATCGCGTCAGCATCGCGGGCGCCGGCTATTTGAACCTGCACTTGGACCGCGCGGCCCTGGCGGCGGAAGCCTTTGCCCTGAGGTCTGGCGGCGAAGCCCCAACCGAAACCGAACCAGGCGGCCCGCAGACCTCCGCCCTTCCTGCCGGCACAAAAGCCTCCGAGGTTCCCAAAGTCGCGAAAGTGTTAGTCGAGCACACCAGCATCAATCCCAACAAGGCCGCGCACATCGGCCACCTGCGCAATTCCGTCCTCGGCGATACGTTCGTCCGTCTGCTGCGCTTTCGCGGCCAGCAGGTGGAAATTCAGAACTACATCGACAACACTGGAGTGCAAGTGGCGGACGTGATCGTCGGCTTTCGGCACCTGGAGGGCAAGGGCCTCGAAGACGTTCGCCGCCTCATCGCTGACCCCAACCTCCGGTTCGACTACTACTGCTGGGACCTTTACGCGCGCGTCTTCCAGTTTTACGAGAGCGACGAGAATTTGCGCGCGCTGCGCGGAGAGACCCTGCAGGCTGTGGAAGAGGGCCACGGAGACGTGGCCGCCATGGCCGACCTGGTCTCGACGGCGATCGTTCGCGCCCACCTCGAAACCATGTTGCGGATCGGCGTCCGCTACGACTTGCTGGTGGGTGAGAGCGAGATCCTGCGGCTCCATTTCTGGAAGTACGCCTTCGAGCTGATGCAGGAGAGCAAGGCGATCTGGTTCGAGGAGGCGGGGAAGAATCGCGGATGCTGGGTAATGCGATTGGAAGAGGGTCGGCCGCCGGCGGTGGAAAATCAAACGCCCGCCCCGGGCGGTTCACCATCCGGCGCGGTCGCCGCGGAAGAAGAGGAAGAAGCTTCACTGGAAGGCGTCAAGATTATCGTGCGCTCGAACGGTACGGTGACCTACGTCGGCAAGGATATCGCCTACCACCTGTGGAAATTCGGCTTGCTCGGCCGCGACTTCGGCTACGAGCCTTTCTATCAGTACGCGGATGGGCACACCGTGTGGCGCACTAGCTCCGAAGGCAGTAGGCAGAAGGCAGTAGGCAGTAAGCAGGGTGCAGAAGGCGGTAGGCAGACGGCAGAAGGCAGAAGGCAGTATGCGGAAGACAGTGGGCAGTATGCAGAAGGCAGTAGGCAGTATGAGGAAGGCGGTAAACCGGTGCTGCCTTCTGCCTTCAGCATTCAGCCTACTGGCTCTGGGCTGCCTTCTGCCTTCCGCCTTCCGCCTACTGGCTTTGGGCACGCTTCCACTGCGTATGCCGTGATCGATACGCGGCAATCGTACTTGCAGAACGTGGTGGTGGCGGCCTTTCGCGCCCTCGGCTACCACGAGCAGGCCGAGCACCTGCATCACTTCGCTTACGAAGTGGTGGGACTCTCGCCCGCCTGTGCGCGCGAGATGGGCTACGACGTGAGCGACGAGGGCAAGGGTTACGTGGAGGTCTCCGGGCGCAAGGGGCTGGGCATCAAAGCCGATGACCTCATCGATCGGCTCATCGACAAGGCTCTCGAAGAAGTGCGCTCGCGGGAAATGGCCGGCGACGAGGCCGAGCAGCGCGCCATCGCTGGGACCATCGCGGTGGCGGCGCTGCGCTACTTCCTGCTGAAGTTTTCGCGCAACGTCATCATCGCCTTCGATTTCAAAGAGGCACTGGCCTTTGAGGGCGAGACCGGACCGTACCTCCAGTACACGGTGGTGCGGGCGCGCAATATCTTCCGCAAGTTCGAGGAGGCACACCCGGGCTGGAAGCCGGAGAGCATGGGAAACGCGATTCCCGCCGAACAGCTCAGGATGTTTCTCTCCGGAGACGCGGGCCGTGACTTTTGGGAGATGGCGCTGGTGGCCGCGCAACTGGAAATGTTCGCCGACCAGGCGATCGCCGCCGAGGAGCCCGCCGTGGTGGCCAAATACGCCTTTCGCCTGGCGCAAGCCTTCAACAACTTCTATCATCACCACCGCATCCTGGCGGAAGCGGATGCTGACCGGCAGCAGTTCCTGCTTTACCTGGTCTACCTGGTCAGCCAGACGCTCGCTCAAGCCCTGGACTTGCTGGGAATCCAAGTCCCGGCGCGCATGTAGCGCCGGGCTCAGCCCGGCAGCCCTTCCCTCCTCATGACCGGGCGTGTACGCACGAGGCTTTTGGTAATGGCAGCGGTTTCTGGCCCTACGCCGCGAGCAGCACCGGGCACTTGGCCATTCCGAGGACATCTCGGGTGGTAGAGCCAAAGAGGAGTTCCCTCAGGCGACTGTGACCATACGCTCCCATAACAATCAGGCCGGCACTGATCTCTTCTGCGTGCCCGGCGATGGTACCAGCAGGTTCCCCCGGTTTCACCACGAACGACGCATCCAACTCGTAGGGGCCTAGAAACTGCCTAGCCTCTTCCTGAACCGTTTGGGCTTCCTCTGAAGGTTGGCCCACCGTAAGGACATCGACCCTCGAGGGCTGCAGCATGGTGAAGAGCGCACCGTATTCCAGCGCCCTTTGAGCTGCCGGGCTGCCGTCATAAGCGATGAGGATACGAGCGGTCCGATTGCCCCCTCGCGGAACCACCATGACTGGCCTCGTGGTTTTAAGCAGCAGGGCTTCCGTATGGGAACCTGGCACCTTCCCCTGTCCGGCACCCAGAGTGCCCCGGCGTCCCATAACCACCAGCCCGCATCTTTTGGCTTGTTCAACCATAACGTCGGTGGCCATTCCCCGAAGAATGGAGAGGGCGCCCTTAACATCCTGCGCCCGGCACTGTTCGGCAAAAACCTCCTGGATCTGCTTTTCCGTCCGCTCCCATTCCTTTACGACATCTTGTGAAAAGATCAACACGGAAGGGGTAAGATCAGGAAGCCCATCGGGCGATGGCGCCGCCCACACAGGAGGTGTGAAGATGGCTTCATCCTCGACGAAAAGGCCACGGACCTCAGCTTTTGCCATCCGAGCCAGCTCGACGGCGTTGCGGAGCGCTTCGAACGACGGTTCGGACCCGTCTATCGGAACGAGTATGCTTTTGAACATCTCCTTCCCTCCTCATGGCATACGGTGGTCCTCGCCGGCTGGCGCAGAGCACAGCTCTGCGACCGACCTTTTCGCGTTGTTTAGCCGATATGCCCCTTGAGTCAGGCCAGTCCAGGACCGTCACTTTGAGCCTGACTGATCGTAGTTTATCACCACCAGTGCCGCCGCTGCCTGAAGTTCTTCGACAGCGACCGCTTTGGCGGGTCTTTGTGGAAGTCCTTCGCAACTGCGGCGACGAACCTCATTCTTGCCGGTAGGTTGGGCGCAAAACCCTCAGAAGAGACCGCAGAGCGCGCTCTGCGGTAGCCCGCTTGATTTGAGTTGGTCAGGCGACGATCGATGGGTGAAGTGCACTAATGTTGCGGTAGCGCCTGAAGTCCGCGACGTTGAATGTTAAGACGCTCTCCACCGCGTACACGCTCATCACCGCAACCAGCCGGGCATCGTAGACCTTGACGCCCCGAACCCCGTAGTCCTGCACGATCTGTTTCCATACATCGTAGATCGCCGGAACGTCCGGCAGCAGGTTTAAGGAGTTTTCGATACTGCTGACCTCCTGTCGAGCTTCCTCGGAAGACAAGCCGAGCCCATTCGCCTCGACGGGACGTGTGGCGACGTTCCAGAATTCAGCGATATTCTGGGAGCAGAAGAAAAGGGAATCCTTCTGCCTTAGGAGCATCGAGACCGCGTGGGTGGCTTGAGGACACAAAGCGTGGTTTGGTTGGGCGCTCCGCAGCAGAATATTGGTGTCAACAAGGATGCGCATCAGCGGTCGCGGCCTTCATACATGGCTTCCCGGCTGACAGCGTAGTCGGAAAGGGGAGGGGTGGGGCGATGATTGGCGGACCACGCCTCAAAGGCCGCCGCTCGTTCCTCCGACGACAAAGCCCTCGTCTCCTGCTTTTCCGGGAGCACCACTCCTTCCACCAAGGAAAGGAGGTACGCTTCCACCGTCATTCCGCTGGCTTCCGCCCGGACCAGTAGTCCGGCTTCCACTTCCGGTTTGAGCTTCAGGGTTACCGTCATCGCTTCCTCTATCGCTCGATCGCTCTCAATCTTAGCCTACCGCGAGATGCCCGGATTGTCGACGGGAAACGGCTCAAATGAACCGCCGGCCTTGGGGGAGGCCCAGAGAATTACCTTGACAGACAACTCCAATTCACGTACTATTTGAGCTGGGGTCGAAAGTAGCGACAAGCGCGTAGGGTCCTCCGGGCGTACAACGGGGCGCGCGCTTTCGGGCGGCCTGACCTACGAAACAGGCAACACATAGCGAAGAGGAATAGAGTAAGCCAGTGATGGAAGCTCAGACCGAGACAAAACCGAAACGCAAGTACGTGATGACTCCCGAGCAAAGGTAGCGCGGACCTGATTTCCAGATTCCACGAGTCGTTGGCCAGTCGTCACAAACTGCCGCTAGAAGAACGCATCTTCGCTTCGCGCCTGTTCGCTGCCTCGCAGCGGGTCGAGGTCGGCCCAACGAATCTCGCCTCTCAGTATTCGGGCCATTCCGAGATGTCCCCTGACAGCCCTTCCTCGGCCAGCGCTTTTTCAAACGCCGGTTCAAGCTTCGCGCTCTCCCGTGCCAGCCGGCTTCGTTCCAGCCGCGCCAGTTTCTCCTTCCACGGCCTCCTGGATCGCCTGGCTCCGCCTGGCAAACATCGATTGCCTCACCAGCTTGTCCACACTCTCGAGCGTTTCCGCATCAAGCGTGATCCCAACCTTGGATCTGGCCATGTGTATTCTCCCCTAATGTAACAATGCGACCATACGTCATCGCAGGCTTTCCGTCAAATCCATTGCTTCTCCTTGGGAGTGTCCTGATTTGGTTTTCCCCTGACACGGGGTTCTAGTGAGCGGCTTCGACCGTGAGTCTTAAGCCGATAGCCCTAGTGACGGCGACTAACGTCGACAGGCGGGGATTCCCGTGGACCGACAACGCGCGATAAAGACTCTCCCGCTCGATTCCGGCGGCCTTGGCGACCTTAGCGATTCCCTGCGCTTGGGCGAGATGGCGCAAGGCAATCAGCAGAACGCGCGGCTCGTCCTCATCTTCCAAGGCAGCCCTGAGGTACTCGGCGGCAAAGTCCGGGTCCTTCCGAAGCCGCTTGATCATGACCTCGTCATGGGACATGCTGGCTTTACGTTTCATGGGTCTCCGTCCTTTCTTTATAGTCTTTGAGGTACGCCGATGCCCGGTCAATGTCTGACGATTGCTTCCGTTTGTCGCCACCGCACAGGAGCAATACACAAACCCTTCCGAGCCTTGCATAATAGACGCGGTAGCCGGGTCCCCAATCGATCCGGAGTTCGCCCAGCCCCTGACGTAGCGCTTTGCAGTCGCCAAAGTTTCCGGCCGCGAGCCGGTCGATTCGGCTGGCGATCTTCGCCTGTGCGCGGGCATCGGCGAGTTGTGACAGCCAATCGTCGAAGATATCCTTACCGGCGCGGTCGATGTAGTGCCGAATCTCGATCACGTTCTCGATTGTAACTTATAGATCACCGCATTGGCAAGGGGTACTAAATATTTATCTTGACTAAGAACATATCTATGCTATAGTACTAGCTGAGGCAAGGAAGTGGGTTCCTGAAGAAGTGGCGAGTGGTGATTGGCGAGCAAGAACGGTTTGAATGCGAAATCCCGACTCTTCTTTTTCGCTGGCCACGAGTAACTAACCACTTCCGGGTGAGAGATGGAAGCACCGACCGACCCGAAACCGAAGCGCAAGTACGTGATGACGCCCGAGCGCCACGCGAAGATCATGGCCAATCTCGCCAAAGCGCGCCTGGCGCCCAAGGAGAAGGTTTATCGCAAGACTCCCAAGCGCTACGCCGCCAACATCGGGAACTTGGAGAAGGCCAAGGCCAAACTCCACCAAGAGTCGGAGAGTCAGCAGGCGGACTTGCGCGAAAAACTGGAGAGCCTCTTTCCGCCCTCCGAAGTCCCTCCGCCTCCCATCGTCACTTCGTATGGACCGGCGTTCGGTCCAATGGGGCCGATGGGCGCGCCGGGCTCGCAAGAGTTGGACCAGGCGGCGGCACTCATTGCCAAGCGCCTACGCAAGGTCCAAGCGGGGTGGCGACGCGATGGCAGGCAAATCATGCGCCTGCTGACGGCGGCAATTTCCCAGTCCCATCCGCTGAGCGCCGAGGAGGCTTGCAAGCTGGTGAACCAGTTGCTCGACTGCCTGGACGGCTCGCGGGTGGTGACGGAGGCCCGCCGCCTGAACGAGAAGATCGAACATCTGCTGCTGAAGATGATCGAGACGCGTTACGGAGCGGAAGCGCCGTTTGGTGGCGCGCCGGTGGCGACGATCGTGGAGCAACTGATGGAGGAGCGGAGGCAGCGGGCCGCGATGCGACGCGAGGCCCGTGAGGCCAAGGCAGGCCGGGAAGGGCAGCCGGCCATGTCCGGAGAAAACGTACCGGCTCCGGCGGAAGGCAACGCGGCAAGGACGCCGGAAGCGGAATTGGAAATCGGCAAGGGCAACCCCGGAGGGCAACCTGCAAAGCCCAAACAGGCATCGACTCTGAAGCTGCCGGCAACGCTGGAGAAGTTCCAAGGACTGCTGGCGCGTGCCTTGGACCTGGAAAGCGAGGACGGCGCGATCCTGGCGGGAATGCTGGCGAGGCTCCTCTGGGAGCGCCTCCAATGGTGGAAGTGGCGGGAGCAGAAGGAAGCGCAGCAACTGGATCAACTTTTCCAGGAAGGAGCGGCCACCTCACCCGACTTGCCTGAGGATCTTGGCCGCCGCAGGACCTACCTCAACATCTGCCTGCTCATGGACGATTTTTTCGTCGCCAGGATGGACGATATCACCAAGAACTTGGACGACGATACGGAGTGGTGGCTGAAGCGGAGGGCGCAGATCGTTCAGGCCCGGCAAAAGTCGCCGGCAGCAGCCCCTCCAGGCAAACCTGCAGTGAGCGCCCCTCCGAATCAGGCAGCCGGCGGTTCGGCAGCAGCCTGACGAATTAACGATTGACGATTAGCAGTAGGGCCGAGCGGCGCTCGGCCTTCGCGGGACGCAGAGCGTAAGGGATGGACGGTTCGCATTGGGATGGGGGCAGTTCTGGATTGTTAATGGTGAATCGGGTGAATGGAACAAGAAAGATGAATGGAACAAGAAACTTGTGGCGCGCAATTCACAACTCACTGTTCACCATTCACCATTCCAACGGTTGGTCCGGCATATGGTCCGGGAGTGGGACGAAAGGGCGGCGAACGGGACAGAGATCGCTGAAAATGCTGAAAAAGGTCAAACGAACCTTGTAAGCATTTTATAATCAAACACTTGACCTTCGGAACGAACCTAAAACGAACCTAAAACGAACCTTGTAAGTCCTTTAGATACGATGTGCCCCTCTAAAACGAACCTAAAACGAACCTTGTAAGTCCCTTAGAATGGAAACAACAAACCGACTCAGGCTGGAGGCTACAGGGCTCGCATCGTGGCCCCCCTCAGCCCGGCGCTGTGCGCGCCACGCTTCCCCAAGGGGGCGAGGGCATGAATTCGAGGTTTCTTTCCATGGCCCCTTTGGGGGAGAGGGGCCGGGGTGAGGAGGAGGTGCTGTCACTCATCCCGCGAAGCTCAGCGGCTTGAAACTCACGCCTTACGGCGCGACTCAAAATTCATCATTCACAATTCACCCTTCACCATTCATAATTCACTGTTCACGATTTGCCGTCGCAAAGATACCATGCCCATCCACACGATATACACCCTGGCAAAGGACGACGCCGAGGCGCGAAGCTGGCTGGCCTTCTTCCGCCGGCACGGCTACACCGCGCTGGCGAGCCTGGCCATCGAGCGCGTCTTCTGGCTGGAAGGCAACATCAGCGTGGAACGGCTGCTTCCGCTATTGGTGAATCCGCTTTACCAGACGGCGGCGGAGCGCTCGCAGCTCCGCCCGGAGCAAGGGCCGATCGTAGAGATCGCCTACCGCCCGGCCGTGACCGACCCCGAAACCCCGTCGATCCTGGCGGGAGCGCGGGCCTTGGGCGAAAACGGACTCGGGTTTGCGCGCCTTTCCAAGCGCTATCAGTTCGCCGGGCTCACTCACACGGAGGCGCGGAGAATCGCCGCCCGCTTCCTCTACAACAAGGTGGTGGAACGGGTGCGCGAGCCGGACGAGCGTGTGGCGACCCTGCGGCCCACGGGCAGTCCTGACCCGGTCGGCACGGTTTCGCTCCTCGGCCTTCGCGACGACGAGCTGGAGAAGCTATCGCGGGAGCGCTCCTGGTACGCGCCGCTCTCGCAGATGCAGGCCATCCAGGCGCACGAGCGGGCGCATGGCCGGCCGCACACCGACGCGGAAATCGAGATCCTGGCGCAGAGCTGGAGCGACCACTGCTTTCACACCACGTGGAAGAGCCTCGGCCTGCTGAAGCGCCTTGCCGCCGCCACGGCGCGCATCAATCATCCGCTGGTGGTCTCGAGCTTCAAGGACAACGCGGGCGGAATCGATTTCTACGACGACTGGGTGATCACCATCAAGGGCGAGACCCATAATTTTCCCAGTTCCATCGCCCCCTTCGGCGGGGTGGCCACCAAGCACGGCGGCGTGATTCGCGATACGCTGGGCTTCGGCAAGGGCGCCTATCCCATCGGCGGCACCACCATCATGGCCACCCTGGACCCGCGCCTCAGCGACGACGAGGTTCCACCCGGCGCGCTGCACCCCCAGTTGATCGTGAGCGAGTCGATTCGCGCCACGGCGTACTACTGCAATCCTATGGGCATTCCCATGATGCACCCCGTCTATCGCGCTCATGCGGGCTACGCCAAGTGCCTGGCGCTCGGCCATTCGATCGGGCTCATCCCCAGGAAATACGCGCTGAAGGACGATCCGCGGCCCGGCGACCTCGCCGTGCTGATCGGCGGCGAAACGGGACGCGACGGCATCCACGGCGCCACCGCCAGCTCCACCGGCATGACGGGCGAGACGTTGGAGAAGGAATCGGCGGCTGTGCAGATCGGCCACCCCATCACCGAGCGGAGCTTCACCTCGGCGATCCCGGTGCTGCGCGACGCCGGCTGCCTGCGCTCGCTGACCGACCTGGGCGCCGGCGGCATTTCCTGCGCGGTAGGCGAGATGGGCGCTGACACGGGCGTGGCGATTTCGCTCGACGCGGTGCCGTTAAAAGACCAGAGCCTGACCGCGTGGGAAATCCTGCTCTCCGAGTCGCAGGAACGCATGCTGCTGGTGGTGCCCCCGGAAAAACTGGAGGAGGCCCGTTCTATTCTCGATCGGTACGAAGTCGGCGCTACAGTCCTGGGGGAGTTCACCACTTCCCGGCGCTTCGAGGCAACGTGGAAAGGCCGGAAAGCGGTAGACCTCGAGCTGGAGTTTCTCTGGCACGGCTGCCCCATAGACTCCATGGACACGGCGGAGCCGCAGCGCCGGTTACGCCCACTCGAAATCCCGGAACCGCAGACGCCGGAGGATTGGTCGCGCGCCTTCCACGGCGTGCTCTCGCACTACCACTGCGCCGACCAGAGCGCCGCCGGATCGCGGTTTGACACCACGGTGCAGGGCCGGACGGCGATGGGTCCCTATGGCGGCAAGAACCACCGCATGCCGACCAATCTCTATGTCTCGGCGCCGCTCTACGGAAAGCCTTACGGCGCGGTCACCACGGTAGCCCTCAATCCTTTCTATGGCGAGATCGATCCGGCACACATGGCGCGCTTGATGATCGTGGAGGCGCTGACCAAAGCGGTGGTGGCGGGCGTCGACTACCGCGACTGCGTGCTCTGCGACAATTTCTATACGCCGCGCGTGCGGCCCGAGACCGCGTGGGACCTGAAGCGCATGGTGGAGACCATCGCCGATTTTTCGGAAGCGATCGGCGTGCCGTTCATTTCCGGCAAGGACTCGAGCTCGGGAACGTTCGAGGCGCCGGGACGCGACGGCCAGCCGCCGCGCCGCATCGACGTGCCGCCCACGCTGGCGGTGGCGGTCCTGGGACGCGTGCCGGACACCGGGAAGATTGTCACCAAGGAATTCAAGCGTGCCGGGAACAAGCTGGTGGTGGTGGGGGCGATGGCTGCTGCGGCTTCCCAAGCCGCTGATGCTTTGGCCGGAAGCGTTTTCGCCGACGTTCAGAGGCAGCGGGGCAACCGCTTGTTCGATCCTGGCAACGCGGCTTCGATTCGCGCCGTATGGGACGCCTTGCTGTCGCTTCACCGCGCCGGAATCTACGTTTCGGGCTCGGCCATCGCCGAAGGGGGAATCGCGCTGCGCGTGTTCGAGGCCGCCTACGGGTCCGGGCTGGGCGCCCGCATCGATCGAGCGCGGGCGGCGGTGATAGACCGTCGTTACAGCTTACTGTTTGGCGAATTCATCGGCGCGGCGCTGATCGAGGTGGCTCCGGAAGTGAACCTGGAGAAATCGCTCGACGGGGTCCGCCACTGCGTTCTGGGCGAGGTCGTTCGCGAGCCCCAGCTCGCTCTCGCCGATTCGGGTGACGTCGTCTGGCAGGAGGCCGTTTCGTCCCTGGCCGAGAGCTGGAGCCGCACCTTCCGGGAGGTGCTGGAATGAGCGCCGCCATCACGGCCATCCTGTACGCGCCGGGCACCAATTGCCACGAAGAAACCGGGGCGGCCCTCGCTGCCGCCGGCGGCAAGAGCGAACTGGTGCTGCTGCACGACCTGATGCAAGGGTCGACCAGCCTCGCCCGATATCAGGCGGCGGTGATTCCGGGCGGGTTTTCTTACGGCGACCACCTGGCAGCGGGGCGCATTTTCGCCACCCTGCTGGTGGCCCGGCTGCGGGATCAACTGGTGGAGTTTCTGGAAGCGGCGAAGCCTCTGCTCGGCATCTGCAACGGATTCCAGGTGCTGGCCGACGCGGGCATTCTGCCGGGGCGGACGCCGGGCCAGCGCTCGATGGCGCTGCTGGAAAACCAGTCAGCGCGGTTTGAGGATCGCAAGATCCGTCTGAGCGTCACCTCCGGGAAGAGCCTCTGGACGAACGGCCTGGAAGGGCAAATCCTGAGGATGCCCACCGCCCACGGGGAAGGCCGGCCACTGTTCTGCCCTGGTGTTCATTCGATATCTTCGGCGATGTCTTCGGGTCCCGCGATCCCGGCGGAGGCGCCAAGAGTGGTCCTTCGTTATGCCGACGCGGAGGGTCGGCCGACCATGCGCCACCCCGAGAACCCCAATGGCGCGCCGGACGCGGTGGCCGGGATCACGGACGAGAGTGGCCTCGTCCTCGGCCTCATGCCTCACCCCGAGCGTGCTTCGCTCCCCGCCCATTACTCGCAGGACGGGCTGAAGCTGTTTCGGAACCTGACCGGCTGGCTGGCGGGGAATTAAACAGCTTTCAGTTATCAGCGGTCAGCCCTCGGCACCAGAGCCCGGATCTTGCTGGTAGCCGATGGCTGATAGCGGATGGCTTGCCAATCGTCAACCCGCAATCGGCAATTTCGACGGATTCGCTCATCTCTTCCGGCGAAGCGGCCGATGAAAGACGGTGGTGGAGCTAATGATGCCAACGAAGAGGCAGTCCGCGGCTCTTGTTTCCAAGGTAGCCGGGCTGGGAGCCAAAGAGGACGGCCTGCCGGACGGAGGGATGGGAGTGAGTGTTATCGAGAGCACGATGATGTCGCTGGAACCGATCGTGGGAGGGAGACCTGTTCTCGGTGGTGACGCCCTCTCCGGCCTCGGGGAGCGGGAGCTTCACGAGCAGACACTCGAC